>Ga0208271_100119_pt1 | contig 30484 bp, 37 predicted proteins | sample LakWasM111_LOW13_2_FD_183927 | JGI IMG/M metagenome (GOLD analysis project Ga0208271, IMG submission 183927) | Freshwater sediment methanotrophic microbial communities from Lake Washington under simulated oxygen tension - Sediment Metagenome... | ecosystem: Environmental > Aquatic > Freshwater >...
GGATGCCTATCTGGACGAGTTCGTCTTCCGCTTCAACCGCCGCACCTCCAGCTCTCGCGGGATGCTGTTCTACAGGCTGATGCAACAAGCCGTGGTCACCGATCCGGTGACCTACGCCGACATCGTGCTACCCGCCGAAAAAGCCGCTGAAATAACCTAGTGGAGCTAAGCGGATACCCCTTTTATATGTACAGTATCACACCTTTTCCGGCCTCAGGGGAGAATCGTTTCTTTTGGAGTCACGCACGATGAAAGATTCACTGCGGCGGGCCTGCAGCCTGGCTGTGCTTTTGCTGGTCGTGGGCTGCTCGAAAGAGCCCGAACCCGTCGACCTGGCGAATACGCCCAGGCCTCATCCCGCCAACGTGAAACCGGGTTTCATCAACAAGGTGTGGGAAGTCAGCCTGTCCACCGGGGTCGCGCCCGGCACGCTGTACGCGTTTTTGTCGGACGGCACGCTGGTGGTCACCTCGCCCAACAGCAAGGCCGCTTTCGGCGCCTGGACCTACAAAAATGGCAAGCTCACGATGATCGAGGAAGCGCAGGAGTACCTAACCGACATCCTGACCCTGAACCACGACGAGTTGCGGCTCAAAAGCCACAACCCGGGCGGCAGCATTGAAATTGTGCTGGTGCCGGCGCGGGTGGCGCCGCTGCCGCCCTGAGCGTACGGATCAGCGGCGAGCGGCTTGTGCCTCGCGCCCCTGAACCACCAGCAGGGCCAGCATCAGCAGCGAGATGCCGGCAAAACACAGAAAGGACCAGTTGGCAATCGACAGGCCCAGAAAAGTCCAGTCGATCTTGGTGCAGTCGCCGCTGCCCCTGAAAATCATCGGGATCACGCGCTGCAGCGGAAAGGTCTCGATCATTCCGTAGAAGTCGCGCCCGCACGAAGCAACTTCGGGCGGGTACCACTGCAGGAAACTCTGGCGAGCGGCGACAAAAGCCCCGAAACCGGCCACCAGCAGCGTCACCGCCGCGCCCGTCATGAGCAACCCTTTGCCGCGCGCAAAAGCCGTGATGCCCGTCACCACCGCCACCAGCACCAGCGCATAACGCTGGACGATACACATGGGGCAAGGCTCCAGGCCGACGACATGCTGCAGGTAAAGGCCAAACGCCAGCATGGCGACACAGACGGCAGACACCAGGGCCAGCACACGGCGCGGCGCGGTTTCGAAATAGCTCAACAACATCACGGTCCTTTTTTCTTCAATGTACGGATTGTCCGATGGTTCGGGCGTTTAGATGGAGATAAGTTCCCGGGGGGATGAACTCCATGGACGGTCCTGGCTATCCACCGCTCATGGAAAGCGTTCGAGGTATTTTCGGGAATACCTGACAACGAATCACCGCGAAGGCAGTACTTTTAGCCATATTTAAATATGGTTAAAAGTATTTTTCTCTGCTAGGATATTGCGATGGCCCAAACCCGGTTTGAGTGGGATGCGAACAAGGACGCGGAGAACCAGAAGAAGCACGGAGTGCCTTTTTCTCTGGCGCAGTATGCGTTTGCGGATTCCCGCCGGGTCATCGCCGAAGACCTGGACCACAGCACCACCGAGAAGCGTTATTTCTGTTTTGGCGAGGTCAACGGCGGAATTCTCACCGTCCGGTTTACCTGGCGCGATGGCGCCATCCGGATTTTTGGCGCCGGTTACTGGCGCAAGGGAAAGGCAATTTATGAGCGCGAAAATTAAATACACCAACGAGCCTTTTGAGGCCAAAGTCGTGCGGGACTTTCTCCCGCCGCCCGATCAGCTCGCGTTTCGGGAAGAAGGCGTGAAGGTCACGCTTGCGTTGAGCAAGAAGAGCGTGGATTTCTTCAAGGCCGAAGCTGCAAAACACAACACCCAGTACCAACGCATGCTTCGCAAGCTGATTGACGCGTATGTAGAGACCTATGCGCAAGAAGCAAGTGCGCCTCCACAGCCGGCCACCCGCAAACGAGCCGCTGGTTAAGCCTTGGGCGGCCTCAAATCCCCGCCCCCTCCTCCACAAACACCCGCGCGTTGCGCGGTGTGACCACCAGCAGCTCGCCCTCACGCAGCCCCATGTCGCGGTATTGCTGTGAGGGAATCTGCACTTCGATCAGCGGGTCGGCCTGGTCGCTTTCTTCGGACGGTGTCAGTTCCAGCCGGGCGATGGGGCCGATCACGATGGCGCGGCTGAGCTGGGCGGCAATGCCTTCGGCACCGGGTGAATAACGCTGCACGTCGAAGTCGTGCGGGCGCACATAGGCATAAGCCCTGGCGTTTTGCGCGCCGCTGTGTTCGGGCGAATCCAGGCGCATGCCTTCGAGCTGGATCTTGCCTTCGTGCGCGCGGCCGTGGAACAGGTTGACGTCGCCGAGAAAGCCGTAGACAAAGGGGCTGGCCGGGTGGTCCCAGACCTGCTGCGGCGAACCGATCTGCTCGACCTTGCCCTGGTTCATCAGCACCACGCGGTCGGCGACCTCGAGCGCTTCTTCCTGGTCGTGCGTGACAAAAATGCTGGTGACATGCAGGTCGTCGTGCAGGCGGCGCAGCCAGCGGCGCAACTCCTTGCGCACCTTGGCGTCGAGCGCGCCGAACGGTTCGTCGAGCAACAACACCTTGGGTTCGACCGCCAGCGCGCGTGCCAGCGCGATGCGCTGGCGCTGCCCGCCCGAAAGCTGCGACGGAAAACGATCAGCCAGCCAGTCGAGCTGCACCAGGCCCAGCAAGTCGTGCACTTTCTTCTTGATGTCGGCGTCGCTGGGACGCAAACCACGCGGCTTGACGCGCAGGCCGAAGGCGACGTTTTCAAACACCGTCATGTGGCGGAACAGCGCGTAATGCTGGAACACAAAACCGACCTGGCGCTCGCGCACATGCACGTCGGTCGTGTCTTCGCCGCTGAACAAAATGCTGCCCTGGTCGGCCGTTTCCAGCCCGGCAATGATGCGCAGCAAGGTGGTCTTGCCGCAGCCTGAGGGGCCCAGCAAGGCGACCAGTTCGCCCGATGCAATGTCCAGGCTCACGTCGCCGAGCGCCTGGAAGTTGCCGAAGTGTTTGCTGATGTTGCGGATTTCAATACTCATGATCTTTCTTTCTCCTTCTCCCGCTGGGAGAGGGTGGGGGTGAGGGGCGACGCTGGCCGGAGCTTGGAAGCTGCCCTCACCCTGGACCTCTCCCGGAGGGAGAGGGAACAAGTAGTGGCCGTTCGGGCGGCAGGTCAGCGGCGGCTTTCTGCTCCTGCTCGGCACGCCACTCGGCCACCGACTTGATGAGCAAGGTGACCAGTGCCAGCAGCGCCAGCAGCGAAGCCACGGCAAAAGCGGCGACCGACTGGTATTCGTTGTAGAGAATTTCCACATGCAGCGGCAAGGTGTTGGTCTGCCCGCGGATGTGGCCGGACACCACCGACACCGCGCCGAACTCGCCCATGGCGCGCGCGTTGGTCAGAATCACGCCGTACAGCAGGCCCCACTTGATGTTGGGCAGCGTCACATGCCAGAAGGTCTGCCAGCCGGTCGCGCCCAGCACGATGGCGGCCTGCTCTTCATCGCTGCCCTGGGCCTGCATCAGCGGGATCAGCTCGCGCGCGATGAAGGGAAAGGTCACGAACACGGTGGCCAGCACAATGCCGGGCACCGCAAAAATCACCTTGAGGTCGTTGGCCGCCAGCCACGGGCCGAACCAGCCCTGGGCGCCGAAGACCAGCACATACATCAGGCCGGCCACCACCGGGGAGACCGAAAACGGCAGGTCCACCAGCGTCGTCAGAAACGACTTGCCGCGGAACTCGTACTTGGCAATCGCCCAGGCGGCCGACACGCCGAACACCAGGTTCAGCGGCACGGCAATCGCCGCGGCAATCAGCGTGAGTTCGATGGCCGACCAGGCGTCAGGCTCCTTCAAGGCGGCGAAGTAAGCACCGAAGCCCTTGCGGAGCGCTTCGGTGAAGACCGCCGCCAGTGGCAGCACCAGGAACAGCAAGACAAACAGCAGCGCGACGGTGATCAGGGTGTAGCGCACCCACGGCGACTCCGTGGTGCCCGCTCGGGCCTTCGCCTTGTTTTGGAGGTTTGCACTCATGCGGGTGCTCCCGCGTTGCGCCGCTGCCAGGCTTGCAGGCCGTTGATGACCAGCAGCAGCACAAAGGAAATTACCAGCATCACCACGGCCACCGCCGTGGCGCCGGCGTAGTCGTATTGCTCGAGCTTGCCGATGATGATCAGCGGCGTGATCTCGGAAATCATGGGCATGTTGCCGGCGATGAAAATCACCGAGCCGTACTCACCGATGGCGCGCGCAAAGGCCATGGCAAAGCCGGTCAGCAAGGCCGGCGTGATGTGCGGGAGAATCACTCGCGTGAAAATCTGCAGGCGTGTCGCGCCCAGCGAGGTCGCGGCTTCTTCCAGTTCCTTCTCGGCGTCTTCCAGCACCGGCTGCACCGTGCGCACCACAAACGGCAGGCCGATGAAGATCAGCGCGATCACCACGCCGGCCGGCGTGAAGGCCAGCTTGATGCCCAGCGGTTCGAGGTACTGGCCGATCCAGCCGTTGCCGGCCAGGATGGCCGTCAGCGAGATGCCGGCCACCGCGGTCGGCAGCGCAAACGGCAGATCCACCAGCGCATCAACGATTTTTTTGCCCGGAAACTTGTAGCGCACCAGCACCCAGGCCAGCAGCAGGCCGAACACCAGGTTGAACAGCGCGGCGAACAGCGACGCACCGAAGGTCAGGCGGTAGGACGCCATGACACGCGGCGAGCTCACCGCCGTCACAAACTGCTCCCAGGTCAGCGAAAAGGTCTTGAACAGCAGCGCCGACAGCGGGATCAGCACGATGATGCTGAGGTAAAACAGCGTGTAGCCCAAGGTCAGGCCGAAGCCCGGCAGCACCTTCTTCGAGGCACGCCGGACCGGCGCCGCAGCCAGCGGCGCCGCAGAAAGGGTCGCAGCAGTCATGGATTACTTGACGGTGTAGAGCTTGTCGAACTGGCCACCGTCGTTGAAATGGACCTTCTGCGCTTCACCGAGCGAGCCGAAGTAGTCTTTCACCGTGAACTGCTGGATCGGCTTGAAGACGTTCGAATATTTTTTGAGCACGGCCGGCGAACGCGGGCGAATCGCATGTTTGGCAGCGATCTCCTGGCCTTCGTCGGAGTACAGGTAGTTCAGGTAGGCCTTGGCGAGTTCGCCCGTGCCTTTCTTGGCCACGGTGCGTTCGACCACGGCGACCGGGTTTTCAGCCACGATGCTGGACGAGGGATAAACCGCGTCGACCTTGCCTTCACCAAACTCACGGTTCACCGACAACACTTCGGATTCAAAGGTGATCAACACATCCCCCGTGTTGCGCTGCAAGAAGATGGAAGTCGCGTCGCGGCCGCCCTTGGCCAGGATGGGCACGTTTTTGTAGAGCTTGCCGACAAACTCCGCCGCCTGCGCATCGCTGCCGCCTTGTTTGCGCACCGAGCCCCAGGCCGCCAGGTAGGCCATGCGGCCGTTGCCGCCGGTTTTGGGGTTGACCACAATCACCTGCACCCCAGGCTTGACGAGGTCGACCCAGTCCTTGATGCCCTTGGGGTTGCCGTTGCGCACCAGGAACACCATGGTGGAGGTGGTGGGCGACGCGTCGTTGGGGAAACGTTTGGTCCAGTCCTTGGCCACCAGGCCCTTGTCGGCCAGGAACTCGATGTCGGTCGTCGTGTTCATGGTGACCACGTCGGCATCCAGGCCGTCGGCCACGGAGCGCGCCACCGCGCTGGAGCCGGCGTGCGACTGGTCGACCTTGATGTCCTTGCCGGTGGTTTTTTTGTAGTGGGCGATGAAGGCCGCGTTGTAGTCCTTGTAGAACTCGCGCGCCACGTCGTACGAGCCGTTGAGCAGGGTCTGGGCCGAAGCCAGGGTGCCGGTGGCCAGGGCAATGGAAGCAAGAATGAATTTGAGTTTGGTGGTCATACAGTTTCCAGAGGAGCGGAGGGGAAAGAAGAGCGAGAAGAGCGAGAAGAAGAGGACGAAGAGGAAGTAGGTGAATGAAGGCGGGAAGCGACATCCACGTCACCGGCCAGCGACTGCAGCAGGGCCGCGCCCAGCGGCCATTCGCCGTGGCCCGATTCGATGTTGATGTGGCCGCCGTTCTGGATGCGCACGAACTCGCTGCCCCAGGCCCGCGCATAGGCGCCGGCCAGGCGCACCGGGCAATACGGGTCGTTGCTGCTGGCCACCAGCACGCTGCGGTAAGGCAGCTTGCGGGCGAGCACGGGCGCAAAGTCGCTCAGGATGGAGCGGCGCTCCGGGTCGGCCGGGGCCACCAGCAAGGCGCCCTGGATGCGCGCTGCCGCATCGGCCGGCAGGTGCGTGGTGGCAATGCAGCCCAGGCTGTGCGCCACGATGACGACCGGTTCGGTTTGCAGCAGGATGGTGCGGGCCATCGAGGCCACCCACGCCTGGCGACTGGGCGTGATCCAGTCGTCCTGCTGCACGCGCACGGCGTCGTCCAGACGTTCGGTCCACAGGCTTTGCCAGTGGCCGGGGCCGGAGTCGCGCCAGCCGGGAACGATGATGACACGCACTTGCCTGACCAATCGTTAATGGACAGGCCGGGCGCTGGGGGGTTGGGCGGTTGTCATGAGAACTCCTGTAAATGCATATTCAAAAATGCATTTTGGGGAGTTCGGCTTAAAACTCAAAAGAATATATCGTTTTAAATTTATGCCACATAACGATATAACCGATGCAGCTTGGCCCTGTTCGCGTTCCGCCCGAGATGACCTTCCGCGTGGACCGCATCTCTTGCCGGTTGCCCGGACCGATGCATCAAATCGGCCCTCAGCCCTTGTTCCACCTCCGCAAGAAGCTATCAAAACAAGAGCGTCTCCCTAAACCAGCTCCTCGGCCTTCAGGTGTTCACCCAAAAAATCCAGAAAGCTGCGCACGGCCGGCACCTGGCCCCGGCGCGACGGAAACACCGCGTGCACCATGCCCGGCCGCAAGGCCCAGCCGGGCAGCACCGGCACCAGCAGCCTGGCCTGCAGCTCTGCCGTACACAGCATCTCCGGCAAAAAGCTCATGCCGGTGCCGGCCAGCACCGCCAGCTTGAGCGTCTGCAGGTCATCGGCCACATAACGCGGCTGGTGCTGCAACACAAACTCCTGCCCCTGCGGGCCCACCAGCTCCCAGGCGCTGCGCCCCTCGGTGGCCGACATCGCGACCGTGTCGAGGGTTTTCAAATCTTCGGGCGTGGCCGGCGCACCATGCCGCCTGAGCAGTTCGGGACTGGCCAGCAAATAGCTGCAGGAAGCACCCAGCTGCTTGACGACCAGGCTGCCGCTATCGTCCAGCGTGGGGCGCACGCGCAGCGCCACGTCCATGCCCTCTTCCACCAGGTCCACCACCCGGTTGGTCACCCGCATGTCGAGCTTCACATGCGGGTGCTGGGCCAGGTACTGCGGAATCAGGTAGCCCAGCGTGCCTTGCGCCAGGGTCACCGGGCAACTGATGCGCAGCGTCCCGCGCGGCTCGCTCTGCATCTGCGCCACGGCCTCGCCGGCGGCCAGGGCCTCGTCGCGCATGGCCACGCAGTGGCGCAGGTAGAGCTCGCCCGCCTCGGTCAGCGACAGCTTGCGCGTGGTGCGCTGCAGCAGCCGCACGCCGAGCCGGGCCTCCAGCTCGGCCACCCGGCGCGAGAGCCGTGATTTGGGCAAGCCCAGCGCCCGGCCCGCCGCCGCAAAGCCGCCGCGCTCGGCTACTTCGGCGAAATACACCATGTCGTTCAGGTCCTGCATGGGCGGCTCCCCGGTTGGTTGCTGGTGTGTTGCCCCGGGTTTGGGCCCGGCTCCACGGATGGCGGCTCCCCCGATCGGGGGTCTGTCGCGCCGATTGTCCTGCTTACAGGACGATGTATCGCATTTTTGCCATCTTATCAATGAATAGACACACCCGCACAATCTATTCATGGCTGCGATTCATGGTGAATACGGCCAACCACCGATTCATCCCCTTTCAAGGAACCCCTCATGACCAAACTTCTGCACATCGACTCCAGCATCCTCGGCGGCAACTCCGTGTCGCGCCAGCTGACCGCCCAGATCGTCGCCTCCTGGCGCGCCGGCCACCCGGCCACCGACGTCAGCTACCTCGACCTGGCCGTGGACACCCCCAGCCACCTGTCGGCCGAGTCCCTGGGTTTCCGCATGCCCGCCGGTAGCGACCTGAACGACGCACAAAAGCGCGAAAACGCGGTGTCCGAAGCACTGGTGTCCCAGTTCCTCGCCGCCGACGTGATTGTGGTCGGCGCACCGCTTTACAACTTCACCATCCCGAGCCAGCTCAAGGCCTGGATTGACCGCGTGGCCCAGGTCGGCCGCACCTTCACCTACACCGACAAGGGCCCGGTTGGCCTGGCCGGCGGCAAAACCGTGATCGTGGCATCCGCGCGCGGCGGTGTCTATTCGACCAGCGACGCAGGCAACGCGATGGAACACCAGGAAAGCTACCTGAAGACCGTGTTCGGCTTCTTCGGCATCACCGACGTGCGTTTTGTGCGCGCCGAAGGCCTGGCCATGGGCGACGCGGCCAAAGCCGCCGCCCTGGCTGCCGCCACCGCTGACATTGCGACACAAGCCAAGGCCGCCAACGAAGCGCAGGCCGCCCTCGCCGCCTGAACCCGGCGGGCACAAGCCCGGCAGGCCTGAGAGCTGCCCCATGAAAAAAGCCCGCATCGCGGGCTTTTTCTTTGCGGGTGGCAGAAGGTCAGGCGTGTTTTTTGACCCAGTCCACATAGGCGTTGACCCAACCCTGCAAAAACGGCAGGCTGGCCTCGCCGATGTTGCCGGCCGCGTCGTACAGCCCCTCCTTGTTGTGGATAAAGGCTTCGGGCTGGCCCAGGGTGGGCACGTTCAGGTAGGCCAGGATGTTGCGCAGGTGCTGCTGCGCCAGCGCTGTGCCGATGGGGCCGACGGAGGCGCCCAGCACACCCGCAGGCTTGCCATTCCACACGCTTTTGCCATAGGGGCGGGAGGCATGGTCAATCGCGTTTTTCAGGACGCCGGGAATCGAACGGTTGTATTCGGGTGTGACGAACAGCAGCCCCTGGGCCGCCGTGATCTCGCCCTTCAGACGCGTCACCTGCGGCGAAGGATGGCCGTCGTCGTCCTGGTTGTAGGGCGGCAGGTCGTCGATGCGCACATGGGTGAAACTGAAATCTGCCGGGAACAGTTTTTCAAGCGCCAACGCGAGCTTTTTGTTGAATGAATCCTTGCGAAGGCTGCCGACGACAACGGCGATACGGTATTGAGCCATGGGGTTCTCCTGGAAAAATGGTCAGACTGGCGGAACCCGTGAAGGGGCTGAACCATTATGCGAAGACTGTTTGACATTGCGCGGCGTGAGGACAAAACCGCAGGCAGATGCCGCGCTGGCCTTGTGCCCGGGAAAACATCAATAATGGTTCACCATCACCTTGCGCCCCGACCCACGTACTGGAAAAAACCTTGAACCCCAAAATCAAAGAGCTGCTCGGCCAGATCACCACACTGGAAGACGAGCTGCGCGCCGCGCTGCGTGAACAGGAAACGCAGCTTTTCTACCAGTTCAAGGGCAAACGGGTCGAATTCGAGGGCTCGATCCGCGAGACCCACCGCAAATTGAAGCGCAGCCTGTGGCGCTGGATCGTGACGGACCGCCCGCAGAATTTCCTGACCGGGCCCATCATCTACAGCCTGATTGTTCCGCTGGCTGTACTCGATCTTTGCGTCACGTTTTACCAGGCCAGCTGCTTCCCGATCTACAAAATTGCCAAGGTACGGCGCGCCGACTACATCGCCATTGATCGCCAGCACCTGGCCTACCTCAACGTGTTCGAGCGTTTTCACTGCACCTACTGCGCCTACGCCGACGGACTGATCGGCTACGCGGCCGAAATCGTCGCACGGACCGAGCAGTATTTCTGCCCCATCAAACACGCGCGCAAGCTGTTCAGTTCCCACTCGCGCTACGAGCGGTTTCTGGCCTACGGCGAAGCGGCCGACTACCATGCCAAGCTCGAGGAGTTCCGCCTGGCGCTGGAAAAAGAGATGAAGAAGTAGGCCGGGCCTGCACGCGGACTACCGAGCTGTGTCACCGTTTCCCGGAGGACTGTTGCATGAAGTTCATTTTCGAAGTTCGCATGAAACCCGGCTACACGGTGGATGAGTATGCCGCCGCCTGGATCAGCGCCAGTGAAATCATCCAGCGCACGCCGGGGGCGCGCGGCACTTACCTGCACCGCAAGATCGGCTCGCCCGACACCCTGCTGGCCATTGCCACCTGGGAGTCCAAGGCACACCGCGATGCCAAGGACGACCGCCGCGACGCCACCGTGCGCGCCATTCTCGACAAACACGCCCGACACTGCGACGTCACCGTGATCGGCGAGTTTGAAGAGCCGGAGTGGTCGGTGCTGCCGGAGCTCAGTGCGACGTAAGCGTCCTGTAGGGCGCCGGTGCCTTGGGCCGGGTCGACACATTGACCAGCACCTGATCAACGTCGGGCACACCTGTCGCCCAGGCCTGCAGCGCTGCCACGCGGCGCCGGTCGGGGACACAGCCTTCAATGAACACCATGCGCCGCTGCACCGTCACCCACAGGCTGCTGCCGGTGGCGGGTTTGAGCGCTTCCACGCGGGCCTGGAGGGCCCGGGCGATGTCCTGGTCGTAGGCATAGGCGTTGGAACGTGCGCATCGGCCGGACAGCCAGCAGCTGGTGCCGCGTTCGGCCCGGTAATGCGCTTCGGCACGCTGCTCTGCCGCGGTCAGGTAAGGGCCAAGCGGCACCGGGCAGCGCGGCGCTTGGGCGGCGATCTGGAAGAAAGGGGTCCTTGAACCAGTTGCGGCGCTCCGCCGCGTCCTGGGCGCCAAGGGGCATGGCGCCCAAAAGCACGGCCAGATAAAGCAGCCATTTCCGGGGTAAACATTGACACATGCCCGGCCTCCCTGGTCAAAATTCGAATCCGCTGTCAGCCCGCGCGGCGAAATGTGAGGTTGATGCGCTGCCGGCCCAGCAGCGCGTGTTCGCCATCGGCCAGCGGTGCCACGCCGTGGAAGGCCAGGCGCGCCGGACCACCCCAGACCACCACGTCGCCATGCTGCAGCCGATGGCGCTGCGGCTTGTCCTTGCGACTGGGCGTGCCAAACAGGAACACGGCGGGCAGGCCCAGCGACACCGAGACGATGGGGGCGGAGAAATCCTGTTCGTCCCGGTCCTGGTGTAGAGAGAGCCGAGCGCCCGGCTCGTAACGGTTGACAAGGCAGGCATCGGGCTCGAAGTGGGGAAACCCGGCCTGCACTGCCGCGCGCGCGGCCAGGCTCCGCAAGATCGCGGGCATGGCGGGCCAGGGCTGGCCCGACAGCGGGTCCAGCGCGTCGTAGCGGTAGCCGCTGCGGTCCGACACCCAGCCCAGTGCGCCGCAATTGCTCATGGCCACCGACATGCGGTAGCCGCCCGGCGTGACCAGATGGCGAAACGGCGACTGGCGGGTGACCTCGGCGATGGCTTGTTGCAGGGCTGCGCCCTCCTCGCGTGCAAAACCGCGCAGCAACACGGCACCGGGTGCCAGCGTTTCACGCGACACCGCCACGGGCAACTCGTCAAAAAGATCGGCGGTACTCAAGGTACTGTCCTGCGGTTTTCGCCCATGCTGCTGCTTTACGGTGTCACTGCGCATCATGAAAAATCACACCCAGCGTGTGGCGATGGCCCGAGCGTAACGTGCTGACGCCGTGGCGCATGTTGACCCTGTAAAAACCCTTGCTGCCCTGCACCGGCCGGTGGTGCACGGCAAACACCACGGCGTCGCCTTGCGCCAAGGGGATCACCTCGGGACGGGACTGCATGCGCGGGCGCTGCTCGGTCAGCACAAACTCGCCGCCGGTGAAGTCATCCCCCGGCCGCGACAGCAGCACCGCCACCTGGAGCGGAAACACATGTTCACCGTACAGGTCCTGGTGCAGGCAGTTGTAGTCACCCTCGGCGTACTGCAGCAGCAAGGGCGTGGGCCGCGTCTGGCCGGCGGCATGGCAGCGCGCCAGAAACTGCGCGTGGTCGGGCGGATAACGTACGGCGATGCCCATGGCTTCGTTCCAGCGGTTGGCCACGTCCACCAGCCGCGGGTACAGCGTGCTACGCAGTTGCTGGACCAGCTCCGGCAGCGGATAGCTGAAGTACTGGTATTCGCCCTGGCCAAAACCGTGCCGCGCCATCACAACGCGGCTGCGAAACAGCGCGCCTTGCCGGTAAAGCCCGGCGGTTGCCGCACACTGGGCAGGGGTCAGCAACTGCGGCAACACGGCGCTGCCACGCACCTGCAGTTCTTCGGTGAGCGCCGGCCAGCCGGTTCCGGTCGGCCGGTACATCAACAAGGTGTTCATCGCGGGTAAGTGTCTGGGGGAAAACCCAAGCGTAGGCCGGGGGCCGCGGCCAGGCTCGCCGGAAACGGACATCCCGCCGATTCAGCGCGGGGCGGGGGAGGCCCTACTTCATGCATGAATCGGCTTTCAGCCCAATTAAATTGGGCGCCAACAGCTACATTATTGATAGCGTGGCGGGGAATCCTGCAAGCCGGCGGTGCCGGCGCCGGCCAGCCCCAGCATGGCGAGAAAACGATGGCCGAACCTGCTGGCGCCGGATCCCGCGGCATCCACCGGCACAGGCAGCCGGCCTGCGGGCCGACTCTCGGCAAACTCCGGCAGGCAGACAGCCAGTTCTTCAAAACCGGCCACGATGCGCGGCCCGACCCACAGCCGCACCCAGCGCGCCATGGCCACGCGCTGGTCGCCCATGCGCAGGCTGGCCGCAAAATGCGGTGTGGCAAAGGACTTGGCGACCTGCCGCTCGACAAAAGGCGTGGCTTCGTCGGCCACCCAGTCCAGGAACGCGGGCGACAAGCTCTGCGGGCTAACGCAGATGAGTTCAAACACCAGCTCGTCCAGCGCGGAAACAGCGGTGAGACAAACCTCTTTGAGGCCAATGGTGTTGGTGCGAATCATGACGGTTCTCCAGAAAAATCAGCCAGCGGGAGGCCTGTGAACCCGTGCCCCTGCCTGCATCCGTACCGGCGGCAATGCGCCGGGACAGCAAGCGTGATTTTTTGAAGGACAAGCGGCAGAGCCATACCTGCTTAACGGCAGGCTGCCCGACAAGTTGAGGGCCGGGCACTGTGCTGGCTAGCACGGCCGGGCCGCGCGGGCGTCAGCCGATGTGTGAGCGCGTCCAGCGCACGATGTCGGCGGCGCCCATGGCGCCGGGCTGGCGCGCGACCTCGCGGCCGTTCACGAACAGCGCCAGCGTGGGGATGCTGCGGATGTTGAAGCGTGCGCCCAGATTGCGGGCGGCCTCGGTGTCCACCTTGGCCACGCGAACCGCGGGCTCCAGCTGCGCGGCGGCCTGTTCATAGGCTGGCGCCATCTGCAGGCAAGGGCCGCACCAAGGCGCCCAGAAATCGATGAGTACCGGGATCTGGTTGCGGGTGATGTGGCGGTCAAATGCCGCTTCGTCGAGATTGACCGGGTGCCCGGTGAACAGCGCCTTGTGACAGTTGCCGCAGTCCGGTGCCTTGGCCAAGTCCGCGCTTTTGACGCGGTTGGTCGTGTGGCAGTGCGGACACACGATGTGCAGGGAATCCGTCATCTGTACCCCGTCGACGATCTGTATCAGCTGTTGTTGGCTTCGTCGAGCGCCTTGCACGACGGCGCACACACGGCGTGGGACTTGCCCAGCACCTTGCGTGTGCCCATCTGCGAGCGGGGGCGGTGTTTGCCGCACATGAAGCACGACATCGTGGCGGCACCGAAAGAGGCGGACGCGACGAACGGGGAGCCCGACACCTTGGATTTGTAACGCAGTCCGTCGGCAAGGACGGTGGTTTTGGCATCAGCTCTGGCCATGGGTGTTTCCTTGGTTGGGTTGGCGCATTGCGCGCTCTATGGCTTGCCTGGCCTGCCGTTCGGCAGCCAGCGCCGGATCCAGCGGCGAGCGGCACAGGCCCGCATGCTGATAGAAGATATTTTCGTACAATTCGGCCGCGGCCGGGTGGGTGTCAAGCAAAGCCCCCAGTTCGACCCCCGGCGTGACGCTGTCAAACGCCTCGACCAGGTGGGTCACCACAGAGAGGTATTGCTCCGGGCCGACCGGAACGGCACTGTGCTCCAGCCGCTCAAGCAGCTCAGCCAGCACGTGCGTCACGGTCAGGTCGGCACTGGAAGAAGGGGTCTGGGTCGTGTTCATGCCTTTGAAATTGGGGGCTTTTGGCCGAAAAACAAGCCGGAACGCACCGACCGCGCGGATCACTATTCTTTTGATAGCTGACAGCGCCCGTACGACAAGGGCTGAAGGCTTTTCTGGCTTCAAAAAACTGCTCCCGTCAGGATGCCTGCAGCGGTTTGCATGCCGGGCCGTCTTTTGGGGCCCCATCAATGCAGGACGCAATGGCAATAAACGAAATGCTGCAGGGCACCGGAAGGCGTTCGATGGTCTTCCTGCAAGTGCTCCAGCAGTTCAAAAGCGCCGCCAAACTCGGCATGCAGCGCATCGGGCGCGTACCGCACCACGGGCAGGCCGCTGCATTGCAGGGGCCTATCCGGGGCAAAGGCCGCCACGATGACATGCCCGCCCGGGCGCACGGCACGGCGCACCTGGGCGACATAAGCGGCGCGGACCGCCGGATCGGTGAGGAAATGGAAAACAGCCCGGTCATGCCAGACATCGATGCTGGCTTTCTCCAGCGGAACGGTCGTGATGTCGCCCTCGATCCAGCGCACCCGCCCTGCCCGCTCACCGAGCCGGCGGCGCGCCACATCAAGCGCCGCACCGGAAATATCCAGCACGCTCACATCCGTCATGCCGTGGTCCAGCAAGTCGTCCACCAGGCGGGAAGCCCCGCCCCCCACATCGACAATACGCGCCGATCTGTCGGGCGCGACACGCAGGATCAGCTCGAGCGACAGCGTGGCGTGCGGCTGGTACCAGCTCACGGCTTCGGCGGCATGGTCGGTATAAATCTGCTCCCAATGCGATTTGGGTTCCATGAAACGTCTCCGGGTGAGCATCTGATCCGTTCATGATAGTCACGTCGGAGCAACGCGGGCTGACATGCATCAAACCTGGCAGCGCCGCGCCCGGGACTGTTGATGCTTACTTGCGGACGTAGATCTGGTCGAAGGAACCGCCGTCCGAAAAGTGCTCCTTGTCAGCCTTGGCCCAGCCGCCGAAAGCCTGGTCGATGGTGAACAGGTTCAGCTTGGGAAACTGTTTGGCGTATTTGGCGATGGCTTTTTGCGAAACCGCCGGACGGTAGAAGTTCCTGCCGGCGATGTCCTGGCCTTCTTCGGAATACAGGTACTTGAGGTACTCCTCGGCCACGACGCGCGTGCCTTTCCTGTCGACGTTTTTGTCCACCGCGGCCACCGCTGGTTCGGCCAGGATGCTGATCGATGGTGCGACCACGTCGAACCTGGCACCGAATTCTTTTTCAAGCAGGTAGGCCTCGTTCTCCCACGCGATCAGCACATCGCCCTGGGCGCGTTGCGCAAAGGTGATGGTGGAGCCGCGCGCGCCGGTGTCGAGCACCGGCACGTTGCCGTAGAGCTTGGCGACAAACTCCTTGGCCTTGGCATCGCTGCCATATTTGCGCTTGGCGAACTCCCAGGCCGCGAGGTAATTCCAGCGCGCGCCACCCGAGGTTTTGGGGTTGGGCGTGATCACGCTGACACCGGGCTTGATCAGGTCATCCCAGTCCTTGATGCCCTTGGGGTTGCCCTGGCGCACGGCCAGCACGATGGTCGAGGTGTAGGGCGAGGAGTTGTGCGGCAGCTTTTTCTGCCAGTCGGGCGCGAGCCATGCACCGTTCTTGACCAGCGCATCGGTGTCGCCGGCCAGCGCCAGCGTGGCCACGTCGGCATCCAGCCCGTCGATGATGGAGCGCGCCTGCTTGCCCGAACCGCCGTGCGACTGTTTGATGGTCACGTCCTGGCCGGCCTTGGCTTTCCAGTATTTGGCAAAGGCCGCGTTGTATTCCACATAGAACTCGCGGGTCGGATCGTAGGACACATTGAGCAGGGTCACGGGGGGGTTGGCGGCTGGCGTTTGCGCCAGCGCGGCCCCGGCCGACCCTGCCAGTGCCACGGCTACTGCCAGGCGGGTGGAAACATTCATAAAATGGCGGCGTGAGGTCATGGTCTGCTTTCTGGTCCGGTGCATTTTTTATATGCGGGTTTGAGTGAGAAGCTGGATTCTGGAAGCGGCAGGCCAAAACAGGAACGAATAAGAATTCAGTTCTTAATACCCAAATCATCTATAACCAGATTCCACGAAAGAAGTCCCCATGGCACGTACCGTCAAATGCATCAAACTGGGCCGGGAAGCCGAAGGTCTGGACTTCCCCCCCTACCCCGGTCCGCTGGGCAAACGCCTGTGGGAAGAAGTCAGCAAGGAAGCCTGGGCAGAGTGGATGAAGCAGCAGACCATGCTGGTCAATGAAAACCGCCTGAACCTCGCCGATGCCCGTGCCCGCCAGTACCTGGCGCGCCAGATGGAGAACCACTTTTTCGGCAGTGGCGCCGACAAGGTGCAAGGTTACGTCCCCCCCACGGAATCCTGAACCTGACTGGTTTCTCCTTCGCCAGCCATGGCTGAATTGATCGAGTGGCTGGCCGATGGCACGCCTTACAGTCCGCGTTTTGGCGATCGCTACCGCAGCGAACTCGGCGGGCTGGCGCAGTCGCGCGAGGTGTTTTTGCACGGCTGCGGCCTGCCTGCCGCCTGGGCCGGCCAGCCGCAGTGGTGCATCCTGGAAACCGGCTTTGGCCTCGGGCTGAACTTCCTGGTGACCTGGCAGGCCTGGAAGGCCGATCCCGCGCGCCCGCGGCTGCTGCACTTTGTCGCTACCGAAGCGTTTCCGGCCAGCGCCGCTGATACCCTGCGTGCCGCTGCGGCGCATCCTGAACTGCGGCCTTTGGCCGAACAACTGCAGGCCCAGTGCTGGGGCCTGCTGCCCGGTGCGCACCGGCTGGTGTTCGAGGGCGGCCATGTGCTGCTCACCTTGTGTATCGGCGACACCAAGGCCGTGCTGCGCGAGCAGGCCCTGGCAGCCGACGCGGTTTACCTCGACGGCTTCAGCCCCGCCAAAAACCCCGGTATCTGGGACCTGCACACGCTCAAGGCGGTGGCGCGCTGCTGCCGCCGCGGCACCCGCATCGCCAGCTGGACGGTGGCGCGCAGCGTGCTCGACGGCCTGGCCCAGTGCGGCTTCGTCGTGCAGAAAACCCCGGGCCTGCCGCCCAAACGCGACAACCTGCAGGGCGAGTTCGCCCCGCGCTGGGTGCCACGCAAGGTCGCCGGCAGTGCGCCCTTGGCGCCGGTCCTGCCATCAAGCTGTGTCGTCATCGGTGCCGGCCTGGCCGGTGCGGCCACGGCCGCCAGTCTGGCGCGGCGCGGCTGGCAAGTGGTGGTGCTGGATGCGCATGACGCGCCGGCCGGCGGCGCCTCGGGCCTGCCGGCCGGCGTGCTGGTGCCGCATGTCTCGCCCGATGACAGCCTGCTGTCGCGCCTGTCGCGCTGCGGCGTGCGCGCCACGCTGCAACAGGCCCGGGCGCTGCTGCAGGAAGGCCGCGACTGGCAGGCCAGCGGCGTGCTGGAGCGGCGCCTGGACGACAGCGGCGGCCTGCCTGCCGGCTGGCCCGACGCCGGCCGCGACTGGAGCGAGCCGGCCAGCGCGGCGCAACTCGAACAGGCCGGGCTGGACACGGCCTCGGCGGCCACCTGGCACCACCGGGCCGGCTGGATCAAGCCGTCCCGGCTGGTGCAGGCCCTGCTCGCGCAGCCCGGCATCACCTGGCGCGGCGGCATGCGGGCAGCGCGGCTGGAACGCGACGCCACCGGCCAATGGCAGGTGTTCGACGCCCAGGCGCAGGTCATCGCGCGGGCCGATCTTGTGGTGCTGGCCGCGGCCCATGCCAGCGGGCTGCTGGTGGACGGCGGGCTGCCGCTGCAGGCAATTCGCGGCCAGGTCTCCTGGGGCCTGCGGCGCACCGCCGACGCCGCCGTGTTTCCCGCCTTCCCGGTCAACGGCCATGGCAGCTTGCTGCCCGCCGTGCCGGTCGATGACGGCGTGGCGTGGATGGCTGGCGCCGGTTTTCAGCGCGACCGCCATGACAGCCGGCCCGACCCGGCCGACCAGCAGGCCAACCTGGCGCGCCTGCAGACCCTGCTGCCGCACACCGCACGCCAACTGGCAGCGGATTTTCAGGACGGTACCGCCCGGGCCTGGGCCGGCGTGCGATGCGCGTCACCGGACCGGTTGCCGCTGGTGGGCCCGGTCCATGCCTTGCGGCAACCCGGGCTCTGGGTGAACACGGCCATGGGTTCCCGCGGGCTGACGTTTGCCGTGCTCGGCGGCGAACTGCTCGCCGCCCGGTTGCATGGCGAACCCTTGCCGGTGGACCAGCGCATGCTGCAGGCACTGGCGCCGCAGCGCGCCAGCCTGTTCAAACAACGGGTGGCGCCCGTGGACCCGGTGATTTGAAGCCTTTTCGGGTCCTGGAGCCTGTCGGGCTTGGGGCGTCGAAAGCGGAAATCGGCCCCAGCGAGGACAGGCTCCTAGCCCTTGATAGCTCTATGCAGGCAGCTATATATTTCGTAGCAATTTCTTGAGCTGCCCGGGGTGCAGGGGTTTTTGCAGGTAGACCTGCGCACCGGAAAAACGGGCCCGCACCCCCTGCTGCCAGGCCGGCGCCGTGCCGGTGACAAACATGTGGGCAATGGCCGGCCGGGTGTTGTCCACCGCCTTGATCAGCTGCCAGGGGTCCATGTCGGTCAGCCCGAGATCCACCGTCGCCAGCAGGTAGGCATGGGTGTTCAGCAGAATCAGGGCCTCGGTGCCGGTAGCCGCTTCGTCCACCTCGTGCAGGCCAGCGGCGGCCAGCTTGGCGCGCAGGTACAGGCGGTCATCGCGCCCGGGGTCCACCACCAGCACCCGCCGCCCGGCCAAGGGCAACACGCCCGGCTCCAGCGGCAGGGGTTCGGTGGCGTCGACTTCGTCGAACACCACATCGAGGTCCTCATCGTGCGCGAGGTCGAGATCCATCGGCAGCGAGGCCTGGGGTTCAGGTAAAGAAAGCAGCGGCAGGAGCCCGAAGGCCTCGTCCATCGCCTCCAGCACGGCCGACCATTTGACCGGCGCCGGAAACACGCGCCAGGCCTGGGCGGGCGCCTCGTCGCCAATCCAGATGAGTTTGAGGCCGTCGTGGGCGGGGTTGGCCAATGCCAACACCGCCTCCCAGCTGTCGCCGTCGATGATCAGCACATCGGGCGCTTCAATCGCCTCCGCGGTTTGTGCTGTCCAGGCCGAATACACCACATCGCGCGACTCGGACAGGCGAAACACCAGATCCAATGCCTGGCGTTCGGTGCCGCTGAAACCGAAAAACTTGACGAATATCCGTTTCACTGCCCCGCCCCCTGATTGTTATTGCCGTGGATGATACGGGGCTTGTGTCCAAATGTTGCTGATGGCGTTGTCCTGATGACACGGAATTCAGTGGCCAGGCCCGCAAAGCCGCATGAACACTGGCGAATAAGCTTATTCGCATAAGCGAACAACAAATCTGTAGTTTGTTTTCATAAGCCCTCACCCTAAAGTCGGCAGCTTATGCATGATTTTGCTTTTGTTTTTGCGGGTTTTGCCGTCGGTCTCGTGGTGGGACTGACCGGCGTGGGCGGCGGCTCGCTCATGACACCCTTGCTGATTTTCTTTTTCGGCGTCAAGCCGCATCTGGCGATCGGCACCGACCTGCTGTTTGCTGCCTTCACCAAGCTGGGCGGCACGGTTGGCTTGGCGCGAGCCAGGCTGGTGGACTGGAAAATTGTCGGCCAGACGGCGGCCGGCAGCATTCCGGCCTCGCTGGCCACGCTGTATGTGCTGCATCTCGTCGGGCCGGCCAGCCCGGCAGCCCAGGCCGTGATGACCACCACGCTGGGCGTGGCGCTGTTGCTCACGGCGAGCGCCATGTTTTACAAGGCCGTTTATGGCAAGGCCGCCCCGCGCCACATCGCCCCGGACGCCCTGGCCGCGGCCACGCAGGCGCGCCACTGGGCCCTGCCGGTGCTGTTTGGCGCCGTCATTGGCAGCCTGGTGACGCTGACCTCGGTGGGCGCCGGCGCCATCGGGGTGATTGTGCTGATGCTGCTTTATCCGGCCCTGCCGCTGCCGCGCATTGTGGCCGCCGACATTGCCCACGCCGTTCCGCTGACGCTGGTGGCCGGCTTCGGCCACGCGTCCATCGGCTCCGTGGACTGGCTGCTGCTGGCCAAACTGCTGGCCGGCTCGCTGCCAGGCATCTGGCTCGGCTCGCGCCTGGTCAACAGCACGCCCGACCGCTGGATACGCTCCCTGCTTTCCGTGCTGCTGGCTTATGCCGGCGCCAAACTCATCGCCATCTGACCCTCTGAATCACCTGAGCCCTGACCGCCATGTACCAATACACCGAATTTGACCGCCAGTTTGTGAAAGCCCGCGCTGGCCAGTACCGCGACCAGCTGACCCGCTGGCAGGCCGGCCAACTGGCCGAAGACGACTTCCGCCCGCTGCGCCTGCAAAACGGCTGGTACGTCCAGCGTTATGCGCCCATGCTGCGCGTCGCCGTGCCTTACGGCGAACTCTCAAGCGCCCAGGTGCGTGTGCTGGCCAAGATCGCCCGCGACTACGACCAGCCCAACGCCGCGCTGTTCGAGCAGGCCCAGGCGGCCCAGGACAAGCTCGGCCCGGTCAACCTCAAAAGCGGCCTGTCGGTGGCCTCCAGGCTGACGGCCGGCTATGCCCACTTCACGACGCGCCAGAACATCCAGTACAACTGGATTCCGCTGGACAAATCGGCCGACGTGATGGACCTGCTGGCCAGCGTCAGCATGCACGGCATCCAGACCAGCGGCAACTGCATACGCAACATCACCAGCGACGAACGTGCCGGCATCGCGGTCGACGAAATTGCCGACCCGCGGCCCTTTGGTGAAATCCTGCGCCAGTGGAGCACGCTGCACCCCGAGTTCGCCTTTTTGCCGCGCAAGTTCAAGATCGCCATCAGCGGCGCCAGGGAAGACCGCGCCGCCACGGCGTGGCACGACGTCGGCCTGCACCTGATCCGCAATGCCGAAGGCGAGCTGGGCTTCAAGGTACTGGTCGGCGGCGGCATGGGCCGCACGCCCATCATTGCCAGCGTGATCCGCGAGTTCCTGCCATGGCACCAGATCATGAATTACATCGAGGCCATCGTGCGCGTGTACAACCGCTACGGCCGGCGCGACAACATGTACAAGGCCCGCATCAAGATCCTGGTGAAAGCCGAGGGCCAGAAGTACATCGACGACGTGGAAGCCGAGTACCTGCAGATCATGGAACACGATGGCGGCCCGCACACCATCACGCAGGCCGAGCTGGACCGCGTGACGGCGTCCTTTGTGCCGCCCACACTCCAATGCGACCGCAAAAGCGCCGATGCCAAGATTGCCAACATCCTGCGCGCTGCCGCCGAGGACGACATCGAGTTCGGCCGCTGGCTCAAGCAGAACGTGGCGCCGCACCAGAACCCCGACCTGCGCGCCGTGACGCTGTCCTTCAAGCGGCTGGGCCAGGCCCCTGGCGACGCCACCGCCGACCAGCTCGACGTGGCGGCCGACCTGGCCGACCGTTTCAGCGCGGGCGAGGTGCGCGTCACGCACGACCAGAACCTGCTGCTGCCCTGGGTGCGCTGCGACGAGTTGCCCGAACTCTGGCGCGCCGCCCGCAAGTCCGGTTTTGCACGCCCCAACATCCGGCTGCTGACCGACATGATCGCCTGCCCCGGCGGCGACTTCTGCTCGCTGGCCAATGCACGCTCCATCCCGATCGCCGAGGCGATCACCGAGCGTTACCAGGACATGGACGAGCTGCACGACCTCGGCGAGATCGACCTGCACATCAGCGGCTGCATCAACTCCTGCGGCCACCACCACAGCGGCCACATCGGCATCCTGGGCGTGGACAAGGACGGCAAGGAGTGGTACCAGGTCACGCTGGGCGGCTCGGACGGCTCCACGCTGAGCGGCGCGCCGGTGCCCGGCAAGGTCGTCGGCCCCTCGTTTTCCGCCGCCGAAGTGCCGGAAGTGATTGAAGCCGTGCTCGACACCTACCGCCGCGAGCGCGCGGCCGGCGAAACCTTTATCGCCACCTTGCGCCGTGTCGGCATCGACCCGTTCAAGGCCGCCGCCAACAGCGCACGTTTTGCAGCCACGCCCGCCGCCGCTGCGGTTGCCTGAGGAGAACCCATGAAACTTTTGCCATTGACCGACCACACCCCGGCAGGCGCCGAAGACCGCACGGTGCTTGCGCTGGCCAACGACGCCGACCCGCTGCAGGCCCCGCTGGAAGGCGTGACACGCATCGACCTGCACTTCCCGAAGTTCACCGACGGGCGTGCCTTCAGCCAGGCCTTTTTGCTGCGCCGCCGGCGAGGCTTTGAGGGCGAGATCCGCGCCACGGGCGACGTGCTGGCCGACCAACTCGCGCAGATGGAGCGCAGCGGCTTTGACGCCGCCGTGCTTCGCGCCGGCCAGGACATGGCCACGGCCCGTCGCGTGCTGGCCAGCTACCCCGGCTACGGCGTGGGCCGCTACCAGGGCGACGCGGTGCATGTTGCCCCCCACTTTGCAGAGGCGGCCTGACCATGGGCGCCATTTCGCTCTACGCCAAGGCCTCGCCCGACTTCGCGCAGAAACTCGCGCGCAGCCTCGCGCTGCTGCAAGCGTCGGCGCAAAAGTATTCGCCGCTGACCCAGGCCTCCAGCCTGGGCGCCGAGGATATGGTGGTCACCCACCTGCTCGAGGAAGCCGGCATCAACAGCGGTATTTTTGTGCTTGAGACCGGCATGCTGCATGCCGAAACCGTCGCGCTGATTCCGCGCATCGAGGAACGCTACCTGCGCCCTGTCGATGTGTACCGCCCTGACCTGGAGGCGGCCAACGCCTTTGTGCAGGCCAACGGAAGCGATGCGATGTACAAGAGCCTGGCATTGCGCAAGGCCTGCTGCCACATCCGCAAGATGGAGCCGCTGGAGCGTGCCCTGGCCGGCAAAAAAGGCTGGATCACCGGCCTGCGCCGCGAGCAGTCCAGCGCCCGCGCCGAAGTGCATGACGTCGAGGAACAGGATGGCCGCGCCAAGATCAACCCGCTGGCCGACTGGACCTGGGGTGACGTCTGGCACTACATCGCGCTCAACAACATTCCTTTCAACCCGCTGCACGACCAGTTTTTCCCCAGCATCGGCTGCGCGCCCTGCACCCGCGCCGTGACCCTGGGCGAAGACTTCCGCTCCGGCCGCTGGTGGTGGGAACAGGAAAGCGCGAAGGAATGCGGCTTGCACGTGACGGCCGACGGCACACACGAAGCCGAGGAGCCCGCCGCGTTTGAACCGCTGTCCAGCCCGCCTTCCGGTCGTCCTTCCAGCATCATCCCCATTCGAGAGATCCCCGCATGAACGCACGCGCCGAACCCCAACTGCTCAGCAAACTGAGCAATTCCCACCTCGACGCGCTCGAGGAAGAAACCATCTTCATCCTGCGCGAGGTGGCCGCCGCCTTCGAGCGCCCGGCCCTGCTGTTTTCGGGCGGCAAGGACTCGCTGGTCATGCTCAAGTGCGCCGAGAAGGCCTTCGGCGTGGGCCGCATTCCCTACCCGCTGCTGATGATTGACACCGGCCACAACTTCCATGAAGTGACCGACTTCCGCGACCTGCGCGCGAAGGAGCTGGGCGCCGAGCTGATCGTGCGCAACGTGGAAGACTCGATGAAACGCGGCACGGTGCGCCTGGCGCACCCCGGCGAGTCGCGCAATGTGCACCAGTCGGTGACCTTGCTCGAAGCCATCGACGAGTTCCGCTTTGACGCGCTGATCGGCGGCGCACGCCGCGACGAGGAAAAAGCCCGCGCCAAGGAGCGCATCTTCTCGCACCGCGACAGCTTCGGCCAGTGGCAGCCCAAGGCCCAGCGGCCCGAGCTCTGGACGCTGTTCAACACCCGGCTGCAGCCCGGCGAACACTTCCGCGTGTTCCCGATCTCCAACTGGACCGAACTCGACGTGTGGCAATACATCGAACGCGAAGCCATCGCCCTGCCCTCGCTGTATTACGCGCACCAGCGCAAGGTGGTCGAACGCAAGGGCCTGCTGGTCCCGGTGACCGAGCTGACGCCGGCGCGCGAGGGCGAGGAAGTGGTCGAGAAAACCGTGCGTTTCCGCACCGTGGGCGACATCACCTGCACCTGCCCGGTGGACAGTCTGGCCGCCACGGCTGCAGAAATCGTGATCGAGACCCTGGCCGCCGACGTGAGCGAGCGCGGCGCCACGCGCATGGATGACAAAACCTCCGACGCTTCGATGGAAAAGCGCAAGAAAGACGGGTATTTCTGATGAACACTCACACCACCGTTCCGGCTGAGCTTGTCGAAGCCCAGCCAACCCCGTCGACAAGCTCAGGGCAATCGGATGTGAAATCCGCGCTGAAGTTCATCACCTGCGGCTCGGTGGATGACGGCAAAAGCACGCTGATCGGCCGCCTGCTGGTGGACAGCAAGGCCGTGCTGCAGGACCACCTGGCCGGCGTGCAGCGCGGCGGCGAAACAGACCTGGCGCTCCTGACCGACGGCCTGTCGGCCGAACGCGAGCAGGGCATCACCATCGACGTGGCCTACCGCTACTTCGCCACCGAAAACCGCAAGTTCATCATTGGCGACGCGCCCGGCCACGAGCAGTACACCCGCAACATGGTCACCGCCGCGTCGAGCGCCGACGCCGCCGTGGTGCTGGTCGATGCCACCAAGCTGGACTGGACAACCCCGTCCATGGAACTGCTGCCGCAAACGCGCCGCCACGCGCTGCTGGTCAACCTGCTGCGTGTGCCATCGATTGTGTTCACGGTCAACAAGCTCGACGCGGTGGAAGATCCCACACTGGCCTTCAACAACATCAGCGCGGCGCTGACGGCCTTCGCTCAGGCTGCGCAGATCCCCGTCAGGGCCATCGTGCCGATTTCCGCGCTCAAGGGCCACAACGTGGTGGACGCCATGCCCGGCTGGTGCGGTTATGAAGGCCTGTCGCTGCTGCAGTTGCTGGAGCACCTGCCGGCCACCCCGGCCGAAAGCACCGAGGCTTTTGCCTTCCCGGTGCAGTGGGTCGAGAAATTTTCTTCATCCTCGGACACCTCGCAGGGCCGGCGCGTCTTCTGGGGCCGGGTGGCCACCGGCGGCGTACAGCCCGGCCAGACCGTCACGGTGCTGCCCAGCGGGCAGACCGCCGTCGTGGCCCAGGTGCTGGACCACGCCCGCCAGCCCAAATCCATTCTGGCCGGCCACAGTGCCGGCATCGTGCTGGACCGCGAAGTGGACGTGTCGCGCGGCGACTGGCTGCTGGCGCCCGACACCTTTGAGCCGGCGCGCGAACTGTCGGTCACCATCGCCTGGATGGATGACGAGCCGCTGGTTGCCGGACGGATCTACTGGGCGCTGCACGGCCACCGCTGGGTCAAGGCCAAGGTCAAACGCATCGTCCACAAGCTCGACGTCAACACGCTGGCCGAGGAAGACGCCAGCGAGCTGCCCCCCAACGCCATCGGCCACATCGAGCTGAGCCTGCAGGCTCCGCTGGCCACCCTGCCATATGCCCGCTCGCGGGTCCTGGGCTCGCTGGTGCTGGTGGACACGGCATCGAACAAGACCTCGGGCGCCGCGCTGATCCTTTGATCAGGATCAGCCCCGATCAAGCACCCGACTTAACCCTGCTCACGGAATCCTCTTAAAATTGAGGGTTTCCACCGATCCCGCAAGAACAACATGACTCACATCGTTACCGAATCCTGCATCCGCTGCAAATACACCGACTGTGTGGATGTCTGTCCCGTGGACTGCTTCCGCGAAGGCCCCAACATGCTGGTGATCGATCCGGACGAGTGCATCGATTGCGCGGTCTGCATCCCGGAGTGCCCGGTCAATGCCATTTATGCCGAAGAAGACGTGCCGGCCGATCAGGTCAACTTCATCAAGATCAATGTCGAGCTGAGCAACGCGCCGGGCTGGAAAAGCATCACCAAGCGCAAGGAAGCCTTGCCCGATGCCGAAGAGTGGAAAGACGTCACCAGCAAACTGGACCAGCTCGTTCGCTGAGACGCACCCCGCCGCGGGTTGCGCGTCTGCCGGCCCTCTTCCAACTGAACCCCCGAAAATAGCCCCATGGAACCTCAACTGAACCAGGAAGTGATCAACACGGCTGCCGCGCACGATGGCCCGATAGAGACCGATGCGGTCATCGTCGGCGCGGGCCCGGTCGGGCTGTTCCAGGTGTTTGAACTCGGCCTGCTGGAGATCAAGGCCCATGTCATCGACTCGCTGGCCTACCCTGGCGGCCAGTGCATCGAGCTGTACCCGGACAAGCCGATTTACGACATTCCCGCCGTGCCCATGTGCACCGGCAAGGAACTGACCGACTCCCTGCTCAAGCAGATCGAGCCCTTTGGCGCGACTTTCCACTTCGGCCAGGAAGTCAGCACCGTCGAGAGGCAGGATGACGGCCGCTTTTTCGTCCAGACTTCCAAAGGCACGCAGTTCCTGACCAAAACCATCTTCATTGCGGCCGGCGTGGGGGCTTTCCAGCCGCGCCTGCTGAAGGTCGACGGCCTCGAGAAGTTTGACAACACGCAGCTGTTTTACCGCGTCAAGTCACCGGCTGACTTTGCCGGCAAAAACCTGGTGATCGTCGGCGGCGGCGACTCCGCGCTCGACTGGGCGCTCAACTTCGCCAAGGAAGGTCCGAACAAGGCCGAAAGCGTGATCCTGATCCATCGCCGCGACGGTTTCAAGGCCGCACCGGCCAGCGTGGCGAAGATGAGGGAGCTGTGCGACAACTACGAGATGCAGTTCATCGTCGGCCAGGTCACCGGCTACGAGGAAAAGGGCGGCAAGCTCACGGGCGCCAAGGTCACCGGTGCCGACGGCGTTACCCGCGTGGTGCCGCTCGACGTGATGCTGGTCTTCTTCGGCCTGTCGCCCAAGCTCGGACCGATTGCCGAGTGGGGCCTGGACATCGAGCGCAAGCAGCTCAAGGTCGACACCGAAAAATTCTCGACCAATGTGCCCGGCATTTTTGCAGTCGGCGACATCAACACCTACCCCGGCAAGAAAAAACTGATCCTCAGCGGTTTCCATGAATGCGCACTGGCCGCTTTCGGCGCGGCGCCTTTCATCTTCCCGGACAAGAAAATCCACCTGCAATACACCACCACCAGCCCGAAACTGCACAAGGTGCTCGGTGTGGAGACGCCCGTCTTCGACTGAACACCCGGCAACACCCGCCCCCGTCAGGCCCGCCATGTGCGGGCCTTTTCTCTGGGGCCCACCGCAGTTCCATCGCCGTCATTCAGCCCCGCGGCTTGAGCGGCTTCAAGGGCTTGAGCCGCATCGCCAGGGGCGCATGCCCGTGGTTCAGCGGCCCGCTGCCGGCGCCGGTTTTCACCTTGGCGCCGGCCAGCAGTGCCGCACGCACATAGGCCCGGGCCATTTCCACGGCCTGCAGCAAGGGCTCCTCCAATGCCAGTCCAGCCGCAATGGCGGACGAAAGCGTGCAGCCCGTCCCGTGCGTGTTGGCACTGCGAATACGCGGTGCATGCATCCAGTGTCTCTCGCCCGCGGCCGTCAGCAGCAGGTCCATCACCGTGTCGCCCGGCAGATGCCCGCCCTTGAGCAGCACCGCGCGTGCGCCTTGGCTCAGCAGCTCGTAGGCGGCCGCCTCCATGTCATCTGCATTGTTCAGCGGCCGGCCGACCAGCAAGGCGGCTTCGTCCAGGTTGGGCGTGACCAGCACCGCGCGCGGAAACAGCTCGCGCACCAGGACTTCGATGGCCGGGTTGTCAATCAGCACCGCGCCGCTGGTGGCCACCATCACCGGGTCGAGCACGATTTTTTCGAGCGCATGGCGGTCAATGGCCTCGGCCACGGCCTGCACAATCTCCGGTGAATGCAGCATGCCGATCTTCACGGCATCCACACCGATGTCCTCGACCACCGCATCGATCTGGTCGCGCAGCATGGCCGGCGGCACGCCATGAATGGCCCGCACGCCCTGGGTGTTCTGCGCCGTCAGCGCCGTGATGGCCGTCATGCCGTAACAGCCGAGCGCGGCAAAAGTCTTCAGGTCCGCCTGGATGCCCGCCCCGCCGCCGCTGTCCGACCCCGCGATGGACAACACGCGCGGGTACTCGAATTCAAAAGTGTCGTTGCTCATGGAGAAAAGTGTTTCCCGGTGGTTCAGGCCTTGCGAAGGCGATGCCGGATTATCGGGGAAGCCGCTTGGCGCCTTGCGCGCCGGGATCAGCGCCTGAATTCTCGGCCCCGAGTTCAATCCTGAGCCAGAAGTCCGAAAAAGTCAGGCTATAATCTTAGGCTGTATTCCTCAATAGCTCAGTTGGTAGAGCGCCGGACTGTTAATCCGTAGGTCCCTGGTTCGAGCCCAGGTTGAGGAGCCACTTATTCCCAAGGGGAACCGTCGATAGGCCAAGGCTCATCATGCGGGCCTCGTTGTAGTAAACAGCCACGCTGTCACCTGACACCGTGGCTTTTTCTATGAATGATCCCAGGAACGTGCGCAGTCTTTTCGGGTCCTCGCACTCTTCCACCAGGCCGCGCAGCATGCCGGTAACTTCGTCCACGTCCAGATCCGGCGCGTCCAGTGGCCCGGTCGGTTCGTCCTCCAGCTTGATGATGCTTTGCTCAAGGCCCTTGATCTGGTCGTTCAGTTCGCGCAGCCGCGGCCCCAGATCTGCCAGATTGGGCGCACCTGAGCCCATCAACTCCAGCACGCCGTAGAGTTTTCCGCGCTTGGCCTCGGTTTCCCGAAGGGTGCGCACCATGGAATCGCGCCGCAGTTTCCGGTCGTTCGCCCACTGGCCACACAGGGCAAGCGAGTCGCTGACGGCCTTTGCCACCGCCTCCCGGGTCAGCACCCGGTCCAGCAGCTGGGACACCATTTGCGGGTCAAATTCGTCAATGCGGACGTTCTTGAAGCCGCATTTGGCCTTGCCCCGCATGTGGGTGCAGCAGCCGTAGTAGTAGTGCCTGGTGCCGTTTCTGGCGGTCCCGTGCGTCATGGTCAGGGCGCCGTCGCACTCGCCGCAGCGCAGCAGACCGGCAAAGACGCCGTTGCTCCGAGGGGTGCCGCCGACTATCTCCGGCCGCCTGGTGTGCATGGAGGCCTGCACCTGCTTGAACTCTTCCGGCTCGATGATCGCCGGGTGGCTGTTCACCCGAATCCATAGATCAGGCGGATTTGGCACGCGCTTGCTCACGCGGTTGAAAATGCTCACGCCACAGTAGACCTCGCTGGCCAGCATGTAGTTGATGGTGTTTTTCGCCCACCGCCGGCCACGCAGAAGAACGCCCGCGTCGTTCAGGGCCATCGCGATAACTTTCACCCCGTGACCCTGCCGCGACATGCCAAAGATCCTGCGCACGGTTTCCGCCTCGCTGGGGTGCGGCACCAGCCGGCGCCGCTTGCCATCTTCCACGGCCGCATAGCCGAATGGCACCCGCCCGCCCATGAAATAGCCATCCGTCGCAGCCTTGAGCATCGAGCGGCGCGTGTCTGAGCTCACGCGCCGGGAGACATGCTCATCGAACAACGCAAAAAAGTTGTCCATCAGCCACCCGTCGTCGGTGCTAACGTCCACGTCACTGGAGGCATAGGTCAGCCGGGTGCGGTAGGTCTGCAGCACCAGCTTGTAGCGCCCGGCGTCGAGCAGATTGCGGGCAAACCGGCTACTGGACCAGGTTATGAAGTAGTCCACGTCCATCAATGAGCAGTAGTTGATCGCCTCCTGAAAGGCCGGCCGCTTGTCCGTGGTGCCGGAGATCCCGCCGTCAACAAACTCTTTCAGCACCTCGGCCCCCAGCGCCGCGGCTTTTGCCCTGCAGCGGTCCAGCTGGCTTTCAATCGGCAAGCCGTCGTCGGCCTGGCGCTTGCTGCTGACCCGGGCGTAAATGATGGCTCTTTTCATCGTGGCACTCTGCCACGCTTCGCCAGTTTCCTTATGTGAGAACGGTCCAGTTGTTCACCTAAGCGCAGCTTGACAGCGCGCTGAATCGCAGCACTCGGCAGGCCGTGCCTGGCCAGATCCTCAACCCACCGATTCCGCTGGTACCGCTGAAAGCTCGAGTAGCGGCGCAGCTGGACCTCGATCATGGATTCGTTTTCAGACCGGCGAATTTCCCGAAGCTCCGCCGCCGTGTCCAGGATGCGCCACATCTGCAAAAAATTGTCGTAGCCGATCGCTTCGGCGACGCGGATCCAGATGGCCGGCAGGCCCATGTCGAAAAGCTCGCGAATTTTTGCCCCCTCCAGAACTTTTGAAGAGCTGCATTCATCCAGGTACCCACCCCCCCCTCCAGATGCGAATAGGTCTCGCTGCCGACCCC
>Ga0208271_100128_pt1 | contig 29278 bp, 26 predicted proteins | sample LakWasM111_LOW13_2_FD_183927 | JGI IMG/M metagenome (GOLD analysis project Ga0208271, IMG submission 183927) | Freshwater sediment methanotrophic microbial communities from Lake Washington under simulated oxygen tension - Sediment Metagenome... | ecosystem: Environmental > Aquatic > Freshwater >...
CAGGTGCAGACGGCGATGTCGCGGCGCGTGGATTTCTTGGTGGAGGAGGGACTGGCTGAGCACCGGGGGCAGCGTGTTGTCTTCGCCCGCAACCTGTTGGCGACCTTGCGGGACCGTGAACTGGTAGTGGTGGGGCAAAGGCTGCAGCAGGAGACCGGAAAGAAGTGGCGGCCGGCGAGGGATGGTGAAACTGTCAGCGGTGTATATCGCCAGTCCATTCAGCTGAACAGTGGGCGGTTTGCGGTACTCGACGACGGGGGCGGGTTTAGCCTTGCGCCTTGGCGGCCTGGAATTGAACGGCGAGTGGACCCAAGAATCACGGCTACACAATATGACGGAGGAGTGTCCTGGACATTTCGGCAGCTGAGGACTCAACTGGGAATATGAATGTTCCTAAGAGTGGCTAACATGACTGGTGCTAGGAAGCACGCAGAGCAGTCATGCTCCGCGCCCCCATGGCCATGTCCCGTAAGCAAAGAACTGTGGCAGCAGCCACAGCCCCTGATTCCCGCCTTTGTCCCATCCAGCAAGGGGCCCCGCGCAAGCGCACAGTCAGCGATGAGGCAGTCCTCAATGGGATCCTGTTTGTGCTTCAAACCGGCATTTTGTGGGAGGACTTGCCTCAATTCATGGGCTTTGGCAGTGGTATGACGTGCTGGCGACGCCTGCGCGATTGGCACGATGCTGACTCGCTTGCGTGAACATGACCAGATTGATTGGGAGCGAGGCAGCATTGATGGCTCGACTGTCCCAAGCCCCCGGGGGGACTGCAAACAGGCCCCAACACCGCTGGTGAGGAGCGTGCGATCTCTGGTCCCAGCGTGGGCAAAGCGCATCCGCTTTCAGGATTGGCGGCATGAAAGCTGCTGAGATACCCCCGCAGCCGCTTGGCCACGTGGTCGGGTTCGGAGCGCTCGTCGCCGGCCAGCATCTGCGATGCTGCTCTCCAGCTCCTCCCGGACCAGTTCTTCGACAGAGCCTGCTTTGAAGGGGAGCGGCCGCAGAACGCTCCGCCGCTGAGGCCGATGGCGGCCAACAGGGCATCGACACCGGTTGCTTCGAAAGATAACCCTTGCAAATGAACTTCTAGATTGGCCTATCATTCGTTAACTAAACGATCGTTTTATAAAACTGAAGCGCTTAGTCGTTGACAAATAGGTCTATGGCCGAACACGCCAATCAGGCCTCCACCGTGGTCCAAACGGCCTCCACAAAACTCGGGGCAGTTCAACATCGAAGGAGTTTCTAGAGATGACGATAAACGATCAGCTGCACGCAGCACAAACCGCTCCAGAAGTCGCACTCATCATCGGCGGGGGTCCAGGCATCAGCGCTAGCTGCGCTCGATTGTTCGCCCGCCAGGGCATGGCAGTTGCCGTGGCGGCGCGCAACCGGGACAAGCCGGTGCTGCAGGCCCTCGAGCAGACCTATGGTGTGCGTCGTTATGCCTGCGACGCGTCCTCGGCGGCCGACGTGGCGGCGCTTTTTGCTCAGGTGAGGCAAGACCTTGGTGTGCCGCGGCTGGTCGTGCACAACATCGACGGTCGTGTGCCCGGCATTTTGCGCAAGCTCATCACCGAGGCCGAACCCAGCCTGGTGCTGCAGACCCTGCAGAATGCGGCGTTCAGCGCCTTCTTGGTCGGCCAGCAGGCGGCGCGGCTGATGCTGGGCAATGACCCGGACGCCAATGGCGTGCGGGGCAGCCTCATCATCACCAATGCCAGTGCGGCACTTAAGGGTTTTCCGGCCAGCGGTGCCTTTGCGATGGCTTGCCATGCCAAGACCGGCCTGGCCCAGAGCATGGCGCGCGAATTAATGCCCCAGGGTATTCATGTGGCCAACGTGCCCATTGACGCTGCCATCGGCTGGACCCAGGAGGATGGCAGCCGTGCACATCGGCTGGCCGGAACGGCGGTCGACGACAACCTAGCTGACCCTGACCGCATCGCTGAAACCTACCTGCATTTGCATAGGCAGCACCGCTCGACCTGGGCCTTCGAGGTCGCGCTGCGCCCATGGAGCGAGAAATGGTGAACACATTCCACGGCTGGTGCGGGCAGAGCCAGCGGAACAGATGTCGGTGGCGGCATCGCCAGCTTGTGCTGCCCATCGATGACTCACTTGCATAGCATGTTGGCGTTCAAGCCGTGTACAAGCGCCACTGTTGCCTCCCACAGAGACGCTAGGCCTCAAGCACTCCTCGATTACCGCCGCCTTGAATTCGGCACGGTGCCAAACATGCATCCCGACGCGGAGGCCTTGGTGCGAGTAGGCTGCAAAAGGTATTCGACTTTGTCCATGCTTAGCTAGATCAGGGCCGGTACTACCCCGGGAGCGTACCGCCCCCTCATCTCGCGCTGATTTGACGGTAGCGCCGCGTCGAACTCTGGGCGCTAGATTTCGAGGGAGTGCGTGCGTCCGATGTGCCTGCGGCAAGCTGCAAGGATTTCCTTGCGGGTCTTCTCGCTTTCCACTGAGCGGGCCAGAACGAGCGCGCCCACGCACTGTGCAATCAGCGCCCACGCACCGTCGGAATCGTCGATCCTCTCGCTCCAGCTGTCGTGCGTCTGTTTAAGGCTTTTCTCGGCCGCTTTGCGAACCGCTGGTGAAGAGCGTGCGATCTCTGGTCCCAGCGTGGGCAAAGCGCATCCGCTTTCAGGATTGGCGGCGTGAAAGCTGCTGAGATACCCCCGCAGCCGCTTGGCCACGTGGTCCGGTTCGGAGCGCTCGTCGCCGGCCAGCATCTGCGAACTGCTCTCCAGCTCCTCCCGGACCAGTTCTTCGAACAGAGCCTGCTTTGAGGGGAAGTGGCTGTAGAACGCTCCGCCGCTGAGGCCGATGGCGGCCATCAGAGCATCGACGCCGGTTGCTTCGAAACCACCTAGCTTGGCAATCGCTTTGCTGCTGGCGAGTAGCTTGGCTCGCGTCTCTTGCTTGTGTGTGGGTGAGTAGCGCATACGACGAATTGGGGATAACCCTTGGAGATGAATTTCTAGATTAGCATATCATTCGTTAACCAAACGATCGTTTACTAAAGGAATGCTTGTGACCAAGGACGTGCGCTTCTTCTTCGATGTGGGTAGTCCGGCCGCATATCTGGCCTGGACCCAGTTGCCTGAGATCTGTGCGAAAGCTGGGGCCCGGTTGATCTACAAGCCCATGCTCCTGGGCGGGGTGTTCCAGGCGACAGGCAACGCATCCCCGGGCGCCATCCCTGCGAAAGGGCGCTACACCAACCACGATTACGTGCGCCACGCTCGCAAGTACGGCGTGCCGTTTGCAATCAACCCACACTTTCCAATCATCACGCTGCTGCTCATGCGTGTCGTGACGGGCGTGCAACTGCGTGAGCCCGAGCGACTGCAGGATCTGCTCAGGGTCGTGTTCAAGGCGATATGGATTGACTCGCTCAATCTCAATGAGCCGGAACTCACGGCCAGGACCCTGGCCGAAGCTGGCTTCGATCCGCAGGCCACGCAGGCGCTGGCAGCTGACCCGGAGGTCAAGGCCGCCTTGAAAGCCGTGACCGAAGAGGCCGTCGCACTGGGCGTTTTTGGCGCGCCGACCACCTTCGTCGGTGAGGAGATGTTCTTCGGACAGGATCGCCTGGACATGATCCGGGAAGAGTTGGCGCGCTGAGCATCGGCGCCGGGACCATCGGCCGACGAAGCAGACGGACGTCCTCGTGACGCATTCAAACAGAACAACAGTACTTTGGAGACAAGCATGGAAGCTCGACATTGGCACGCCAAATATCCTCCCGGCATGCGCGCGGACATTGAGGTGCCGGAGGGAGAGACGCTGGCGCGGCTGCTGGAGCGATCGCTCAGCGAGCATCGGGACAGGACTGCCGCGCTGATCGGCGACGAGGCACTGAGCTATACGCTGCTGGACCGGTATTCCCTGGCTCTGGCCGCGCACTTTCGGAGCATCGGCTTGCGCAAGGGCGATCGTGTGGCACTGATGTTGGGCAACGGTCTGGCATTCCCCATCACCTTGGCGGCAGTGCTGCGCAGCGGCCTGATTGCCGTTCCTGTCAATCCCCTGTACACGGCCCGCGAACTCGATCATCAACTGCGCGATGCGGGTGTCCGTGCCATCGTGCTGGCCGAGGCCTTGTACGCGCAGCACAAGCCCGTGATCGAGGCGGCAGGTGTCTCGCAGTCCTTGACCGTGCCAGCGTCCGGCCTGCTGCGCGCCATCGAATCTGCGCCTGTCGCCGGCCACGATGCTTTCGAAGCGGCGGTGCCCTTGTCCCAGGTGATTGCGGCAACTGCCATTGCGGAAACTGATGCCGTACCGGTCTATCCGGAAGATCCTGCGTTGCTTCAGTACACCGGGGGAACTACCGGCCTGTCCAAAGGGGCAATTCTGACGCACCGCGCGATGAGCTCCGGGCTGCTTCAGTCGATGAGTTGGATCACGTTGGCGGTGGATGTGGCGGAGTTCTCCGTGGTTGCGCCGCTGCCGCTTTACCACATCTATCCGCTCCAGATGCTGCTGCTGACGCTGCGCCTGGGCGGCGTGATGCGCCTCATCGCCAACCCCCGCGACACCAGCGCCGTGATTGCGGAGATGAAGCGTGCGCCATTCCGCGTGTTCATCGGCGTCAACACGCTGTTCAATGCGCTGGTCCATGATCCGCAGTTGCAGTCGGTCGAATTTGGTCAGACGCAACTGGTCATTGGCGCGGGCGCTTCCGTGCAGCAGGCAGTGTCGGAGCGTTGGAGCGCTGCGGGCGGTCCTTCGATCACCGAGGCTTACGGGCTGACCGAGACCTCGCCCGCGGCAACCTTCAACCCGATCGGACACAGCGGCGACATCGGCATCCCCGTGCCGTCCACAGATGTGCGGGTGGTCGATGATGACGGCCGTGCGGTTCCGCATGGAACGCCGGGTGAACTGCTGATCAAGGGGCCGCAGTTGTTTTCCGGCTACTGGCAGCGCGACGAAGAAAGCCGCAGGGCCATGACGGACGACGGCTTCTTCCGCACGGGTGACGTCGTGGTCGCCGATGCCACGGGCAACATGAAGATCGTCGATCGCAAGAAGGACATGATCCTGGTCTCCGGCTTCAACGTCTATCCCAACGAGATCGAGGCTGTGGTCGCGCTGCATGAAGGCGTGCTCGAATGCGCGTGCGTCGGCGAGCCTGACGCAAAGTCCGGTGAGGTGCCGCATCTCTACCTAGTTCCGAAGCGGCCGGAACTGAGCGCGCAGGACGTCGAGCTGCACTGTCGTGCGAACCTGGCGGCTTACAAAGTGCCGAAGCACTACACGTTCGTCGAAGCGCTGCCGAAATCGACCGTCGGGAAGATTCTGCGAAGGGAGTTGCGCGCCAACGTGGCGCGATCCGGTACCGGTGCCTAGGGCGGCAAGGTGCTCGACCTTGACGCCATGCATCTCGCACCTTCCGGAGCCACTCTATCCCCTTTCACAGAATGACCATCTATTCAGCCCCCTTGAGAGACATCCAGTTCGTGCTTCATGAACTGCTCGATGTTCACGCGGCGCTCCCAAACATCGAGGGGTTCGAGCGCGACACCACCGACCAGATATTGGAGGCGGCCGGCGCGTTTGCGTCGGAAGTCATTGCACCGCTGAACGGCACGGGCGATCACCAGGGGTGCGTGATCGTGGCGCCTGGGGTGGTGCGCACCCCTGACGGTTTCAAGGAGGCCTACCGGCAGTTCGTCGAAGGCGGCTGGAACGGACTGGCTTGCGATCCGGCCGATGGCGGGCAGGGCATGCCCGGCGTGCTCAACGGCGCGCTGTTCGAGCTGTTCTGCGGCGCCAACATGGCCTGGTCGGCCTATGCTGGGATGTCGCACGCCGCGTACACCTGCCTGGCGGCCAACGCCGACGTGCAGCAACGCGCTCTGTACATGCCGCGCATCGCCTCCGGCGAGTGGGCTGGGACCATGTGCCTGACCGAGCCCCACGCCGGCACCGACCTCGGTCTGCTGCGCACACGGGCCGTGCCGCAGTCGGATGGCACCTACGTGGTGACCGGCACTAAGATCTTCATCTCCGGCGGCGAGCAGGACATGACGGCCAACATCGTGCACCTGGTGCTGGCCCGGCTGCCGGATGCGCCGCCCGGCGTCAAAGGCATCTCGCTGTTCATCGTGCCGAAGTTCCTGCCCACCGCTGACGGCGGTCTGGGCGCGCGCAATGCCGTGGTGTGCGGCTCCATCGAAAGCAAGATGGGCATCCACGGCAACGCCACCTGCACGATGAACTTCGACGGCGCCACCGGCTGGCTGCTGGGCGAGGCCGGCAAGGGGTTGACCGGCATGTTCGTGATGATGAACCATGCCCGGCTGATCGTTGGCATCAACGCCATCGGCCTGATGGAGGCGGCGTACCAGAAGGCCCGCCGCTACGCTTTCGAGCGCCTGCAGGGGCGCGCGCCGGGCGCCGGTGCGCGGGCCGATGCCGCCACCCCCATCGTGGCCCATGCGGATGTCAAGCGCATGCTGCTCACGCAGAAGGCGTATGTTGAAGGGGCGCGTGCCTTTGCGCTCTGGGCGGCGCATCTGGCCGACGTCCAGCACCATCATGCCGAGCCGGCAGCGCGCCGCCGGGCGGAGGATTTGCTGGCACTGGCAACCCCCATCGTCAAGGCCTTCTCCAGCGATCTGGCGGTGGAGTGCTGCAGCTTGGCCATGCAGGTCTTCGGCGGCCACGGCTACATCCACGACAACGGTGTCGAGCAGCATCTGCGGGACGCCCGCATCATCCCGCTGTACGAAGGAGCCAACGGCATCCAGGCCATGGATTTGCTGGACCGCAAGGTGCTGGCCGATGGGGGTCAACGGCTGGAGCTGCTGCTGCAGGAAATCGAGGCATGTGCGCAATCCCGGCAGGGCCCTGCGGAGCTTGACGCATTGCGCACCACGCTGGGCGACGGGGTATCCAGGGTCCGGGCCGCAGTGCAGCACCTCGTCGGTCGATCTGCTGCCCATCCGGACGCGGCAGGCGCTGGCGCATCGGTGTTCCTGCGGCTCATGGGCCATGTCTGCTTGGCATGGATGTGGGTCCGCAGCGCGAGCGTCGCGGCCGAACGGTCAAGCGTTTCGGACGACTTGATTTATGAGGCCAAGATCGCCACGGCAAGGTTCTACTTCGAGAGACTTTTTCCGGAGACCCGGAGCTTGGCCGCCGTGCTCCAGTCCGACCCTGCGGTGGTGTGCGCCGTGGACGCCGACTTGCTCTAGCCGCCCCTGTTCAAAGTCAAAACCTGAAACGCTGACGCCGGTCGCCCGTGCTCGAATGCGCGTCCTTTAGTAAACGATCTATAAGTAATAGGTGAATATGTTCGATCCAACCCAATGGGTTCAACTCATCTTGCAGGGCATCTCGACTGGCGCGATCTACAGCTTGGTCGCTTTGGGTCTCGTGCTGGGCTACAAGGCGACCGAGGTGCTCAACTTCGCGCATGGGGACATCGTGATGTTCTCTGCCTTCCTGATGTGGTACTTCGTCGTCGGGCTGGACATGCCTTTCTGGGGCGCGCTCCCGGCGGTGCTCGTTGCATGTGCGGCGCTGGCCTACCTGCTGGAAGCGCGGTTGATGCGCCGCATCGTCGGTCAGCCGCAGTTCGCCGGCGTCATGCTGACCATCGGCATCGGCTTCATGCTGCGCGGCGGCACCAGCATGGCATTCGGCCCAGATTCGCGCAGCTATCCCACACCATGGACGGGCCAGGTCACCGAAATCGCCGGCGCACGCATTGCGGATCTCAACCTCGTGATCATTGGCGCAGCGCTGCTGGTCACCTCGGTGCTGTTCATCTTCCTGCAACGCACCTCGGTGGGTGTTGCCATTCTTGCGTCATCGCAGAACCAACTGGCCTCCTACCTGTGCGGCGTGCGCGTCAAGTGGCTCAACTCGCTGGTGTGGGGCATATCGGGTGCGGTCGCGGCTCTGTGCGGGTTGCTGCTGGCACCGATCTCGCTGGTCGACCTGAGCCTGTGGTTCGTGATGCTGAAGGCGTTGGCGGCGCTGGTGCTCGGGGGATTCGGGAGCGTTCCGGGAGCGATTCTGGGCGGGTTGGTGATTGGACTGGTGGAGCAATTCTCGGGCGTCTACATGCCTGACGGCGTCAAGGACATGGTGCCCTACCTTGTTCTCATTGGTGTGCTGGTGCTCTTCCCGCGGGGATTGCTGGGCGAGTCGCACGGGAGGCGCGTATGACGGTTGAGACATTGGTGGGCAGCTACGATCAGGGGCGGGCTTTGCTGCGTACCCCGGTGCAACGCTGGACCTATGGCGCTCTGGCAATGTTGCTGCTCGCACTGCCCTGGGTCATTCCAACCTTCTACGTGGGTGAGGCGGCGTACATTTTCATCATGTGCATCGCCAGCCTGGGGTTGATGACGCTCACGGGCTTCACTGGCCAGGTGTCGCTTGGGCAGGCGGCCTTCTTGAGCATCGGTGCCTATACCCAAGCGCAGTTGCTTGCGAACGGCGTGCCGTTACCCGTGTCGCTTCTGGGCGCGGGCCTGTGCGCGGGTTTCGTGGGCTTGCTCATCGGCTTGCCGGCGATCCGTGTCTCCGGCTTGCACCTGGCGATCGTGACGCTTGCGTTCGCCATCGTCACGGAGCACGTCATGGGCCGATGGACGGCCTTCACCGGCGGGCACAGCGGCATGGCGGTGCCTGAGCCGATGCTGATGGGCCACAGCCTGGCGCAGCCGCTGCCGTTCTATTACCTCTGCCTGGCCGTGCTGGTGATCGTGCTGCTGCTGTTGCTCAACCTAATGCGCTCGGCAACGGGGCGGGCATTCGTGGGCGTGCGCGACTCCGAGGCAGCCGCACAAGGGCTGGGCATCCGGGTGGCGCGTACCAAAGTGGTTGCGTTCGTGATCTCCGCCATGGTTTCCGGGGTTGCCGGGGCGCTGCTGGCGCACCAGATCCAGTTCATCACGCCCGAGGCATTCGGGCTGATGCTGTCGCTGCAACTCGTTCTGATGGTGTTCATCGGCGGTATGGGCAGCTTGCGCGGCGCGATCCTGGGCGCACTGCTGATCGGCATGCTGCCGTCGCTCATCTCTTTGTTCAAGGAAGTGCTGCCCGCCCGCATCGGCAACCAGTTTGGCCTGGAACTCTTCGTGTACGGCGCGGTGCTGGTGTTCTTCGTCCTGCTGGAGCCTCGCGGGCTCAACGGACGATGGCTCCGCATCCGCAGCGCACTGGACGAATTCCCACTGTTGAGCCGTACCGCCGTGCGGCGCCAGAAGTCCTACATGCGATCGGAGCGCGCATGACCCGCACCGACAACTTGACCCGGGCTGCGTCAAATCACCTGGGCCGTCATCCGGCATTCTTCGAAGTGAAGGACCTGGCGGTGTCTTTCGGCGGCGTGCATGCCGTGCAAAACGTCAGCTTCACGGTCGCGTGCCGGGAGGTGTTCGCCATCATCGGACCGAACGGGGCTGGCAAGACATCGGTGTTCAATCTCATCACGCGGGTATTCGACGCCGGCGCGGGAACCGTGCAGCTGGAGGGGCGGGAGCTGACCCGCGTCGCCCGGCACGACGTGGTGCGCCAGGGGGTGGCGCGGACGTTCCAGAACATCGAGTTGTTCGAAGGCGCCACTGTCCTGGAGAACCTGATGCTGGGACGCCATCGTGCGCCGCACGGCAACCTCCTGTCCCAGGCGCTCAATCTGCCTTCGGTGCGCCGCGCGGAATGCGGAACGCGCGAGGTGGTGGAGGACGTGATCGAACTGCTGGACCTAGCGCCCTACCGAATGAAGCTGGTGGCAGGTCTGCCTTACGGAATCCGAAAGATTGTCGAGCTGGGCCGGGCGTTGGCGTCGCAGCCCAGGCTTTTGCTCCTCGACGAACCCGCTTCGGGCCTGAATCCCGAGGAAACCCGGGAGCTTGCCCACTGGATACAAGACATCCGGCACGAGCTGGGCATCACCGTGATCATGGTTGAGCACGACATGTCGCTCGTATCGGCGGTCGCGGACAGGGTGTTGGTGATGGAACAGGGGCGGGTTCTCGCGCAGGGCACGCCCGCGCAGGTGCAATCCGATCCACGCGTGATCGCGGCTTATCTGGGAGCTTGAGATGAGTACCTTGCTTCAGGTGCGCAACATTGAAACCTGGTACGGACCGGTCAACGCCATTCGGGGCATCAGCCTGGACGTGCAGGCGGGCCGCATCGTCGCGGTCTTGGGGGCCAACGGGGCGGGCAAGACCACCTTGCTCAACACCATCGCGGGTGTGCTCGCGCCTGCCAAGGGCAGCATCGTGTTCGAGGGGCACCACCTTGAAGGCAAGGATGCCGATGCGGTATGCCGTGCCGGCGTGGTGCTGGTGCCGGAGGGCCGGCAGGTGTTTCCCTTCCTCACAGTGGAAGAGAACCTGAGGATGGGGGCATTCGCGCGGCGGCGCGCGCCCGGGGTAGCCGAGGACATGGAGCGCGTCTTCGAGTGGTTTCCCCGACTGCGCGAGCGCCGGACGCAGTCCGCCGGCCTGCTGTCCGGCGGGGAACAGCAGATGGTGGCCATCGGGCGTGCCTACATGGCCAAGCCGCGGATGCTGTTGCTCGACGAGCCCTCCTTGGGGCTGTCGCCTCTGTTCACCAAGGAAATCTTCCAGATCGTTCGCCGCATCCGTGACGAGACGGGGACTGCCATTCTCGTGGTCGAACAGAACGCCGCCATCGCACTGGCGACAGCGGACGATGGCTACATCGTCGAATTGGGTCGGATTGTCGCTTCGGACACCTGCGCGAAGCTCAAGCAGCGCGATGACGTCCAGGCGTTCTATTTAGGCGCCGCGGCGGAGCACGGTCCCGAGATGGCTGGCCGGCATGCTCAGCCGCGCCGGCAGCGGTCCTGCTGGCGATAGGTTGCCAGAGAAGCTGAAGTTTTTACCACCACAACCAGGAGACAAGTCATGAGTATTCGACGCCGCACCTTCGTGTCCAGCAGCCTGGCGGGCTTCGCCCCGGCCTTTCTCAGCACGACTTCCCGCGCTGCCGGCGTGAGCCGCAGCGAGATCGTGCTCGGCACGCATCTGGATTTGGCGGGGGCTGCTTCGATGGTCACGCCCCCGATTCGCAACGGCATCCAGATGCGCATCGACGAGGCCAACGAGGCGGGGGGCATCCACGGACGCAAGATCCGCTTGATCGTGGAGGACAACAGCAGTCTGCCACCGCAGGCCGTGCGCGCCGTCGACAAACTGATCCGGCGCGACAACGTCTTTGCCATCGTCTGTCCCTTCGGCTCCGGCCCCACCGTGGCGACGGCAAAGAGGATTGTGGATGCGGGCGTTGTGTGCTTCGGCCCCTATGGTGCCTCTGCACTGGTCCGGCAGGCGGCGGGTCCGTCGTCTCTGCTGTTCACGCTCAACACTCACTACGACACAACGACTTCCGCTGGCCTCAAGTGGGCTGTCGCCAACTTCGGCAGCAAACGGGTCGGTTACATCTACCAAGAGGGGCCTTTCGGCGATCTGGTGGGAAGGGGTGTCAAGGAAGCGCTGGCGGCGAGAGGAGTCCCTTTGGTCGCCCAGGCTGGCTACAAAGTGGGAGACATCGACTTCTCGTCGCAGGTCGCACGGATGAAGGCGGCCGATGTGGACTTGATCTTCACGGCCACGGTGACGCGCGAGACGATCGCCGTGATGGGCGAGGTCAAGAAGCTGGGGTGGACCAGCGTGAAGGTGCTCACCGCCAGCCCTGGTCGTGGCGGGCTGACGACCAATATTGGCAAGGAAACGGTTGAAGGTCTCTACGGCGTTGGCGCCTGGAACATCACGCCGAACCCGGAGCAGACGGGCGCTTTGAAGGCCTGGTCGGACGGCTACCGCAAGCGCTTCAATCTGGAGCCCGACGATGCTGCCCTGAACTTCTACGACTACACCTCTTGGTTCCTGCAGGGAGTGCAGGCGGCCGGCGCTGACCTGACGACCGACAGCCTAGTGAAGGCGTTGCAGACTTCGAGCTTCAAGGGCCAATCGAGCTATGACACGCAGCGCTTCAAGGACAATCATGTGGCCCCCGAGTGGATCAGGGTCGAGCAGGTAGAAGGCGGTTTCTGGCGCCCTCGCTCCGAGGTGATTGATCCGGCGAAGAGCACGCAGTGACCGCCGCAAAGACCATCGTCCAGACTTGGCTGGCCCGATGTAAGGCAGAGCCGGGGCAGACCGCATTGCGCCACAAGCGCCGCGGCATCTGGCGCTCGATCACTTGGCAGGAGTACCACGATGCCGTGTTGCACATCGCGCTGGCCATCGAGCGAGCCGGTGTGGACTCGGGGAGCGTCGTCTCCATCGTCTCCGAGAGCAGGCCGGAATACCTGTACGCCGACCTGGCAGCTCAGGCATTGGGCTGCGTCAGTCACGGTGTCTATCCGACCTGCTCCTCGCGCCGCGTGGGGGAACAACTGCAGTTGGCCGGCGCAGATATCGTCTTCGTCGAGAACGCGGAGCAAGCTGAGAAAGTCCTTGAAGCGCAGTCCCAACTGAGCTCTCTGCGCGTGATCGTGGTCTTCGACGCGCGAGGCCTTCGCGAGCTGAATTCCGATCGGGTGGTGGGGCTAGCCGCTTTCATGGGCACACAGGCCATCGGCGAGAAGGACCTCCAGCACTTCGAAGACCGGATTGGTAGCACGCGCACCGACGACGTGGCCTTTCTTTTCGGCACGGCGGGCAGCACCGGCGTTCCGCGCCTGGCTGCGGTCACGCACGAGGTCGCACTGCGGCGTGTGCGCTCCATGCAGACAGCCTTTGAGACGCGCGCCGGTGATCGCACCTTGTGCTTCGTGCCGCTGGCCAACGCGGCCGAACGCATGTTCAGCGCCGTACTGCCGCTTCTGGAAAACCTGGAGGTGGATTTTCCTGAAAGCCCAGCTACCGTCATGAATGATTTGCGCGAGGTGCAGCCGGATTGGGTCCACGCGCCGCCGCGCTTCTGGGAAAAGCTGCTTGCCCGTACCGAAAGCGTTGCCATGTTGGCCTCGTCTTTGGCACGACACATGTATCAGCGCAGCTTCGACGCCCAGCGTTCGGATTGGATAGCCCAATTGTCACGGCGTCATTTGCGACGTTCGATGGGATTGGCGCGAGCCCGTGTCGGCTACTGTGGCGGAGCTGCCGTATCGCCTGCATTGCATCGCTGGTTCAACGCCATCGGCCTGCCCTTGTTGGATATCTACGAGAGTGCGGAAACCTGCGGCCCGGCGATGCGCCTTCCCATGACTGGATTCAGTGGCGATGCCGAATTGGAGACCGAGGTGCGGGTTGGCGTGGAGAATGAGTTGGAACTCCGCTCCACTGCGCAATTCTCGGGTTACTGGAATGGCAAGCAGTTGATTCCTGTGTCGCATACTGAGGACGGGTGGCTGACCACGGGCGATGCGGTGCATGTGACGGACGAGGGGCTGAGCGTGGTCGGGCGCGTGAGCAACCGTTTCCCCACGCACGATGGAAGAACGATGTTGCCCGAAATCATCGAGCGGGAGCTTCATGCCACCCCATACATCGCCCATGCCGTTGTGCTTGGCGAGGAGAGAGGGCGATGTTCTTGCCTGCTCGCGCTGGAGATGGACAGTGTGCTGTCGTATGCCCAGACCCAGGCCATTCCTTTCGTCGACTTTGCGCATCTCGTGGGCAACGAGGCCATCCAGTCGCTCTTGCACAGGCAGATAGAAGGCGTGAACGACCGGATGGAAGAGGGCGTTCGGATCGAGCGCTTTTCTGTGCTGCCGTCCCCAAGTCCTGGCGATGAGGGGATGACGCCGACCCTGCGCATGCAGCGCGCCATGGTCGTGAAGGCCTACGAGGCTGTGGCGGCTGTACCGAACAAGCAGGACGCGACCTGGAGTTCTCGTCCGCAAGAAAGATCTTTGAACGAGGGATCGAGCGGGTCAGCCGCTTGAGGTGGGCCTCTTTCATTGAATTTCGTCAATCTACCAACCCATCTTTTTTCAAAGGAAACATGATGTCATCTTCTGAACCCCAGCCAAGGGTGGCGCTCGTCATTGGCGCGGGCGACTCCACCGGCAGCGCCATCGCGGCGCGTTTCGCAAAAGAGGGATATATCGCCTGCCTGACGCGGCGATCGGCCGACAAACTGGAGCCCGCCGTGGCTGCCATTCGCGCGGCCGGTGGTCAGGCCCACGGCTTCGGCAGTGACGCCCGTAAGGAGGAGGACGTCATCGCGCTGGTCGATCAGATCGAAAGAGACCATGGCCCTATCGAGGTGCTCGTGTTCAACATCGGCGCCAACGTCCCCTGCAGCATCCTGGAGGAGACGGCGCGCAAGTATTTCAAGATCTGGGAGATGGCCTGCTTCAGCGGCTTTCTCAACGCGCGCGAGGTGGCCAAGCGCATGGTGGCACGTGGCCGGGGCACCATCCTGTTTACCGGTGCGACCGCCGGCATCCGCGGATCGGCAAACTTTGCAGCCTTTGCAGGCGCAAAGCACGCATTGCGTGCCCTAGCACAAAGCATGGCGCGTGAACTCGGTCCCAGGAACATCCATGTTGCGCACGTCGTGGTCGATGGCGCGATCGACACGGAGTTCATCAGCACGAACTTCCCGGAGCGCTACGCCTTGAAGGAACAGGACGGGATCCTCAATCCGGAACACATCGCGGAGAACTACTGGTACCTCCACAGTCAGCCGCGCGACGCTTGGACGCACGAAATCGACATTCGCCCCTACATGGAAAAGTGGTAATCATATGAAGACACGCATCACTGAACTGTTCGGCATCGAGCATCCCATCATCCAGGGTGGGATGCACATGGTGGGATTGGCAGAGCTGGCTGGCGCCGTTTCGGAGGCCGGTGGCCTGGGACTCGTGACCGCACTGACGCAGAAGACTCCGGAGTTGCTGGCCAAGGAGATTGCGCGCACGCGCGACCTGACCGACAAGCCGTTTGGCGTCAACCTTACGTTCCTGCCCACATTCGCTTCTCCACCCTATCCGGAGTACATCGCAGCCATCGCCGAAGGGGGCGTGCGGATCGTCGAGACCGCTGGTCGGAGCCCTGAGCAGTACATGCCCGCATTGAAGGCTGCTGGTATCCGGGTGATCCATAAATGCACCTCGGTGCGCCATGCCCTCAAGGCACAGCAGATCGGCTGCGATGCCGTCAGCGTCGACGGGTTTGAATGCGGCGGCCATCCGGGCGAGGACGACATCCCGAACATGATCCTGCTGCCCAGGGCGGCCGAGGAGCTTCGTGTGCCGTTCGTTGCATCGGGCGGAATGGCCGATGGGCGAGGCCTGGTCGCCGCGCTGGCTCTCGGCGCGGATGGGATCAACATGGGAACACGGTTCGTGGCCACCAAGGAAGCACCGGTTCATGAGAACGTCAAGCGTGCCATCGTGCAGGCCAGTGAACTCGACACCCGCCTGGTCATGCGGCCGCTTCGGAACACGGAGCGCGTGCTGAGAAATGCGGCGGTCGACAAGATTGTCGAGATTGAACAAGCCAAAGGCAACGATCTGCGAATCGACGACATCATGGAGCAGGTGGCTGGCGTCTACGGACGGATTATGCAAGACGGCGAAATGGACGCAGGCGCATGGAGCTGCGGCATGGTCGCTGGCCTTATCAATGATGTGCCATCCGTCAAAGAACTGGTCGATCGGATCATGACCGAGGCCGAGACGCTGATCAATGGCCGCCTCGCTGGCTTCGTCTGCACTCGCAGCCGCGAGCTCGAGTCCCACTGACTTACTTCGCCTTGAGGAGACTGACATGAGACGGCGACTCTTCTGTTTGGGGACAGTGGGATCCAGCATGGCGCGAGCCATGCCAGTTCATGCTGCGCCGTCAGTTCCCCTCAATGCCCTGAAGATTGGGCAATCTGCGCCGCTCTCGGGACCGATTGCCAGCCAGGTGAAGGTGATCAACAGCGGCGCGCAACTGGTCTTCGACAGAGCTAATAAGGCAGGTGGGATCAAAGGCCGCCAGATTGAGCTCATCTCTCTGGATGATCAACTGCAACCCGTCAGGTCGATCGAGAACTGCGAGAGGCTGATCAGCGAGCATGGCGTCAGTGTGCTTTTCGGGGTCGTCGGCTCAGGCAACGTGGTGGCGATTGATCCCCTGCTTCGCAGGACAGGGGTTCCTGTCGTGGGTGGACTCGCGGTCTCGGATTCGGCGCGCGAGCAAACCAAGGACACCGCGTACTACGTACGTGCCGGATACCGCCGAGAAGTCGAGCGCTTGGTCGAGCATATCGCCACCATGGGCGTCAGTCGGATTGCCTTGGTGCATTTCGCGAACCCCGGCGGAGAAGAGGTCCGGAAGACGCTGGTAGAGGAACTCGCGCGACGCAGTCTGGCACCAGCCGCCACGGCTGGAGCTAAGGTCGACGGCAGCAACATGCCCGATGTGGTCACCGCAATCGCGGAGAGCAAACCCCAGGCGGTGATCCTTTTCGTGGGCGGAACATTGCCAGCGAAAGTGATTGCTGGACTGGACGGCCGAAGCGCCTACCCGAGCTACTACGGCATGTCCATCGTGCCAGGCGAGCTGACGGCCAAGGAACTGGGCGCCCGGCTGCGCGGCTTGGCTATCTCGCAGGTCATCCCCTATCCCTGGTCTGACGACAATGTCGCGATTGTCGAATTTCGGAAGTTGGCCATCGCAGCGGGGGTGCCGGTGAACTACCAGAGCTACGAGGGCTACGTGACGGCCATGGTACTGGTCGAGGCACTAAAGCGCACGACGGGCAATGGCGTAGAGCCGGCCGGTGTTCACGCGGCGCTGAAATCACTGAAGGGCAGAGTCGGCGGAATGGATGTGGACTTCTCCGGTGACGGTACAACAGGATCCCGATTCGTCGAACTGGTTCATGTCACCGGTTCGGGGAGGTTCAGGCGGTGAGCAGGCCATGTCTGAACAATAGCCGCGAGAGAAATATGCACCCGGAAGCCCAGTCAACGCGGGGCTGCTCGCGAGTTTGATTTTCCGAAGATACGCAACAACAGCCGAGATATCAGCATGACCCATCCTTCCAAACACGCCAAATCGCATCCTGCCAAGCTAGCAGCAGCTTTTGTCCCGAGCGGCAGGATGATGACCTACGGGGAATTGGATCGTGCGGCGAACAAAGTTGCCCGTTTTCTGCAATCGATTGGCATCCAACCCGGCGATGCGGTGGTCTTCTGTCTTGAGAACTGTCCCGAGTTTCTCCACCTGAGCTGGGGGTGTCAGAGGATCGGGGTGCGATTCACGCCGGCGTCATCGCGCATGGGCGCGGATGATCTGAGATACATCGTGGAGGACAGCGGCGCCAGGGTGCTGATTCTGTCGATCCACGCTCAGGCCGCGATCGGCCTTTCCGCTGCGGCGGTGCCGGGTGTCCGAATGTTCGCCGCGGGAGGCCGCTTGGAGGGGTTCTCCTGCTGGGAGGATGCGGTCAGGGAGGTGGGTGATGAAGCCATTGAGTCTCCCTCACCGGGTCGCGAAATGATGTACTCGTCCGGCACCACGGGTCGGCCCAAGGGTGTGCGCAAGCCCATGCCCGTTGGCGCATTTGACGATCCTGACTCACGGAACGCAGGGTGGGGAACTCGGCCAGGAACAGGGCTCGACATGGTTCATCTGTGCACCTCTCCCCTATATCACGCGGCTCCCCATCGCAGCGTGGCCGCAACGCTTGCCACGGGTGGCACCGCCGTCATCATGGAGCACTTCGACGCGCTGGTGGCGTTGCAGAGCATTGAGAAGTTCGGGGTTACCCATAGCGTCTGGGTTCCCACGATGTTTCACAGGCTACTGAGGCTGCCCTTGTCACAGCGGGGCGCATTCGACCTTTCGAGCCATGTTGCCGCACATCATGGGGCGGCGCCATGTCCTGTTCACATCAAGGAACAGATGATCGAGTGGTGGGGGCCCATACTCTTTGAGTACTACGCGGGGACCGAGGGGATCGGAGCCTGCTCGATCACCTCGCACGAATGGCTGATGCACAAAGGTTCCGTCGGGCGATCCAGCGAAGGAGTCATCCACATCCTCGATGCGCATGAAGATGAACTGCCCCCCGGTGCGACGGGCCTTGTTTTCTTCGAGAGCAATTCAAGATTCGAGTACTGGAACGACCAAGAGAAAACCAATCGCTCCCGCAGCAAGCAGGGCTGGTGGACTTACGGAGACATCGGGCATCTCGATGCCGATGGGTATCTCTACCTCACGGATCGTCGTGACTTTGTGATCATCACCGGTGGAGTCAATGTCTATCCCCAGGAGATTGAGGATTTCCTCATCAAGGACCATCGGATTGCAGATTGTGCGGTGTTTGGCATTCCGAACGAAGAGTTTGGTGAAGCGGTGCAGGCCATTGTGCAAATCTCGGATGCTCAGACAAATCAATTTTCAAATCTGGCAGATGATCTAAGACGCCAATGTCTCGCAGCACTCGGACCGATCAAAACGCCGAGGAACATTCATATCGTGACCGATTTTCCCCGACTGCCAACGGGAAAGCTTCACAAGAAGTCCTTGCGCGACCAGTTCTTGTCACTTTCAACTGAAGCACCAACCTAAACCCACGCTGAATCATCAAGGTATTTCAGTGTCCTATTTGGGAGTCTCATGACAGATATTCTGAACAGTACAAATGCAAGTGTGCTGACAATCACTTTGAATCGGCCAAAGCGCAAGAACGCGATTACACAGGCAATGTATGCAGAGTTTGCGAGACTCCTCATGCGCGCCGATATTGATATGTCCATACGTTGCGTAGTCATTCAAGGCGACGTGAATGCATTCTCGTCGGGGAATGACATTGGGGATTTTTTGAGGGAGCCTACGGGAGATGACGATACGCCGTCTTTACGGTTTATGCGCAGCATCGCGACGTTCTCCAAACCGATCATCGCTGCAGTGTGTGGGCCTGCGGTGGGCATCGGTACAACCATGCTCTTTCATTGCGATTTGGTGCTTGCCGGCGAGAATGCGTCTTTCGCATTGCCGTTCGTGAACCTTGGAGTCTGCCCTGAAGCAGGGTCCAGCCTGCTGGGTCCGGCCACATTCGGGTATCAGCGTGCTGCTGAAGCTTTTTTCCTTGGCGAGTCCTTTTCGGCACAAAAGGCCTTCGAGCTAGGCTTGGTCAATCGTGTGTTGCCGCCGGACCTGACACTGTCTGCTGCCCATGAACTAGCAAACCAAATCAGCACCAAACCTTTGACGGCACTCATCGAAACGAAGCGTCTGCTTAAGCATTCCTCCACAGCTTTTGTACTTGAGCGCGTAGAGGAAGAGGGGAGGAGCTTTCGTCGCATGTTGGGAGAGCCGCCAGCCAAGAAGGCGTTCGCCGCCTTTCTCGATAAGCGCCGACCCAACGTGGAGCACTACTAGTGAGTGCTTCATCCATTGAAATGGGAATCCCGAACTTGCTGTTTGAGGTTTTCAGCTCTAATTGTCTGCAGACCATCCCTACCGCTGTAAGGCTCATTATCGTTGGTGAAGACATTGTGTGTCTGGCCGATGGTGAGGAGCGCATCTCCTGTTTGCCGCGGCAGATGAATCTGAGGATGCTACAGCGCAGGTGGCCAGACGCTACGGCCGTTGATAGCGATGTCCTGGACGAGTGCGCTGTTGCCAGCGAACAGAATGTGTGCGCAGTCCGAGTCGCCGACCTGTTCAATGTCGATATCGTCCCCATTACTGCCAATGCCACTGTCGGTGTAGTCGACCAACCGCTGGGTCTGATCGCCAAGCCGCTCAAGAACGAACGAACAGCCAAAGAAGACGTCGCCGGCTTTCGCTCGGCACTTTCCGGTGTAGTGATTTCGCAGTCGGCAAGCCGGCTGCGTGGTAAACAGTGGAACCTATGTCAGTCAGAACGGCGTCTGGTTCTTGGGATGTTTCCTCGGAACCGTTGCGGCTGAGAGCAACATGAAATGGGAATTGGCTTGGTGTGCGCCGTGGCCAAGTTGCTGAAAGGCCAGGCCGTAAGGTCGAGGATATCGGCCTGTCGGAGCTGAATGAGTCCTTCTCTGAGCAGGTGCTGTACTGCAGCGACAAGCCTGTCAGGTCAGCGTATCGCGGAAAACACGCCTATCACCGGAAAGCACCGTGACTCCAAGAAGCCGCGTTTGATCAAGTGGATTGGCGTCTGCAAGAGGGGCGCCGGCGATTAGAGATTGTGTAGAAATGAATGCCGTGAATTTGGCAGATGCGCCCCAGACAGCATTCCAAACTTGAAATTTTGTTACCCGGATCAGGAGACTTCTGATGCAGACAAGCCCCGTCCCGCAGCCGCAGCGTATCGGCGTGCCAAGGGAGACCTTCCCCGGTGAAAAGCGCGTGGCTACCGTGCCCGATGTGGTGGAGAAGCTGATCAAGCTGGGCTTTGCCGTCACGGTCGAGTCAGGGGCTGGGGATGCCGCCAATTTCAGTGACGATGCCTACCGCGCTGCAGGCGCCGAGATCGTTAGCGACGCTGCGGCACTGTGGGCGGCATCCGACATCGTCTTCAAGGTGCGCCCGCCCAGCAGCGACGAAGTGACGCTGATGCGCGAGGGCACGACGCTCATCGATTTCATCTGGCCCGCGCAGAACCCCGATCTGATGCAGCAGCTAGCAGCAAAGAAAGCCACGGTGCTGGCCATCGACTGCCTACCCCGCATATTGTCACGCGCCCAGAAGATGGATGCGCTCACATCCACCGCAGGCGTCAGCGGCTACCGCGCCGTGATCGAGGCGGCCAACGCCTTCGGCCGCTTCTTCAACGGCCAGATCACGGCCGCAGGCAAGGTGCAACCCGCCAAGGTGTTCATTGCAGGCGCTGGCGTGGCGGGTCTCGCCGCCATTGGTACGGCAGCCAATCTGGGTGCCATCGTGCGCGCCAACGACACGCGTGCCGAGGTGGCCGACCAGGTCAAGTCGCTGGGCGGAGAGTTCGTCAAGGTGGACTACGACGAAGAGGGCTCGGGCGGCGGCGGCTATGCCAAGGTCATGAGCGAAGGCTTCCAGGCTGCGCAGCGCAAGATGTACGCCGAGCAGGCCAAGGACGCGGACATCATCATCACCACCGCGCTGATCCCGGGCAAGCCCGCGCCCAAGCTCATCACCGCCGAGATGGTGCAAAGCATGAAGCCCGGCAGCGTGATTGTGGACATGGCCGCCGAGCAGGGCGGCAACTGCGAGCTGACCGTACCCGGCGAGGCCGTGGTGCGCCATGGCGTGACCATCGTGGGTTACACCGACCTGGCCTCGCGCCTGGCCAAGCAGTCTTCCACGCTGTATGCGACCAACTTGTTGCGTCTGACCGAAGAGCTGTGCAAGGCCAAGGACGGCGTGGCCGTCGTCAATATGGAAGACGACGCGATCCGCGGCCTCACCGTGGTCAAGGACGGTGCGATCACCTGGCCTGCACCTCCGCTCAAGCAGGCACCGGCACCCGCGCCCAAGGCAGCGGCCCCGGTGGTTGAAAAGAAATCGGGCCATGGCCACGGCACGGGCGCCCCCATGTCCGCCAAGACGCTGACCATCGTTTTTGCAGTGATGGCCGTGCTGTTTTGGGCCGTCGGCGCCTACGCGCCCGTGGCCTTCCTCGGGCACTTCACGGTGTTCGTGCTGGCCTGCTTCATCGGCTACATGGTGGTGTGGAACGTCACGCCCGCGCTGCACACGCCGCTGATGAGCGTGACCAACGCCATCTCCAGCATCATCGCCATCGGTGCACTGGTGCAGATTGCGCCGCCCGATGCGGGTGTGAACGGGCGGCCGGACAGCCTCATCCTCTGGCTGGCCTTTGCCGCCCTGGTGCTCACGGCTGTCAACATGTTCGGCGGCTTCGCGGTCACGCGCCGCATGCTGGCCATGTTCCGCAAATAACTCCATACAACTAGAACAACGAGGAGCACGCAACATGTCCCAAAGTCTCGCCACCGTCGCCTACCTGGGCGCGGCCATTTTGTTCATCCTGAGCCTGGGAGGGCTCTCCAACCCCGAAACCTCGCGCCGGGGCAACCTGTTCGGCATGGTCGGCATGGCGCTGGCCGTGCTGGCCACGGTGTTCGGCCCGCGCGTCAGCCCCGCAGGGGTGGCCTGGATCGTCGGTGCACTGGTCATTGGCGGCGGCATTGGCCTGTATGCGGCCAAGGTTGTCAAGATGACGCAGATGCCGGAGCTGGTCGCGCTCATGCACAGCCTGGTGGGTCTTGCGGCCTGCCTGGTGGGGTTTGCCAGCTATGTGGATACCTCGATCCAGCTGCAAGGCGCGGAGAAGATCATCCACGAGGTGGAGATCTATGTCGGCATCCTGATCGGCGCCATCACGTTCAGCGGATCACTGATCGCCTTTGGCAAGCTCAACGGCAAGATCGGTGGCAAGCCACTGTTGCTGCCCGGCCGCCACTGGATGAACCTGGCTGCGCTGCTGATCGTGATCTGGTTTGGCCGCGAGTTCTTGCGCGCCGAAACCATCGAGCAGGGCATGGTGCCGCTGATGGTGATGACGGCGATCGCACTGCTGTTCGGCATTCACATGGTGATGGCCATTGGTGGCGCCGACATGCCGGTGGTGGTGTCCATGCTCAACAGCTACTCGGGTTGGGCTGCTGCGGCCACGGGCTTCATGCTGTCCAACGACCTGCTCATCGTCACGGGCGCGCTCGTGGGCTCCTCGGGCGCGATTCTTTCCTACATCATGTGCAACGCGATGAACCGCAACTTCATCAGCGTGATTGCGGGCGGCTTTGGCTCGGGCGCTGGAACTCCCGCCAAAAAAGGTGAGGCAACCGAGCCGCAGGGCGAGGCCGTACCCGTCAGCTCCGCCGAGACGGCCGAGCTGCTGCGCGACGCCAAGAGTGTGATCATCGTGCCCGGCTACGGCATGGCTGTGGCCCAGGCCCAGCACACGGTGTACGAGATCACCAAGACCCTGCGCGAGAAGGGCGTGGAGGTGCGCTTTGCCATCCACCCCGTGGCAGGCCGCATGCCCGGCCACATGAACGTGCTGCTGGCCGAGGCCAAGGTGCCCTACGACATCGTGATGGAGATGGACGAGATCAACGAGGACTTCCCGAATGCCGACGTGGCCATGGTCATCGGCGCCAACGACATCGTGAACCCGAGCGCGCTGGACGATCCGTCCAGCCCCATCGCCGGCATGCCGGTGCTCGAAGTGTGGAAGGCCAAGACCTCGATCGTGATGAAGCGCTCCATGGCGTCGGGCTATGCGGGGGTGGACAACCCTCTGTTCTACAAGGACAACAATCGCATGCTGTTTGGCGACGCCAAGAAAATGCTGGACGAGGTACTGGGGGCGCTCAAAGGCTGACGGTGTGACCTAAATGTCGAAATCGCTCGCTGACGTGACTCCATGAGATATGCATGATAGAGCTCCGCCACTTGCGCTACTTCATTGCTGTGGCTGAGGAACTCAACTTCCGCCGTGCTGCCGAGCGTATTCACATCGACCAGACCCCGCTGTCACGCACCATACGCGATCTGGAAGACCGATGGGGAGTGACACTTTTTATCCGGGCACCACGCAGGTTGGAGCTCACACCCGCAGGGGCCAAGCTGCTTGCTCATGCTCGCAGCCTGCTCATCCGGCTGGAACGCGCCAGGCGCGCGGTGCGGGCCGTCGATAAACGTTTTCGGGAGCCGTTGCGTATCGGTTTGGATGACTGCATGGCTCAGCTACGGTTGGCGGAGTGCTTTGCCAGCTGGAATCGGCTTGCTCCAGATATTCCTGTCGAACTTGTGGAAATGCATACGCCGGAATTGCTCACTGCGCTACGTAATGAGGAAGTGGATGTCGCCTTTTCCTTCGGACCTTTGGATGACGAGGTCATCGTTCAGCAAACGGCCTGGACCAGCCCCATGGTGGCGATTCTCCCGTCTGAGCATGAACTGGCTGGATGCGACATGCTGTCATGGGCTGACCTGATGGCTTTCCCCGTCATTGCATTCACTTCAGCTTCTCATCCTGGGCTGCACCAGCAGGTGGCATCCATCCTGCGTCAGCAGGCGCTGTCTCCGGTGATCGCGGCGGAGGCGCGGACATTGTCAGGCTACCTGACCCGCGTGGCTGTGGGGCAGGGTGTCGGCGTGGCCGACGCCGAACATATGCGGACGCTGCAGCGCAGCGATGTGGTGGTGCTTCCTCTGGTCGAGCCCGCGCATTTCACGACCTATGTGCTGCACAAGCACCAGCGCTTTGGACTGTCCGAGCCGGTGCAACGTTTCCTTACCTATGTCAGCACTTTGACGTGACTGTTACTCAGCAGGGCTCTGCTGAATCCAGACCCTGCGCCATCGGCCTTGGACATGGGATTCCCTGCTGGTCATGCTTCCCGCCCAGGGAGGCCGGGAGCGTGTTCCTGGGCCACTGAATCCAGCCAGCCAACGGCATTGGCCTGAGACGTGCCCGCCAGCCTGCGCTGCGCTACGCCCGGATGGGTGGGCCGCGCGGCGCATCGGTTCCAGACTCTCGCCATGCGTGCTATGGGGTGCGCATGCGCATGGCGCAGGTTGGCGCCGAAGGAACAAGCGGGCATGGCATCTCGATCAGAGGGGGGCAAGGAGCGGGCATTCTCCGCCCACACCGGCATCCTGTTTGGCCAGATCACGGCCGTCATGGGCGTCACTGTGTGCGGCGTGTGGGTGGCCACGCAATGGACGGCGCATGCGCTGGGCTACCAGCAGCGCCTGGGCGCCGCCTGGTTTGATCTCTCAGGGCTTCCGGTCTACGAGCCCTGGAAGCTGTTCGAGTGGTGGTACTGGTACGACGCCTATGCGCCCGAGGTCTTCTCGCGCGGTGGCGCCATCGCTGCTACCAGCGGCCTACTTGCGACGGGGGTGGCCTTCGGCATGGCGGTGTGGCGCTCGCGTCTGGCGCGGCGCGTCACTACGTATGGCTCCGCCCGCTGGGCCGAGCGCGAGGACATCGACAAGGCAGGGCTGACCGGTCCTGCGGGTGTGTTCCTCGGCCGGGCACCTGGCCGGGACGGCGCTTACCTGCGCCATGAAGGACCGGAACATGTGATGGCCTTCGCCCCCACGCGCTCGGGCAAGGGCGTGGGCCTGGTGGTGCCCACGCTGCTGTCCTGGCCCGGTTCCGCCGTTGTCCACGACATCAAGGGAGAGAACTGGCATCTCACCGCGGGCTGGCGTGCGCGCTTCTCGCACTGCCTGCTGTTCAACCCGACCGACGCACGCTCGGCGGCCTACAACCCCTTGCTGGAAGTGCGGCGCGGTGTGCACGAGGTGCGCGATGTGCAGAACATCGCTGACATCCTGGTGGATCCGGAAGGGGCATTGGAGCGGCGCAACCACTGGGAGAAAACAAGCCATGCGCTGCTGGTGGGCGCCATCCTCCACGTGCTCTATGCCGGCGAAGACAAGACCCTGCGCGGTGTTGCCAACTTTCTCTCCGACCCGGCCTGTCCCTTCGAGGTGACGCTGCACCGCATGATGACGACGCCGCACCTGGTGGCGGAGCAGGGAGGCGCGCCGCACCCGGTCGTGGCATCTGCGGCCCGGGAGGTGCTCAACAAGAGCGAGAACGAACGCTCGGGCGTGCTGTCCACGGCCATGAGCTTCCTGGGCCTGTACCGTGACCCCACGGTGGCGGAGGTCACCTCGCGCTGCGACTGGCGCATTGCCGACCTGATTGCCTCGGCGCATCCGGTGTCGCTGTATCTGGTGGTGCCGCCCTCGGACATCAGCCGCACCAAGCCGTTGATCCGCTTGGTCCTTAATCAGATCGGGCGGCGCCTGACCGAGTCGCTCGACGGGTCGGACGGCATCGAGCGCCGGCACAAGCTGCTGCTGATGCTCGACGAGTTTCCGGCCCTGGGAAGGCTGGATTTCTTCGAATCGGCCCTGGCCTTCATGGCGGGCTACGGGCTGCGGGCTTTTCTGATCGCGCAGTCGCTTAACCAGATCGACAAGGCCTACGGTCCGAACCACGCGATCCTGGACAACTGCCACGTGCGCATCGCGTTCGCCACCAACGACGAGCGCACGGCCAAGCGCATCTCCGACGCGCTGGGCACGGCCACCGAACTGCGCGCCCAGCGCAACTACGCCGGCCACCGGCTGGCACCCTGGCTGGGCCACCTGATGGTCTCGCGGCAGGAGACCGCCCGCCCGTTGCTCACGCCCGGCGAGGTGATGCAGCTGCCGCCTGACGATGCCGTGGTCATGGTCTCGGGCCACGCGCCGATCCGTGCGCGCAAGCTGCGCTACTACCAGGATCGGAACTTCCTGGTACGGGTGCTGCCTGCGCCGGTGCTGGCGGGCGGTGGATATGCCGATCGCCCGGTGGGGCGGCCGGACGACTGGAGCATGCTGCCGGTGTTGGCTGCTGCTTCGGCCGCCATGGGCGGTGGTGTGGGTGCTGTTGGTGCTGTGGCCGATGAGGGTGGACACCAGCTCAAGCCAGAGCTGGAGGCAGCGTTCGCGCCTTCGCGCGACGATGGGGCACAGGACCTGATCCTGCTGGAGGATGAGCGCGATGACGATGGAGCGCCCCTCCTGCCGTGTGACCTGGACCGCCAGTTGGTGCGCAGCGCGCGCCTGGCGGCCTTGGACCCTGACGATGGGATTGTCCTGTGACGCGCGCCCGCCTGAACATCTTCGTCGAGCCCGAGCACGCTCGGCGCCTGGAAGACCTTTCGCTTCACCGAGGTGTCTCCAAGTCCTCGGTGATCGCGGCGGCACTGTCGTCCTTCCTGTCGCCGGACGCGACGGACCAGCGCGAGGCCGCCACGGCCAAGCGCCTGGACCGGCTTTCGCGTCAGTTCGAGCGCCTGGAGCGCGACCAGGCCATCCTGATCGAGACCGTGGCACTGTACCTGCGCCACTACCTGACCGTGGCCCTGCCGGTGCCCGAGCAGCAGCAGGATGCCCTGCGCGCCCAGGGGCGCGCCCGCTATGCGCAGTTCATCGAGCAGCTGGCACGCCATATCCAGCGCGGGCGCAGCCTGGTACGTGAGATCCACGAGGAGAGTGGTCCCCTGGACGGGGACGTTCCGGCGCCATCGGCTCCGGCTCCCGCCCCAGGACCCGGTGGGGAGGGTGGCGCATGACCGGCTCCAGCCTTTTTCCCGGCGAACCCGCGCAGCGCCGCATCCGCATGCTCCGCACCGCCATGGGACCAGAGATCGCGGCGGCGCTGGAAGACCCGGAGGTGGTCGAAGTGCTGCTGAACCCCGACGGGTCGCTCTGGGTGGACCGGCTGGGTACGGGCCGGGAGCCCACCGGCGCTGCGCTGCCGGCGGCGGTGGCTGAACGCATCATCCGACTGGTGGCGGCCCACGTGCGCGCCGAGGTGCACGCGGGTCTGCCCATTCTCTCTGCCGAGCTGCCCGAGACGGGCGAACGGTTCCTGGGCGTATTGCCGCCCGTTGTGCGCTCGCCTTCGTTCGCGATCCGCAAGCGGGCGCTGCGCATCATGACGCTCGCCCAGTATGTGGACGACGGCATCCTGACCGAGGAGCAAGCGGCCTTCCTTCGCTCCGCAGTGCGCGAGCGTCTGAACATCGTGGTGGCAGGCGGCACCAGCACCGGCAAGACCACGCTGGCCAATGCGTTGCTTGACGAGATCGCCGACACCGGCGACCGAGTGCTGATTCTCGAAGACACGGTGGAACTGCAATGCCACAGCGACGACCACGTGGGCATGCGCTCCGAGCCGGGCGTCACCACCATGGCCGACCTGGTGCGCGCCACGCTGCGCCTGCGGCCCGACCGCATCGTGGTCGGCGAGGTGCGCGGCGCCGAGGCGTTGGACTTGCTCAAGGCCTGGGGCACCGGGCACCCCGGCGGCATCGCCACAGTGCACGCGGGTTCGGCCAGGGGAGCACTTACCCGCTTGGAACAACTGGTGCAGGAGGTCTCTGTGACCGTCCCACGCGCCCTGATCGCGGAAGCCGTCAACGTCATCGTCTTTATTGCAGGGCGCGGCCATGCGCGCCGGGTGCGCGAGATCGTGCGCGTCATTGGTCATGACCGCGATGGCTACCAGCTCGATGGCTCGCTCGGGCCGCCGTTTCCGCTAATTCAGCAGGTGGTTGCATCGCTTTCGCCTTCTTCAACTTCATCCACCACGGGAGAACTTTCATGACGCATCCACGTCTTTCTGTACATCCGTGCCTGCGGGCAGCGGTCCTGGCTGCCCTGCTGCTGGCCCTCACGGTTCCGGCTCAGGCCGCCGGCTCCAGCATGCCCTGGGAGGCGCCGCTGCAGTCCATCCTGGAGTCCATCCAGGGGCCGGTGGCGCGCATCATCGCGGTGATCATCATCATCGCCACCGGGCTCACGCTGGCTTTTGGCGACACTTCGGGTGGTTTTCGGCGGCTGATTCAGATCGTGTTCGGGCTGTCGATCGCGTTCGCCGCGTCGAGCTTCTTCCTGTCCTTCTTCTCGTTCTCGGGCGGGGCGGTGCTGGCATGAATCTGCCCCACAGCCTGCCACCGGGTTTCGAGGTGCCGCTGCACCGGTCGCTGACCGAGCCCATCCTGCTGGGCGGCGCGCCACGCACCGTGGCCATCGCCAATGGCACGCTGGCCGCCGCCGTCGGCCTGGGCCTGCAGCTGTGGGTGCCGGGCCTGGTGCTCTGGATCGTGGGGCACACGCTGGCGGTCTGGGGCGCGCGCATGGACCCACAGTTCATGCCGGTGTTCGCGTGCCACATCAAGCAGCGGCCGCTGCTGGACGTGTAAGGCGGGGAGGGCAGGCGATGCTGAACCTCGCTGAATACCGCAGGCGTCCCGCGCTGCTGGCCGACTGGCTGCCCTGGGCCGGTCTGGTCGCGCCCGGGGTTGTGCTCAACAAGGATGGCTCCTTCCAGCGCACGGCGCGTTTCCGGGGGCCGGACCTGGACAGCGCCACGCCGGGTGAACTCATCGCGACCTCGGCGCGGCTGAACAACGCGCTCAAGCGCTTGGGCTCGGGCTGGGCGCTGTTCGTCGAGGCCGAGCGGTGCGAGGCGGCGGGCTATCCGCAGTCGCGCTTTCCGGAGCCGCTGTCCTGGCTGGTGGATGAGGAGCGGCGCGCCGCCTTCGAGGAAGCGGGGAGCCATTTCGAGAGTGGGTACCACCTGACGCTGCTGTATCTGCCGCCCGAGGAGGCGCGCTCACGCGCGGGCAACCTGCTCTACGAGCACCGCAAGGCCGAGGGTGTGGACTGGCGCGAACGGCTGGGGGCCTTCGTGGCCGAGACGGACCGCTTCCTGGACCTGCTCGATGGCGTGGTGCCGGAGCTGGGCTGGCTCCCTGATGGCGAGACGCTGACCTACCTGCATGGCACGGTGTCCACGCGCTTCCAGG
>Ga0208271_100130_pt1 | contig 29029 bp, 27 predicted proteins | sample LakWasM111_LOW13_2_FD_183927 | JGI IMG/M metagenome (GOLD analysis project Ga0208271, IMG submission 183927) | Freshwater sediment methanotrophic microbial communities from Lake Washington under simulated oxygen tension - Sediment Metagenome... | ecosystem: Environmental > Aquatic > Freshwater >...
AGACCCGGATGCTATCGCGCGTCAGGTATTAGTGCCTGCCATGAACGGAGCATTGATCCCGCTAGGTCAATTGGCGCACATTTCCTTAGAGAAAGGGCCGCCTAGCATCCGTACCGAGAATGCATTGTTATCCGCTTATATTTTTGTCGATATTCGCGATAGAGACATCGGCAGTTATGTAGCCGATGCGCAGAAAGCGGTTCGTGAGCAGGTTAAATTCCAACCTGGATATTACGCAACATGGAGCGGCCAGTTTGAATATATGGAACGCGCTAAAGCCAAGATGAAGATCGTGATTCCACTTACATTGCTCATCATCTTCGTGCTGCTATATCTAAACTTCAAGCGCTTAACAGAAACCTTTATCGTCATGCTGTCAGTGCCGTTTTCTCTGGTTGGCGGAATCTGGCTGATGTATTGGCTAGGCTACAACATGAGCGTTGCCGTTGCGGTTGGGTTCATTGCATTAGCTGGTGTAGCTGCGGAGACCGGTGTGATTATGCTGATCTATCTCGATCATGCATACATTGAGCTCAAAACAAAGCGCGAGTCCGAAGGCAAAGTCTTCACTGTCGCCGATATTTATGAAGCCGTGATGGAAGGTGCGGTAGAACGTGTACGACCAAAGATGATGACTGTAGTGGCCATCATGGCAGGTTTACTTCCTATTATGTGGGGAAGCGGCACTGGGTCTGAAGTGATGCGGCGTATTGCTGCGCCTATGGTAGGCGGTATGGTTTCTTCAACGGTATTGACGCTTATCGTGATCCCGGCAATTTACGCACTTATAAAACAAATATCACTCCAAAGAAAAGGAGCTCCGAATGCCTGAAATAATTCCTAACCTGCATCCGTTGATAGTGCACTTTCCAATTGCACTTACCACGGTGTCAGCTTTTTTTCATATTGCGGCAGCTGCAACGCGAGGGAAGCCAATTTTCAGCAACTTTGCCACTCTTGCTCGCACTCTATTGTGGCTAAGCGCATTATCAGTATTGCCAGCCGTGTTTTTTGGCTGGCAGGCTTATAACAGCGTAACCCATGATGATGCCAGTCACGCTGCCATGTTAATCCACCGCAACTGGGCGTTAGGAACATCGATAGTATTAATCATTCTGGCTAGCTGGGATGGTTGGCGCAATAAGATAGATTCACCTCCTGTTTGGTGGTTTGTAGTTGCGGTGATTGGCGCGTGGAGTATGGTCGCCATCACGGCATGGCATGGTGGAGAGCTAGTCTACCGGCATGGCTTGGGAGTCATGTCACTGCCAGTTCCACAAGATGGTGTTGGACATGGTCACTACAGTGACACTGCGACCGACATGAGTGAACATTCCCATGCGGATACAGTGCCAGATGATCAAGTTCATGAGCATTCGCAGCATGAGCATACACACTAAATTTAAGGAGAATCATCATGAAAACAGAATTTTTAAAAGTAACCGGCATGACATGTGGCGGTTGCGTAAATAGTTTAACGCGAGCACTGAAATCTATTAACGGTGTTGATGGAGTGCAGGTGGAGTTATCAACTGGCGATACTCAGGTTCAATACGACGAGAATTTTACTACCTCGGATCAGCTTAGATCGGCTGTGAAAAACGCTGGGTACGGTTTGGTTGGTTAGTTAAGCTACATTAATAATCGAAGGAGTAGAGCCCGTGGATATGCATAACAATAACTCTGAGCAGTTAAAAGATCCGGTATGTGGAATGAGTGTTACTGAACAGTCTCCACATTCTTTGCAGCATTCAGGCAAAATGTTTTATTTCTGCAGTGCGAGATGTAAGGGTAAATTTACAGAAAATCCTTCTCAATATCATCAATCTAATCCTGTTAATACTGAGCCGGTAACTGCCGAAATTAATGCCACAGGTACAATTTATACCTGCCCAATGCACCCCGAGGTACGTCAGGACAAACCTGGTGCCTGCCCTAAGTGCGGCATGTCTCTGGAGCCGGAAATGCCGACTCTGGAAGAAGGTGATAGTCCCGAATTGGTGGATTTCAAACGACGTTTTATTTGGACGTTGCCACTCACCATCATCGTCACAGTCTTAGCGATGCTGGGTCACAGATTACAGTGGTTCGAAATGACAACACAAAGCTGGATCGAGCTCGTTCTTTCATTACCGATTGTATTATGGGCAGGCTGGCCTTTCTTCCAGCGGGGTGTGCAGTCAGTCATTAATCGCAAACCTAACATGTGGACTCTGATTGGTCTGGGTACTTCAGCAGCATTTGTTTACAGCGTTGTTGCTACGGTAGCTCCTGATGTTTTTCCCGAGTCGTTTATGGCGATGGGGCGTGTGGCAGTCTACTTTGAGGCGGCTGCCGTAATCATTTCCCTGACCTTGCTGGGTCAGGTGCTTGAACTGAAGGCACGCTCACAGACATCTGCTGCAATAAAATCCTTACTGGGATTGGCACCTAAGACTGCCCGCAGGATTAATGCTGATGGCAGTGAAGAGGATGTGCCTTTGACGCACGTTCATGTCGGTGACACGCTTCGCGTTCGTCCAGGTGAGAAAGTGCCGGTAGATGGTGTCGTGATTGAAGGCGGAAGTGCAGTAGATGAATCCATGCTAACGGGTGAACCTGTTCCTGTAACAAAACGTGTCGGTGATAAGCTGATTGGAGCAACGCTAAACATAAATGGTGCATTAATGTTGCGCGCCGAGAAGGTAGGTGCTCAGACTGTGCTCTCTAGTATTGTGCAAATGGTGATGCAGGCTCAACGTTCCAGAGCTCCAATGCAGCGTATGGCTGATCATGTGGCTGGCTACTTTGTTGTCACCGTTGTCGTCATCGCGATACTGACATTTTTTGCATGGGGAATATTTGGCCCAGAGCCTAGTTGGGTCTATGGTCTCATTAATGCTGTTGCGGTGCTTATTATTGCCTGTCCATGTGCATTAGGATTGGCAACGCCGATGTCTATTATGGTTGCTACGGGTAAGGCGGCTTCTCAGGGTGTGTTATTCCGTGATGCTGCAGCTATAGAGAACTTCCGAAAAATTGACACCATTATTGTCGATAAGACAGGGACGTTAACAGAAGGCAAACCTAGATTTGACCGTATTATTGCTAACAAAGGGTTCACCGAGGATGAAGTGCTGCGTCTGGCGGCTAGTTTAGATCAGGGAAGTGAACATCCTCTGGCAGATGCTATTGTGCAAGCCGCGCGAGAAAAGGGGCTTGTACTGGATAAGGTAGAAGCATTTGATTCAATTTCTGGTATCGGTGTTAAAGGGATTGTGACTGGCAAAGCACTTGCGTTAGGCAATACTGCACTGATGACGCAAATTGGTGTATCTGTAGAAGATTTGAAGCCACAGGCAGAAGCATTAAGAGCCGAGGGGGCTAGTGTCATGATATTGGCGGTAGATGGGAAAATGGCCGGATTACTAGCTGTTTCTGACCCAATTAAGGCAAGTTCATTAGAAGCATTGAGCATTCTCAGATCGTTTGATATTCGGGTAATCATGGCAACCGGAGATGGTCTTGCAACAGCAAAATCAGTAGCTGCCAAACTTGGTATTGATGAGGTCTATGGCGAAGTCAGGCCTGCTGACAAATTAGCGCTGGTAGATAAATTACAACGTGAGGGCCGTTTCGTTGCAATGGCGGGCGATGGTATCAACGACGCACCTGCGCTGGCTAAAGCGAATGTAGGTGTCGCAATGGGGACTGGAACAGACGTTGCAATGAATAGTGCCCAAGTGACTCTTGTAAAAGGTGACCTGCGCGGCATCGCTCAAGCGAGAGCAATCTCGGAGCAGACGATTATTAATATGAAGCAAAACCTTACCTTTGCCTTCGTTTACAATTCGCTAGGTGTACCTTTGGCAGCTGGTCTGCTTTACCCACTGACTGGATGGTTACTATCACCGATGATTGCAGCTCTCGCCATGAGTTTGAGTTCTGTATCAGTGATTACCAATGCATTACGTTTGAGGTAATACAATTATTCAATCAATATCTAGTGTATTTTGAACGTCTGCTTTGGATAGTCTATAGAGATCAATTCACAAAAATGGAATAGCCGCTTTGTCCCGCTTAGGCGACATTGAAAGCATTTTATGGATCAGAGAATAATTGGTCTCGTAAGATAATTATTAGTGGGCGCTTTTGAAATAATTACAGATGTATTCTTTGACTGGAATACTCAGCATTAGACTTAACTCTCAAATTTACTGAATATTTGTCACTCTATATCAATACTATAATCATTGATTTATAATTAATACTACATATGACAAGGTTACGCTAAGCGAGTGTAATAACGTAGCGCCGTCTAGAAAGCTAGATGTCACCTGGAGTGGCTATGTGTAAAACACAGAGAGAATCTCGCATGCAACGGCCACTCATGTGGCCGTTGTTTTTTCTTCGTTTTAATTATAAGAGACAACTTACTCATCAATATGCAGCTATTTATAATAGTAAATATTTTTAAGTTTTGTCTGTGGGGCTACAAATGAAAGCAAAATCAGCCTTACAAATTCGCCTTGATGAAGCGTATGCCATTGCTATTGAAACTTTTGGTTCAAAAGAGATGGCTGAAAAATGGCTCCATTCTGAAAACTTTTTGTTGAAGTCTACGCCAATATCCATGGTTGAATCTGAGTCAGGTCTGTTAGAGGTTAAAAGAATACTCAATGCAATAAGTTATGGCGGCGTGATATAGCTTTAACTCTATATTTGAGTGTGTTGGCTCAAAGCCACCTATAAATTAGTCATGATTCAAGACTAATCTTTACTTTAGTTGAATTAGTTTAACTAGTCAGCATCAGCTCAATGATTGCGGTTTGCTTTTCTCCATTCCCAAGGCGGGGTAGGATTATCATCAGCCCAAAGGCCACGTCTGACACTCTTCGCATCTTCTTCAATCGCGTAGAAATGCTCATGACCGTTGTCGTACTTACGATAAACCCATGCAAGACCAGATCGAACCATCACTTCATTTGCATTGATGCCAGCACAGGCTACATCGCCGACTGAGCGGCCATAACGGTCTGTGCTAATAACTTGGATGCTGGCGCTCTTACCAAAACAGAGGTCGGACAACTTTTGTTTTCCGCGTTGACCGAAGGGTTGTGCTTTTTCTGGTGCATCGATAGCAGCCAATCTTATTTTAAATTGAGTGTTGCTTGAATCAAGAATAGTAAGCGTATCACCATCAGACACGCCAACTACGCGACCAATAATAGTTTCAGCATAAGCCATCGTCGAGACTGACAAAGCGACACTGAGCAATAATTGAGGGATAAGATGTCTAGCCATGATGTTTCTCTTAAAATTTGCGATACACATTAATGTGATGGGTTTGTGTCAAAACCTTGCACAATGCCACCTAACACACCCACCATCGTCTCTAGTCCACTTGCCACCAAATCCAACTGAGCCTGATTGGGGCTTTCTGCGTAGGCCATTTCCAGGGTTTCATCTAAGGGAAGTGATCCATAAACGGATTGGTAATGTGCAACATTAATCGCTAGTAACCTCGCACATTCAGCTAATTCCTCCTTAGTCGCAACACTTGTAAGTTGATTAGCTAATGTCAGGTATTGATTGAGTTTGTACATGTTTGTCATGGACATTACTTTCGAATTGATTGGATTTCAGGGTGAAGCTAAAAGATTGGGCATCAATGTAGCGGTATTTTAACGTTGTATGCGCATATGTATCATGAATTAAACGTTATTACACAAACAATATGCCTCAACTGACAACCGGCACACCCTCCCAACTAGTCGTATAACTCGGACTTTTATTCTCCTGTTTCATCTTCCAAGGCCGTCTAAACCCCTCACTCGCCAGCTTGATTGCGTCCTTCCCCATCTTCCGGTTGATCTCATCAATTGTGGCCATTAATGCATCAGATTTCAGTGTGCTTTGCATAGGGCTAAATAAATCCGTTTGTACGCCTTGAGCAGGGACTAATTCAGAGAGCATGACACCAGCTTTTGCATAATTAAAGTTTGGTCTGTAGATCTGTTTTAATCCCCATAGCACCACATTGACCAATTGCCTTGTGTCATCCGTTGGCGTTGGTAATGGGATGGTAAGTCCGTTGCTATAGAAGGGGTCATCAGGCTTGAATGGTGACGTTCTGATATAGACATAAGCACTGCCTGCAAAAGATTGCTGTCTGCGTAGCTTTTCTGCTGCACGACTCATGTACAGTGTGATGGACTCAGCCAGGCTGTTGTAATCGCGCACTGGATGACCGAAGCTTCTGGAGCTGAGGATTTGCTTCTTAGGAGGTGAAATCTCTTCTAGTTCAATACATACCGTGCCATTTAATTCACGAATGGTTTTTTCCATGATGACGCTGAATTGTTGCCTTAACGTTTCTGGGCTTGCTTGCTTTAAATCCAAAGCAGATTGGTAGCCTAATGCCGCTAGTTTAGGGGCAAGCTTACGTCCTACTCCCCATATCTCACCGACATCAATCTCAGCCAGCAATTGATCTAACGCCTGCGTGGTCATCATATTGAAGTTACACACACCGTTCAACTGTGGGCGCTTCTTGGCACAATGGTTAGCCAGTTTTGCTAAAGTCTTGGTCGCACCAATCCCCACACATACGGGTAAGCCAGTCCACTGCAAAATACGTTGACGCATATCCTGTGCATATTGAATCAAGTCACGTGTCTTAAATCCGGTCAGATCTAGGAATGACTCGTCTATTGAATAGATTTCTTGCTCAGGGCTATATTCACGCAAGATACTCATGACACGATTGCTCATATCTGCATAGAGTGCATAGTTACTGGATAAGGCAATAATGCCATGTTGCTTGGCCAGATCTTTAAACTTAAACCAAGGTGCTCCCATGCCAACGCCAAGTGCTTTCACTTCATTACTACGCGCGACAGCACAGCCATCGTTATTGCTTAAAACCACGACAGGCTTACCGACTAACTTAGGGTTGAACACACGTTCGCAGCTGACGTAAAAGTTGTTCACGTCGATGAGTGCGATATGTCGGGCTTGATTGGGGAGGTTTGATGCTTGCATTTGATTATTGTAACAACAACTAATGCTTGTAACGTTATCCACTGTTCATGATTTTACTGAGGGTTCAATCATGAGTACCAATAGTGCTGAATTATCAGGTGAGCGCATAATAAACTCACTCGAACAGACATCTTGTCAGTTCAGAACAGATAACACTTTGGAGAATATTATGTGGACAACACCAGCAGCGACTGAAATGCGTTTTGGCTTTGAAGTAACAATGTACGTAATGAACAAATAATCATTGTTCTTAGTACGACAAGACCCAGCTATATGCTGGGGTTTTTATTTTAATACTGATTAAAAATTCATAGATCCCACATTGTATCGCTACACCAAAGACTTAGCCTTGTAATCCCCACCCATTCAACAATGTTATCCACAGAAATTGTGAGCAGTTATTCGAACCTTCTAAACGAGCCAATCACAACACCCCACACTTGAAATTGTGTGTCTTCTGATATCTCAATAGGTGAATAAGCGCCAGTTGAGTTAGCCGGTAACAATCGTGGAGCGCCGTGCTTACTACAACTGAGTGTTTTGATGGTGAACTCTCCATTCACCACAGCTAAAATAATAGAACCATCTTTAGCAGTTTTAGAGCGGTCTACAACCGCTTTATCACCGGGCATTAAACCAACATCGACCATTGAGAATCCTTGGATAGTGACAAAGAAAGTTGCATCTTCTTGGTCTATTAGAAAATCATTCGGGTTAAGCCGCTTCTCCACATGTTCTTCTGCAGGGCTAGGAAAGCCTGCAGAAACTTTTGAGGAATATAAACTTAGGGAAACAGCTGAGGTCTCTAGTTGCGGGCGTTCAAATTGAATGACTGGATCGAGATGAACAAGCGGCTTCTTACGTGTAAAGCTAGCAAGCAAGTCTTTAATGTACGATCTTTCACTGGTCTGTATTTGCATATTCATTTGCTGGTTGAGTCATGAGTTGCCATGGTGATGGTTGTGCATTCCACATCAGTTGTGGTAAAAACCAAAAAAAGAACATTCGTTCTTTTTTGCAATTATACATAAACTAAAATATTCGGTGCACTCAACCCATGCATCACCTACTTAAATTGACATACACTAATACTTTATGAAACCTTACACCATCCCCTTATTTCCACTGAATGTCGTGATTTGTCCTGGTGGGTTGCTACCACTAAGAATCTTCGAGCCGAGATATCTAGACATGGTGCGTAATTGTTTAAGGAATAAGTCCCCATTTGCAGTGGTTGCAGTAATGCCAGAGGGTGAAACAGATCCTGATGGCTATTTCCCATTTGCCAACATAGGGACATTAGTTGATATTGTGGAGGCTGATGTCACGACAGTGGGCCTAATGAATATTCGTTGTGTAGGAAGGCACCGAATCAAGGTTGATTCATACGTTCAACAAACAGATGGTTTACTGGTCGGTCAAGCGAATGACATTGCAAATGATCTTGATTCATCCATCCCTGAGGACCTAGAAAGCGTAGCTACTTCACTCAAAGATTTATTAGTTTCATTACCAGCCAGCGGCGTCGCTCCAGAAAATATGCCGGTGATTAAGCCGTACCACTTTGAAAATGCCGCATGGGTCGCCAATCGATGGGTAGAGCTACTAGATTTACCATTACAACAAAAACAACGATTCATGCAGTTAGACAGCCCTGTTCTAAGATTAGAACTCATCCATGATATTTTGTATGAAAATCCACGTAATTGAAGTTGAGGGTTTGCTTACATGGATAAAGTCAAAATCGAGAATGCTTTCCAACTGGAGTTTATTGCCTATCTCTCAATGCACCTAGAAAATCTCTATTGCGAGAAAACTAAAAGCACGAACACTAAGCAACGAGATCGCTATATGCAATTGATTGTGTATATTCAAGAGGCTTCGTTTGAATCTGCTTTGGAGAAATATAAACAGATATCACTCGCAGATATTGAGATGGAGAATTTCACTGAACCGATGATCAAAACCGCACAGAGATTAGCGAGGATTGATATGGGGTTACCATTAGTGATGGAGGACTGAGTTGGAGCCTTGCTTTAAGCCTTCACTACTCTTAACTCCATTTTCGTCTTCCACAAAATCTAACATTAAATCATCGCCTACAGACCATCCAAGCGATTCTAGTAGCTCATCCGGCAAGCAAACTATTGCATCACCAGATCCATCTCCAGCATCTAATAATTTTATGGTTGAATCATCATTCTTAATTTATATTCTTAATGATGCCTATTGCACAAGAATTTTTAGCTGTGAGCTTGCTCTCAATGCGTCTTCAAAAGTTAAAACATCAATTGAGTCTCTTGACAGAATGTTTTCTAACGTTTCCCCTTTCAAAAACTCTTGAATCGCATCCAGTGTTGGATAATTAACGTTATCAAGTGAAGGTAGTCCGAATTGTTGTAAGCGGTAAATAGTTTCCTCATCCAAATTATTAATATCCTTTGATATGTCTTTATAATTCCCAAGGTGTTTTTTATATAAAGCCAATAGAGCAGCAGTATTGGCTGGTCGCATTGAGCGGGCAAATGAATAAGAAGAAGTGTTGAGTTGTTTATGAAAAATGTTGACATCAGCCTCTGGCATTAAATTTGAAATCATAATTATTAAATTAAATAAATTTGGAGGTGTTGTCCTTTTGCTAAAATCAATAACCTGAATTGGATTGTATAAAGTTTTATTGATGAACACAGGAAAGTATTTAAACAACCAATTATGTGGAGTGTTTAGAAAGATATAATCACTAATATATTCTTTTGATTGATGATCTTTAATTAAGCCATCTGTTAAAGCTCGATAGAATAAAGTTCTAATCAAAACCTTGTAATTTACTGTAGGTGTATTTTCAAGATAATATGTAATTAGCTGTACATATTTCTGTATAACAGGGTGCTTATATTCACTAAGCGTTATTGTGGTTTTTAAACTTTCACCACTTTTCAGTACTTTATGTGGGGACTGGTATGCCGCATATTCGTTTACTGCCATCATTAATGGAGCATCGTGTTTGATGCAAAAATCAATACCATGTATTTGATGAGATCTTCTCCAGTAACTATGACCAAGATCGTTTAGATCATCCAATATGCAGCTTTGACAAAAGCAAAGATTAGGTTTGGTTAAACCCATTCCAACAGCTTTAAGTAAGTTCTCATCGTGAATGGGGGCGTGCTTATGATTTATAGATCGCATTATCGGGGTCAGTGTGTGGTCCGTAACGAGTTTTTCCGTCTCTAAACCGTTTAACTGAGCCATTATCAATGCAAGTGAAAAGTTGAATTTTTTGTTGTAATGATTGATTAAGATGCGTTTTATGCTTGATTTCGCATGAATATAGCTAGTATAGCCATTTAAAAGCCCGAATCTTCCAAAGTAACCATGCAAAAGTTCGTCTGATAAGATTGCAGGAACAGAAAAAAAACGCATTATGTTTGAGTTAGAGACCTCTACTGAGGTTGTTAAATCAATTTTAATCGTAGTTGATTTATTCATTTAGAAGATCCAGTTTGGATATTATCCAGCTTCTTGATTTAGGCAGGTTAGATAATCTGGGCTTAAATGAAAGTACTGGCAGTCTTCTCAAAAATGCCTGTGGTTTTCGTCTTTCCCACGATTCGAGTTCTATATTTTTGATTGCTTGTAATGCCTTCAAACATTCTTCGTCTCTATTAGACCAATTGATCCTAGGCTTACGTGCTTTCAGGGTGCGAGTTACTCTAGCCGGTGGTTTAACATTATCCAAGAATTGGTTCAGCCAAATAATGTCATGTGCAGTCAGCCATTTGAATGTGTATGACATGGTTCTTTTAATCTCAATTTTTGAAGTGTGTGGATTCTCTGCAATAAATTGCATCAGCTTTTGTCTTTTTGGGGCACGTAAGTTGGCTTGTTTATTTTCCTTCCGGATTTTATGAATTGACGGATTCGACGCAAAAATCCGATCTATAGTTGATTTTGATAGGCTGGTCTCTTGTGAGATGCTTTTCAAATCATGACCTTTGGTGAGTAAATCAAGTACTTGACCTTTGATTTCTAAAGATACTTTTTTGGGTCTTTTTTTGATTGTCGCCAGATTATGTTTTTCTATCTGTCGCATTAGCGTGCCAATATCACAGCTATATTCTAAGGCTAACTTTCTGAGTGATTCTCCTGCTTTGTAGCGTAAAGCAATTTCGTCGAGAGGACTGTCAAAGGAGTATTGCAATGGAGTGCTATCAAATTGTGGCTCAGGATCCAGATCCAGCTGGAACTGGCTTTCCCATTTGTATGTTGAGCAAAATAAATCCCAGGAATTAAACAGGAATTGAATCAATAACAGATGGGCTATTGGATGATGAAAACCGCGAGGCTTTCTGATGAGCTTCAGAAAGTGTGATATTTTGTCTTTAGCTAACAACTTATCATATGGGCTAATCGACTGAATTGGTTGAAAGTATTTTTGCAGCCGATATAGGAGCTCGTTGACTTTAATTTTTCCTCTGGGAGTGATTAAACCATGTTGTTTCAAACCATGCTGGTAGGTAAATTGTAATTGTTGGGGATTGAATTCGCTAGGTAATAAGCCTGTCATTGCCTCGACCGACAAGCTAGACAGCTCCTGCAAAAGAGGCAGGCTATTTATTGGTGCTTGAATGATATGGCCATTATTTATTGACGGTAAGGTTAATTCATTTTTACCTCTACCATCTTCACGTAGTAAAAATGTATGGAGTAGTTCACCGTGTTTTGCGCAGATATGAGCGCTCGGTAGCTGGTGATCCCGATGCCAGTATCCATATCCTAGTGCTTCAACATCTAATTCAAAACAACTGGGACAGAACTTTAAAATAGGAAATTGGTTGGTACGACTAGGCGGCAGTCCCAGTATGAATTTTAGATTTTCCACACTATTACCAGCCATTAGGCGGATACAATTATCAAAAATATTCGTTGGTCTGAATGTAAGATAATATGGCAACACCGTTGAGTTTTTAGCGAGACTATATAGGTCACCAAATGCATTGAAAGTGTTGCTGCAGAATTTCTCAAGATGCGACGGGAAATCTATCCTTGTGCCAGCCGAGCCGTTGCCAAGTAACTCTTCGCTTAATTGGTATGAGCTTGGATATCCATTCATCATATGGGTCGCAGACATCCAACTAAAAAAAGTCATGTCTTTGTGCATGGAGGGAAGTATCAAATTTGACATAATTAGTCCTCGATTTTCTCTCTTAAAGCGGCAAGCTGGTCGAGATGATGATTGATTACACCATTTATACGCATATCTTCCTGGGGCAGGGTTTCTTTGAGCAACGTTGATTTTGTGCGTTTGTTTTTTTCAGCTGTTTGCTGACTTTTAAATTTTGCCCGTTCTGTGCGTTTTTGCCTGGGCTTTGAGCTGGTTGGCACTTCTGCGGAAGAAGGCGCTGGTGCGTTTAGATTGCTTTCGCCACTGTTTACAGTATGCCAATGTTGTTTATAAAAAGTGACGTCCACATCGGGATAATTGCTCAGCATATTAGTATTTTTATATCTGAAGCTATCTGCAAGAACCTTGATTTGGCTATATGAGTAACCTAGATAAATCTCTTTAATGTCATCCGGCGTAACAAACTGTCTTTGATGGTACAGGCAGTTTCGCTGAGCTTCTGACCAAAGGATTATGGCTAATCTAGCAATGCCTCCACTACATTCCAATAGCATAATTGAGCATTCAGAAAGGGATACTGGTGGCTCAGGTAACACATAGAACTGCATAATTCCGTGGCAAAGCACTTCCCACTCGATCTCCCAACCAGGCTCGTTCAGTGCGCCAATCGGATGAAAATGTGAAGCTCCAGTTAGTGCTAGACGGCTGAGATCCTGGCTGTAATTTAGCCAATCAAATGCCCGCTCATTGCCGCTAATAACAATGGGTATGTTGCTGTTGATAAGTTGTAACAGAAATAACTGCATCAATTCGGCTTGACCACTTTTCACCAAATTGCGAAGTTGGGATTCGTCTATAAAAATAATGCCAGTGAAATGGGCAACGAGTCTTGCAATTGTTGCGACTGCCAATTTTTCGACGGTGCGATTTTGTTTTGGTATTGATATTGCATATTGGGTACCAAGTGCATGATCCATGGCGAGAAGTATCGAATAGATAAAACCGCCACGCGAGCCATCGTGTGATAAATTGATATGCAAATATACAAGCTGTTTGTGGAAAACCCAACCTGCCGCCTCGTTTTTCCCATGCTCAATTACTTGAGGCAATGTTGCACAAAACCGTTGAATAGTCACTGTTTTACCGGTTCCTGTTGGTCCCTTAATGACATTGACACTTATTCCGGGGGTGATATGTTTGGGAAGATCACTAAGTTTTTTATCGTACTCAAGGGATTCAAAATAGCGTCTTTTGTTCTCAGCTAGAATGGGATTTCTGTTTTGAAGTCCTGTTCTTAGCATGCCATACCATGTCATTACAGCCATCATCGTTTTTTTTGTGGGAGCTAGGATTACCTTTTCACCAGATAGCAGCGCATCTTTTTCTATGAAAGTTAATTTTGATATATCAACATTTTGTAACGGGTGGTAAGCGATAGCATTCATCACGTCTTGCAAGTTTTGATAGTCGGGTAATCTCTCAAGTAAGGGGTTGTTTAGAGATTGTTGGTTCATTTCAAACCTCCTGAAATCAATCTATCCAGAACATTTTGGCCTTGCTGCTTATTGGGTAGAGGAGTGTACTGCACTTGTGGAGGTGGTATCGCAGGTTGGTCCCTCGTAGATGTTTTTGTTGTTGCAAAACTCATTAAGGATTTTTCATTTTTGCGATTATTCTTTTTCTCACAGGCTATCTTTGATTTAGGTATAGCCGCTGATTTTCCTGCGGCCTCGGCATATTTAATTTCAATTGCGTCTAATGTGGTTTCCAGTTCGCTTTCAAACGAGACATGTTGTTGTTGCTTCACATCATCTACAAGGTGTCTGTATGCAGCATCTTGCTGCATAGCCGCTAGGTAGTCGGGGATCGTGTATTCAAACCACTCGTTATCTGGTGAATCCAGTTCCAGATTGAATATTTCGCCCGTGTGTATGTCTTGATACCAAATTTCATATGGCTGGTAAGGGCTATATAAAAAAGTGGCGTCATGATGGGTGGGAGCTACGCGACGATTGGTTTTTGCTTCCTGAAACTTAGCAATCATTGCAGGATGCTTTGATAAATAACGTATGGGTTCAATAAAGGCGCGTTCTTCTCTGTCGGTTCGATGGAGTTTTACTCCCTTTGCTGTAAAGGTACCTTTAATCGGTGTGGCTAGTGTTGCGATTGCCTGCTCGCGACTTATGAGGCTCACATGTAGATTGCCTTTTTGAATAGCGAGCTTTGTTAAATTGAGTCTGTTAATGATTAGGCCTTTTTCGACCAACTCTTGACGTATTTCAAGCGTGATTGGGATATCTATTGGTACAGTGTTATGAAAATGGATTGCCTTTGTCGTCTCGCGAATCCCTTCTATTAACGTCATTCTGGCACTTAGATCAGGGCGCTCATCGCCGCGTTGCAGACGTTTGCCACGAGTGGTGCCTGGTAGCAGATGGTCAATCAGACGGTGCAGACTATGATGGGCTGATTCGACTATGGCATTCATGTCGGATCGACTTGTAGGCACATACTTTAGTCCAGTTCCATCATCGTTTAATTCTTGCATGATGATTTGATTCCTTGAATCGGTGTTATCACCAATATGATTACCAAACCGGATTGGTAGCCAGTCATCTGGATTCATATCTACTAAGCCTAAAAATTTCAGCCATTCAGTTTTATCAGACATGGCGTGCAGTAATGCTAATTTCACTGTAGCTGCACTGGGTGCTTCCAAGCCCATGTAAAAACCGGGGATATATCCATACAAGCTATCAACAACAGGCATTCGAGTGGCAAGACCAATTCTTTTCAGGCGATCTGTTACAGAAACAAATTCGGTATCAGTTGTTGTTGAGTCAATTGCACCGACCTGACCAACCGAGACAATGTGATCGTTGGCTTTTCCCAGTAGCGCTCGATCCAGCCTGGCCAATTGTTGCTTGTTAAACTCTTTTTTCCAGGCTTGCTGACCACTTTCTTTTGCACCCCACCTTTCAAACTGAGACCTGCTTGGCCGTAAATTTTTTGGAAGCAATTTGCTCTGTGTTTTTCCTGAATCATCCTGCTCTTCAAAAGAATAAAAATTTGCCCACATTTTCCTGAGCGCGTGCGAACAAGTTGTACCCCAGACTAGATAGTTTCTATACGCGAAACCACAAATTTTCTTATCGTCATCAGACATCAAAAAGCCTTGATGTCCAGTAATGCCAGCTTTTGTTGGTGCGTTACGTCTACCTAGTTTATTTTTCTGTAGTCTCTCTTTGCCTCGGCCGCCACGTGTTGCAAAATACGGCGTCAGTGCATTTGAGCTTGAACCTTCTGCAAAAAATTGATAAAAGAGTTGCTGAATGTATTTCTTTAATACTGATATATTTCCTGATTCTTCAAGTTCGGATATATGCTTATCAATCATTTCATCTCTTGTTTGTTCATCAAACAGCAAAGCATGATCACCAATATTTTCCACAAGCGACTCAATCAGTTTGTAACGTTGTTGTCGCTTCAGAACCGCTTTACATGGATCCGCTTTGTATTTTTTATTTAATGCTTGGTCTGATGCCAGTACATCTGGTCGGAGTCTTATGCCTTTAATTAAAAGATTCAGGCAGTGTGCTTCAATAAGTTTAACGATTTCGTCATAGTGAAATAGTTTAGGGCTGGTAAAGTAAAGTCTTCCATTCGAAGATTTTGGCTCTACGGCAATAGCAACTAACTGATTAAATTTAATATTTACATAGAGAACACGCATTGTGCGGTCTATCAATACACCTTGATTGTCAATTGGGCTTAATCCCATACCAGATAGGACAGTGGTCATCACTTGCCCTCCAAGTTTGATTGTATTAACTGCTTCAAAGCACGGCCGCCTGCTTTTGATAACTGGGATTCATTGATTGGCGTGTTCAGGTCAATATCTATAATCTGGTGCCAAATTAGAAAATTTCTCAGCAAGATTGCGTGTTCATCAGAGCACTTATAATCTTTAATTAAAACTTCTCGTACAAAGCCTAAATGTTGTTGATGCAACTTGTGCTCATGCTTGTCCAGAAACCGTTTCAAAATAATATTTGATGCGTGATGAAGATTTGCGTTGGCACTTGATAAAAGGCTTTCTAAATTTGCAAATAGTCTTCTATTGAATGCCTGATGATCGCCAATCAGGTAGTGAATTCCCAGTTCTGCACAATAGCGACGCTCTACTTCTAGTTTTTCCAAACCACGAGTAATAGGGTCAGGATCTTTATAGGCTTTGTGAGACATTGGTTTGACTGACACCATAGTGCAGTTGCGTTTAAAGTCAGCAACCCAGGGCAAGTAAAGACACATATCCATCGACCAGATATAGGGAATAATTGTCCCGGGATAATTTCCATGTTTGATGTCGGCGTGTTTGCAGATATCTATTAACCCACTGGACTCTTTTAAAAATCGGTCATTAGATAAGTTTCTTCCACTTTCTGGGTGTGGATGCGGCCAAGACCAGAGTGGAAATTGCTCGCGAATTTCACAACCCACCCAACTAAACAGCAGTCCCAGCCAATACTCTGATTGGCTTAAAAAGTGACAGGCTCTTTTGAAAGGAGGCAGTGGTTTGATAATCTGCGTGGAAACTGGCGATGGATTCCAGCGCTTAATTTGTATAAGAGGTTGATAGGCATCACCAAATCCGGAGCCGATGCCATTGGCAATCATCTCATTAACCCGCTCCCAGGTTACTTTAGGTGCGCGCGCCATTATTTCACCTCTTTAGGAAGAGAGGTGTTGAAGTTACGATAAATCATTTGTATTTCCTATGTATGAAGAGAAACTAAGGCTTTGTCAGCATTGGGCCGACAAGCGTCATCGCATACTCTTTGGTTACGAAAATTTGGGGCGAACGAACCCCTTGACTCTTCACAAATTGATAGGCAAAATACACGTGTCTATATAGGTATTAACCCTGTTAGCGCAGGGACGTCAATAGCAAAGAGCCGAATTTTATGTTCGGCTTTTTTCTTTTATGGATATTTGTATCTGTATCTGAATTTTCTCCTTGTTTGGTTTGCCACCCAGCTCGTTACTTGAGAGCCGAGAATAGTTTCTGCTGATCCTCAGAAGCGGGCGCCTTCATCCCTAATGCAATTGCAATCCTGTGAGTTTCCCCTCGGCGGCATTTAGCTTCTCCCCTTAACACTCGATATACCAGCGCTGATGGGAAACCGTGGTCACGAGACCACTCTGCAACTGAAATTCCATTGGTCTCAAAGAGATTACGAACTTCAGAATAAGAGAGCATTTTTACTCCAAAAGTATAAATATGTTTATACTATTTTAAACATATTGTAAAAATATTCAATAAAGTGCGATAATTTTCTTATAAATTAATTTGGTATATACCTTGAAAACACCCTCTGAAAATTCTGTTCCACCTTTGCCTGAGCGCTTACGCGTGGAGCGTAAACGGCTTCATCTCAGTCAGGAGGAGTTCGGACGATTAGGAGGCGTGACTAAAACCGCTCAGTGGTTATATGAGTCAGGCAGGAACTGGCCAACATTGGAATATCTAGAATCACTGAGACTTAACGGTGTCGATGTAGAATTTATTGTAACCGGGTCCAGGCCATCAAAGGATCATTTGGATTGGGTGATTTTGAAGAATGCTTTCTTGTTAATTCAGCATTCATTTGCAGAGCGAACTGACATGAAGTTTACTGCAGAGCAGTTGTTCGATGCTTTTAAAAGTGTAGTAGATGCATCGATGGGTGTGACTAGAGCTGATCTTCTCAAAGATAACATGCACGAATCTAACCCTTTGGTGGAGAAAATAGATGAATGACCAGGAAAAACAGTTACGTGAATTCAAGCGGCTTGTAGATGCAGCTGCAGCTAAAGCAAGCCATAAAAATGATCTGGGCGTAAATTTAATCAATAACGTATCTGGCGAATTTGAGGACTATGTTGCATTACAGAAATTAAATGAGAAAGGATCAACGCGATACGGGTTCTTACATTGGTTTAATGCTATCTTAGTATGGCCATTCAAAGTATCTGGGCTTTTGAATTTCGGTCCACCAAGTTCTGATCCTGTAACGCGTAATTTTATTAACGAGCTAGGTAATAAGAAAGATATTAATCGCGCCCAGATTAGAATTTTGAATGTTTATAAGATGATTAGGCTCGAGCCTAATGGAGCGTGTCTAGTTTGTATGCCCTCTAAGGAAGATTATTTAAAGGCAAAACTAATGTTTGGCATGCTGTTTATTTTGACGCCATTGCTTGCTTTAGTCGTATGGGAAGTTGCCATCTGTATCTTGCCTGGATTACCTTTTGGTTTTCTTATGGGAGTGGTTTTAGGATTGTTGTGGCGGGATGTCTATAATCTGGCATGGGGTCGAGAAAAGCTAGTTAAATATCTTGTGTCAAAACACCCATGGTTAAAAGCTGCGTGAAGTAAGAGCGAAATCAGTTAACTATTTATGTACCTGTTCGCATTGTTATCAAGAAGAGTCTTAATCTCTTGCCACTTTGGCATTGTCTGATTCATCAAACGATAAAATCGATCACTATGATTATGCTCGGCTAGATGGCATAGTTCATGAAGCAGCACATAGTCGATACAGTCACGTGAGGCTTTAACCAGATGCGGATTAAGTGTCAGTTGACCATGAGGGGAGCAACTTCCCCATTGGGTCGCCATTCGCATGATACGGATATGGGGTTTTTCAGAAACCCATGGTGTCTTTTGCAGCAAAACTTCCAACCTGGTGTTGAAAATTTCTCGCGCTTTTTCTTTGTACCAATCTTGAAGCAGGGTTTTGATTTTTTCAGGGGAGTTGGTTTTTGCGTTAACTTCGATTTTACCCCGTAGCAATTTAACGCTCTGGATTGTACCCTTGTCTGTATTCACTTTCAGGATATAGCGTCTGCCAAGATAAAAGTATGACTCTCCACTGACGTAAGTGCGCGGCAAAACAAATGTATTTTGTTGTTTGAACTTATGAAGCTGCTTTGAAATCCAGCTTGCTCGTTTTCCAACAGCAAGTTCTACGTCTTGATCACTGGCTGACTCAGGCGCATTGACGATGACTGTACAGTCTGGATTGACCTGAATCATTACCCGAGTAGTATCAGCCTTTCTAGTCACTCTAGTGTATTCAAGGCGCTCGACGCCGTAGAGTACAAATTGTTTTGTCACAGCAGGATTATCCAATTCTCAAATTAGGTTTTAGAATTGGTTTAAACCGACACGAGTGATCTGCACAACGAGATCCACAATCGCTTTGGCCTGATCCATACCAGCACCAACATCCTTACAGGCTTTAAACATGATCGGTAAGAGTTTCTTACGGATCTCGGCTTCAATGTTTTGCGGGTTGATTGAATGTTCTGCCACAGCAGTGTTTACCCGGTTGTCGATAGCAAAAGCGAGATCGATCCAGCCCTGTAAATTTGAACTCTGGCTCGATGCAAATACTTCGGGCAGGAGTTTTTTGAACACACCGAAATAGGCCTGAGCATGTCGATTCCCTGAAAAACTATCAGGGATGTCATCAAGCTGACGGTTTTCAACCTTCTCTTCAAATTCACGGAACAGTAAGTACTGTTTAAGCGGATGGTTGAACAGCGCTTCTGCCTCTTCAATCGCTTTTCTTAGTAATTTAGAGAAGACTTCTTGTGCGTAAGGGTCATCACGCAGTTTCTGCTCAATTTTCTTGGCGAGACGTGTTTTAATAATGTCGGTCTCGTTACGGGTTTTTTCTTCTGACCAGTCTTCTGGTTTGGTCATTTTGCCCATCTTTCCAACTTCATAAACACCTTCAGGCTCGCGAATCTCGACGCCAACCACATGCTTGTCCATGAGTTTTTTAACCTGCTCTGCATAGATGTCATAGTTCACTGTTTCTCCGGCATCCTGTTTGGCCAGTTGACGCAGTGAACTGAACTGCTTCACGGTTTCTTTATAGTGACGTCTATCCTCTTCGGTGAAGCTTTTATCTTCGAAGAAGCTTGCTGACTGCAATGCCACTTTCATGCAAGAAGCAAACTCGGATAACCTGTCGTAGAAGTTGTCTCTTACTTTTAAATTCACGTCTACGAGCTTGCCATCCACTTCCTTCATGACAGGTATCAATACCTGACGAAGTTGCTCTACATCAGATTTGTTTTTGACGTCCTTAAAGATTGCCCAAAGAGCGTCGTACAGTCCTGGCAGTTTTTTATACTCCGTGCTCATCTGACTATATAGGCCGATGATATCCCCGATATCAAATCCACCCTGGGTGCGGTTTGCCAAGTCCTGATATTTGGCAATCGTTGTATCCAGTTCGCCAAGAATGCCACGGTAATCTATCAGTAAGCCAAACTTCTTAAGCGGATGCAGGCGGTTCACCCGAGCAATTGCCTGGATAAGGTTATGTCCCTTGAGTGGCTTGTCGATATAAAGCACCGTGTTTTTGGGTTCATCAAATCCTGTGAGCAGCTTGTCGACCACTATCAGTAATTTAAGATTGTCATCCTTATCAAACCGGTCAATGATGGCCTTGGTGTATGTCGTTTCATCCAGATTGCCAATATTTTCTTTCCACCATTTTGTGACTTCAGGGATGCTGGCTTCATCAATTTCGGTATTGCCTTCACGCGTATCGGGAGCCGACATGACAATTGCAGACTCAAGCAAACCCGTTTCATCGAGGAAGCGTTTGTATTTAATGGCTGCCAGCTTGCTCTCACAGGCTACTTGTCCTTTTAGGCCCTCATCAATATTTTTTGTGAAATGGTCGGCAATGTCATAGGCGATAAGGCGAATACGATCCTCAGCACTATAGACTTGGCCTTTTTTCGCAAATTTTTTCTTGAGGTCGGTCTTTTGTTCATCGGTTAACCCTTCCGTAATGCGATCGAACCAGGCGTCAATTGCCCTGGAGTTAACATCCAAATCAGGAATACGCTCTTCATAGAGCAATGGTGTCACTGCACCGTCTTCTACGGCACGCTGCATTGTATAGGCATGAACAATCGAGCCAAACTTATTCGTGGTTTTGTCATCCTTAAGTAGCGGTGTGCCTGTGAATGCAACAAAAGCAGCTTTCGGCATGGCCTGTTTCATGCGGATATGGTTTTCACCACCTTGGGTGCGGTGACCTTCATCAACCAGCACAATTAGATCAGGACTGTCGTTGTAGCACTCTGGAAGCTTGGTTGCAGTACCAAACTTGTTGATGATAGAGAAAATGATGCGCTCATTGCCTTTACCAATTTGTTCTGCCAGACGTTTTCCAGAAGTCGCCATCGCCGTTTCTTTGTCTTTTTTACTAGATAGCTCGCCACTATTAGAAAAGGTTCGACTCAGCTGTGATTCCAGATCAACGCGGTCAGTGACTATGATTAAGCGGCATTGTTTTAATGATTCATGAAGAATAAGTGCTTTTGATAAGAACACCATGGTGAACGATTTACCAGAGCCGGTTGTATGCCAAATCACACCGCCTTGGCGAGCGCCTTTTAAATCGCGTTTGTTAACGCGTTCAATAAGTCGCTTGATGCCAAATACCTGTTGATGTCGCGCAACTATTTTTCCTGCTTTTTTATCGAAGAGGATGTAAAAACGAACTAGTTCAAGCAGGCGGGCAGGGCTAAGTAAACTGATAATTAAACGGTCTTGATTAGTAACTGCCAGATCACCATTTGCAATTAATTTATCATACCAATCTAATGTAGATTTCTCACGATGACCGAATATTGATTGCTTCTGTACTAATGAAAGTTTTTTATTCTTAAAATTAGCAAAATCAGTTTCGGTAAGATCTTCTTCTTTCCATATTGCCCAGAATTTAGCCGGAGTACCTTGCGTTGCATATTTCGCATCAGTTCCATTAATTGAGATTAGAAGCTGAGAGTAGGCAAATAGAGTAGGAATCTCATCATTGCGTTGATTTCGCAAGTGTTGTGATACCCCTTCATCAATAGTGGGGCCTTTGTTGCTGTTGCCATCCGGCCTTTTGGCTTCTATCACAACCAGTGGCAGGCCGTTCACAAAACATACGATGTCAGGCCTGCGTTGATCGATATTGTTTGTTCTGAGAACGCTATATTCCTCAGTGAATATAAAGCTGTTATTGCTAAAGTCAGCCCAGTCAATCAAGAAAATGGTTGGATTAGCTTTTTTGCCATTGATAAATTCGGTAACAGAAATGCCATACAACATATGATTGTATAAGCGCTCGTTAGCAATCGTTAAGCCTTCATTCAGTGCTGGGGTGCTAATTTCATGAATAATGTTATCAATCGCTTTGTCAGAAAGCGGGTATTCTTTGCCGGCAAATATGAATTGACGTTTTTGTAACTCTTTGCGTAAAACCTCTTTTAGCACAAGCTCATTTGTTTTACCGGATCTAGCAGCAAGAGCATTTTCCGGATTAATGAACTCCCATCCTAGGTTTGTCAAAAGGTTAAGTGCAGGAATTTTTGCGCTATATTCTTCTTGGAATTTTGGAATATTTTGCATCATTTACTCCAAATGGGATGTGTTTCCCAGTTTTGCGGAATACCCATTACAAGTCGCCATTGGGGGAGAGCTGCAACTGGTACAATTAACTGATTCACTTTGTTGACCCAATCCACCCCATTGCCAGTTGCGTACAGCAATTCTTTCAACATTAAGAGAATGTAAAAAATTCTGTCATTTCTTGGAGTTATAGGGGGATTCCAATTGAGATCTTTAACCGCATCTGGTCTAATTGATAACTCTCTGTTCCATAAACGGCTGTGGTGAGCGCATACATTTCGAATATAGGTGATTGTGTGTAACCAGTCAGCTAGTCGCTTGTGGTGGATATTAAAGTAACTTGAAATAGGTAGCTTGTCTTTATTATCCAGACCTTTATAAAGCCGCGATAAACTGCCAATGCTAATAACCTCAGTAAGCATCCATAGAGGGACAGTTGGATGGCCATCGTATTTCTGCTGATAGTGGCTTATGAATTTATCATTGGACCTTAAAACTTCTGATTGCGCATCATTCAGCCAACCTGCATGATTGAATTTTGAATGAAAATTTTGTGGGGATGTATGGCCAAACGGCCCATATTTCAATGCAAAATGATAAGTTACTTGCGTACGAACAGCGACTTCGATGCGCTCGATTGCATCTAATAACAATATACGAAGCTTTCGATCAAACTCGTAAAGAGCGAGTGCTTCATTCAATGTGCTTCCAGGATAATAGTCATCTAATACCGTACAATCTTGCGCACGCGTTCTGAAAGGATACAAATATCCGCTAAGACGGTAATATCCAATCGAATTTAGAATTTGAAGTGCAGCTTGTTGATCGGTAATCACTAAACCCCGTGCCAGTAACTGGTTGAGTTGGGCTTGGGTATTGATCGCCGGTTTTGTGAAGGGAATCGTCATGAAGTACTTATCCCCCAATAGGCAATAAAAAACCGCCAAGGTTGCGCATTGTTAAGAGGCGTGGCGGTTGTGTTGAATAGATTATGCATTTACCTGTAGGTAAAGTCAAGGTTGGATTCTGTTTCATAATTGAATACATTACCGATACTTACCTCTTAATTGTTTCAACAAGCTTTGATAGTGGATCAATTAAGCCTGATAAGTTTTCTTTAATTCCTTCCATAGGATGGCTAGATTCTTTAACGTTGTCTAATACCTCTGCTGGATTTTTAGCTATTGTGTCAATTGAACCTCCTAACAGTTTTTGCAGCATTTCTTGGCTTGCTGGATTATCCTTATAAAGCTCTAGAACTTGGGACTTGTAGCCTTCAAAACTTCTGGAGACAACAGCCTTATGCGCATATTCTTGCTCTAATCTGAAATACTGATTCGTCTTTTTAGCTTGATAATACGCAAGCCAGACAAATGGGCCAGTAAATAAAACTCTTCTTAAAAGTTCAATATACACATTGTCCGAAGTAAACATCCAATCTTTAAAACATGGGATATAAGGTAAGATGATCGCAATTATTAATGCAATAATTGAGTAAAAGAAATAACTTTCACTTTTCTTTTTTAAACCTTCTGTTTCGGATCTGAAATTCTCAAACGCACTTGCCAGGCTTGCATTTGTGGCACTTTTTAGCAATCCTTCAATTTCAGCTTGTTTTGCTGATTTGTAATTATCAAAAGCTTCAATGTACCCCGCTATTTTTGCTTTTTCTGACTCGATATGCCCTTCGAAAGATTTATGTAATTCATCTATAAGTTCTTTTTTAGATGGATTTTTAACTTCTTTTTCAACCCCGGCTTCTGATTTCGTTGTTGAGACAGAGCCGGTAATGTAATCCCTGATAAAGGCCTGCATTTTGGCTTGATTTGCTAACATTTCCTGATTGAGATCATGAATCTGTTGCTTGATAGATTCATTTTCACTATCGCCATCAAGTAATTCAACTTTGTACTCTAAGATTTCATCTCGATAGTCACTGGCTTCTTTATTTGCGGTTTCAATTTTTTCGAGGTGGCCATCATCATCCAATATGTTGGCATATGCCTCATCCATTTCGGCAAGCTTACTTTTGTATGAATCATCTTCTTCACCAAAGCATTGCTGATAAAACTCTTCAATTTGAGTTTTATACTCCTCAATTTCTGAATTAACAGTTTTGATATTAGCTGCTGTTTTAACTGTGTCATTGAAAGCTGTGGCGGCTTGTTTTCGATTAGCTAGAGAAGCGCGAATGATCTTATCCAGCCGATGATTGATGTATCCAAATGCATGCAATAACTTAAATATTTCAAAAGCACTATTTACACATTGGTTAAAGTAATTTTGATGAGCATAGTTTGGGATATGTTGCTGGATGACATCAAGATGCGCTTCAATTTCAGCTGTGAGTGTAGATACTTCGTTGACAGTAAACTCACTTTTTAAAATTTCAAAGCAACGCGTTAAAAGGTTTTTTAGCCCTATTAAATTTGTGGCTTTATAAATCAAAGCTGGGTTGGTATCAGCCGCCCAAGGTTGGATTATTGGTTCTAGTGCTTTTACTTTTGAATGTATTGCATTTGGCATCTCACCCCTCCAGTTTTACTCGTTTTTTTCCAGTTAACAGTTGCTGCATTAAGGCTTTTTTTTCTTCCTTCAAACATCCCAACTTATCTTGCAATGTATTTATTTCAGTGTCTGTGGTAGACAGTATTGAGGCGATTTTTTGTTGTTCTTCAAATTTTGGAAGTTTGATAATTATGTTTGAAAATATCGAAATCCAGTGTCGTTGATGACCACCCGTTTGATACTTTATTAGCTGCATGGCTTCGTATATATATTTAATAGATACGCCACTTTTAGCTGTTAATATCTTTATAGCACTCGATTTAACTTTAAACGGAAAATCTACATATTTGCTGGCTGTTGTGAAATCATCAAAAATAATTGCAGGTAGATTCTTCTCGTAAACTCCAATCTGCTCTTTCGTATATCCAAGAACGAATGACTTGCCTGCTGTTAAAACTGGTACAGAATCCTGGGTAGATAATTCAGAGTATTCGTCTGAATTTACAATAAACTCTGCCGGCTGCTTGTAATCAAGCAACTCCCCTAACTCTGCTTTTTTCCACTCCCCACTGAATCTAGGAAAACGTTTTTTCCCCGTCAGCAATTGCTGCATTAACGCTTGTTTTTGTTTTTGGCTGTTCTCCAGCAGTTTTTCAGTGTTTGCAATAGCTTTATCCCAAGTTGCAAGAATTTGAGCTATTTTCATTTGTTCGATTATTGGAGGTAAAGCGAAAACTATATCGTTCAAAATTTGTTGGCTAAGATTTGAAATATTTGTACCGCCACCATTTCTTGAAATTTGCTGTTTCATTAGAGGGGATATTGCAAGAGTAGCAATATAATCTGGAATCACACGTTTTTGATTCGCTCGGCCTCTAATTGTGAATCCTGAGAAAGATACTCTTTCATTTACTTTTGGAAAAAATAAGCATCGGCCAATCAAATTTTTATTTCCATTTGATCTGACAAATAACAAGTCTCCGTCAGTTAGTAACTCGCCATCTCGAATTTTGGCTATATTCACAACTTCAAGGTTTTTTAAATCTTTAAGTTCAGAATGGTTTTTGAAATCTGAAACGCCAACAATTTTAATTAACTGCCCTGAATCTGCTTTAGTGAAATTCAAGCCATTCTTGAATTCCATAACTTCGCCAAGAGTGGTTAACTCCCATCCGTTAGCTAACATATCCCAACTCCTCCAGATATTTCGCCATTTCAACCTCTAAATCTGACAGTTGTTTTTTGAGTTGCTCACGTTCATTTCGCACTGCAACCAGATCAATTTCCTCTTCTTCCTCAAAGGTGTCTACATAACGCGGAATATTAAGGTTGTAGTCGTTTTCTTTAATTTCATCCACCGTTGCTAAGTAAGCATATTTATCTACATTTGCTCTGACTTTATAGGAGGTAATGATTTTTTTTATATCATCCTCACCCAACTGGTTTTGGTTTTTGCTTGATTTAAATTCTCGGCTAGCATCGATAAACAATACCTTGTTATCTGTCTTCTGTTTTTTAAACACCAGAATCGCAGCAGGGATGCCTGTGCCATAAAAGAGTTTTTCAGGCAGGCCAATCACGGCATCAAGTAAGTTTTCTTCAATGAGTTTTTGGCGAATGGCACCTTCGCTGCTGCCTCTAAAGAGCACGCCATGCGGAATGATTATGCCCATGCGTCCAGTTTTGGGTTTGAGGGTTTCTATCATGTGCGAGATAAAGGCATAGTCACCTTTGGTTTTAGGTGGAATGCCTCTGCGGAAACGATGGAATGGGTCATGCGCGGCATCTTCGTGCCCCCATTTCTCAAGGCTGAAAGGTGGGTTGGCTGTAACAATGTCAAAATGCATCAAGCCACCGTTGTTATCCAACAGTTTAGGGTTGCGAATGGTATCGCCCCATTCAATACGGTGATTGTCTTCGCCATGAAGAAACATATTCATTTTGGCTAGTGACCATGTTGAGCCAATGGCTTCTTGTCCAAAAAGAGCGTATTTCTTGGAATTGAATTTATCTTGTATTTTGCGACCACATTTCATCAACAATGAGCCGGAGCCGCAAGCTGGGTCGCAGATAGTATCACCTTCTTGCGGGTCGAGTAGATCAGCAATCAGGTCGGAGACTTCTGGCGGGGTATAAAATTCCCCAGCTTTTTGACCACCGCTTGCTGCAAAGTTTTTAATTAAAAACTCATATCCGTTACCAATCACATCCAGTGTGCCAACACGTGAAGGCTTTAAATCAAGTTCAGGTTTAGCAAAGTCTTCCAGCAAGTGGCGCAGGATGGTGTTTTTTTGTTTTTCTTCACCCAAATTGTCTGTGTTAAAGCTAATGTCTTGGAATACCGATTTTGAAGAATCACGTAGCTTATTGCCATTAGCTTCTTCAATAGCATGTAACGCTTTATCAATACGCTCACCATTGCCTGGCTCGTGCCTGCGGTTAAATAGCACATAAAAGCTTGATTCTGGGGGCAGTACAAAACGCTCATTTTTCATGAGTTCACGAATAAGCTCCGGTTCATCGCCATGTTCTTTTTTGTAAGTATCATAATGATCTTGCCATACATCGGATATGTACTTTAAGAACAGCATGGTTAGAACAAAGTCTTTGTATGTGTCTGCACTTATCGTACCTCTAAAGGTATCGCAAGCAGCCCAAAGTGCTTTGTTAATGGTCTCTTGGCTTGTTGTTTCTATGGACATATTGAACTCGCTTTAGTCTTGCTTATTTAAAATATTAACAGCAATGCTATTCATAATAGATTCGCCATTGTTAATGAGTTTTTGGCAGATTTCTTTTTCTCGATCAAAAATCTCTGCCATGCTAATAATCTTTTGTTGTATCTCAATTGTTGGAACTGCAATTTCAACTTCTTCTAATGAACTTTTTTTGATGCTCTTGGTGATGGAACCTTCAGATTCACGTTGGAAATATTTTTGCAGAGGACCTTGATTAAGTTGCCACGCTACAAATTTTGATAAGACTTTTTTTTGATTTAGCCGAATTACATAAAAATATGGGGCAGCTAAAACATTTGGTGGGCAGCTTTTCACAAGAGAAGCGATATTGCGTGTACTTCTGGCAGCAAACAATATGTCACCATCGGTGAGCCAATCAGGTTCTTTTTTTGATTCAACTAAGACTTGTGTGGTTGCAGTCCAATCAATATTGCCGTTTTCTGACAAATCTTTCATTTGCACGACCCTAATGCCAGAGTCGGCAGATATGGGCATAGCTCCTCTAAAGGGATGGCCGGGTGCGATTGACGAAACCCATTTAAGTTTAATTTTTTTTGCATCATTCATGATTATGTATATTAAATAGCTAGAAGTGCTATGTCAATAGTTTTTTTGCATAATTTTGGATTATGTATATTAAGGTTGAAAGAAAAAGCCCTAGACTGAAAATCTAGGGCTTTTGAAAGTTACGTATTTATTAAAATCCGGGTTGGCAAAAGTTACGTATTTATTCTCAAAGTTACGTATTTATTATTGCCAAACATTGATTTTCACATTAAGCAAAGTTTGCTGATGCGAAATCCCAGTTAGCTAGAGATGCTAAGAATACCTCTACAAATTTAGCACGTGCATTACGGTAGTCGATATAGTAGGCGTGCTCCCATACGTCAATCGTTAGTAATGCTTTATCGCCAGTTGTTAGTGGTGTACCTGCAGCGCCCATGTTAACGATATCTACAGAGCCGTCAGCTTTTTTAACAAGCCATGTCCAGCCAGAGCCGAAGTTGCCAACAGCAGACGCTTGGAATGCTTTTTTGAATTCGTCGAATGAGCCCCATTTCGCATTGATAGCATCAGCTAATGCGCCAGAAGGAGCACCACCGCCGTTTGGTTTCATGCCATTCCAGAAGAAGGTATGGTTCCAGATTTGAGCTGAGTTGTTATAAA
>Ga0208271_100139_pt1 | contig 27792 bp, 22 predicted proteins | sample LakWasM111_LOW13_2_FD_183927 | JGI IMG/M metagenome (GOLD analysis project Ga0208271, IMG submission 183927) | Freshwater sediment methanotrophic microbial communities from Lake Washington under simulated oxygen tension - Sediment Metagenome... | ecosystem: Environmental > Aquatic > Freshwater >...
CTAAGAAACTTCATCACCTCCGCAGCTTCATCCTCACCCAACGCGAGCATTAAAACTGCGCTTCTCATCACACCTGCATCACTCATTTATATTACTCGTTTCCGTTTGTCCAGTTTGCCACCACACTTGCCACCATTCTTGGATTATCTTTTGCAATCTGCTTTGCGGTCTCTATCTTTTGCTCATAGGCTGGTTTACTCAGTGACACTGTACCATCTTCACTAATACTCACTACAGTATCTGGTGCTTCACTTTGATTAGTCGCAACCACTTTAGGCGCAGTTAATTTATTCAACAATGGTTTTAAGACTTTGCGATAAATAATAAACAATGCGATTACACCAACTAAGAAACGTAACACATCTTTCACATTTTCAATAACACGAGGGTTTTCCCAAAGCGGAATAGCGGGCAATACCTCTTCAGGCTCTCCTGCAAATGGGGTATTAACAATCGTGAGTGAATCTCCACGCTCACGATTAAAACCCATGGCTTGCATTGCGAGATCATTAATCTGAGTTTTTTCCGCGGCAGTTAAAGCTCGGTAGGTAACTTTACCTGTCTTCTTATCAATGACCGGCATATTATTGACAACCACAGCAACATTTAAACGTTTAATTCCGCCCATCGGCTGCTGCCTATAACTAACAGTCTTATCTACCTCATAATTTGTTGTAAGATTTTTTTCGCTATTGATTGGTGCCGCATTAGCAACAGGCTGGCCGTTTGCATCAGTAGCACCTTCGGTAGTAATGGGAGCAGTTGCAGCTGGTGGTGGCTGATTAGAAAGCGCACCTGGTATACCTGCGGTATCACCATTCACTGATTGAGTTTCGTTGCTTTGCATACTGCGTACCGCTGCAGCATCTGGTTGTTGATTCGGCTTGTAAGTTTCAGCGGCCTGCTCCTGAACTGAGAAGTCTATTTCAGCGCTTGCTTCTGCACGAACATTTTTAAGTCCAACTATTGGACTAATGATAGACTCAACACGCTTGACGATGCTTTGCTGAATCTCATCTACGTACTTTAACTGCTCTGGATCTAGATTTTTAGCACCTAATTTTTTAGTAGTATCTGAAAGCAGATTACCATTTTGATCAACCACGGTAACATTGGCAGTCGGGAGATTCGGAACACTACTCGCCACCAAGTGTACAACCGCACTCACCTGCTGAGCATCTAGTGTTCTACCAGGACGAAGATTTAACAATACAGATGCTGTAGGCTTTTGTTGGTCTCTTACAAACACTGATGGTTTTGGTATTGCCAAATGAATTCTCGCCACGTCTACCGCAGCGATGGATTGAATACTCCGTTCCAACTCACCTTCCAAGCCTCGCTGAAAGTTAACTTGCTCAACAAATTGCGACACACCAAATTTCTGATTCTCTAACAACTCGAAACCAATGTTACCACCTTTAGGCAAGCCATCCGCTGCTAGCTTCAACCTTACTTGGTGCACCTGCGCTGCCGGCACCATAATCGCCGTGCCACTATCGGAAAATTTGTAAGGTACATTTAATTTTTCTAGCGCTGCGACAATCGCACCACCGTCTTTATCTGAGTAATTAGAGAACAGAACGCGATAGTCTGGCTGTTGACTCCACAACCAGAACACAACCATTACAGCCACAACAGCAGCGATACCCGCCACCAAAAGTAGCTTACTACCCATCTGAGCGAATACGCCAGAACTACCCTCATTCACCAAGGTGGCGTCAGCTGCTGCCATCACATTTCTCCATTAAACTCTAAACACATTACTACAAACCAAGTCGGTATGACCACTAGTTAATCGACATTATCGCAATTTCATCTCATATCGAATCTGAGAATAGAATGATTTTACTCTTCTTATTTACAAGCTTGATATTTCTATTAGATGTTACATTAGCAATGAGAAATTTTAGGTTAGATATTAATAGGAGGTCAATCATGAAAGCAGGTGGTATTGATTCAAGCAGAATAGAATCTATGCTTGCGCAAATGAGGGCAGCAGCACAACGTCCGCAAACAGAGGGTATAGCGAACTTAGCATCACCGATTAGCTCAGACAAAAGTACTGGGAGAATTGATTTCGCAGATGCCCTTAAAGCATCACTGAACCAAGTAAATCAAGTACAAAAAAGTGCTGAAACACTGGGCAAGAATTTTGCATTAGGTGATGATAGCGTCAGTCTATCAGATGTGATGATTGCAGGACAAAAAGCAAATATTTCTTTTCAAGCAACAATTCAAGTTCGCAACAAACTAGTATCTGCTTACCAAGACATTATGAGTATGCAGATTTAATTTTTAAATAGCTCTTCGCCTACTGCATCAGCTTTAGCCTCCTCCAAGCGATAGAGCCAAGATAGAATTTCAGCAATCGCCTGATAAAGTGCAGGTGGAATATGATCATCCAGATCCACCTGCATTAACAACGCAACCAGATCTTTTGATTCATGCACAAAAATATCATGTTGCTTTGCTCTCGCGATAATTTGTTCAGCAATTAAACCGCGCCCTTTAGCGACAACTCTCGGGGCATAATCACCTGTCGCGTACGTCAGCGCAATCGCCTGCTGATTAGGGTTGTGAGGCACATGCGGGTTTGGCGCAAGACCAAGAACCGGACTTAACAATTTATTTTCACCTGCTTTACTCATAGCCTGAAATAACCAAACCTTCAAGTTGCAAACCAGTATCACTAATAGCCTGAGTTAACCCACGGCTTTTACTTTTTAACACATCCAATGTTTCATCTTGCTCGGCACGCAAACTAATGGACACATAACCATCTATAATGGTTAATTTAGCTGCAACGGCTCCTAAATGGGGAAAGTTCAACTTAATCTCACTAATGACAGGCCTTATAATATCGTCACGTTCGGCATTTTGTTCAGCTTCTTCGCCGTCTTTCTGGTCTAGGTAAACATCCCATTCCATTTTTTGCCCTGGCCATACTTCTCCATGCCAATTTAAGCGATTCTGCTCCAACATTGTCAATTGTTGTGACGTTAATGTGGCAATCTGTGTTTGGGTTTGATTTTGGTTCTGTGGTTCTTGCATGATTGCTGCAAGAGTGCGACCACCTTGCAGCATTTCACTTAGATGTGACTCATAAAACAGACCACTATTGACGAAAGCCTGCCTTAGGCCTTGAGCAACCATTTGGGGATCTTTAGGGCTATGAGTAACGATATTAGCCGCTTCAAATTTACTTGAGACCCCGTTTTTCTCAGCCTCTTGCAAATATTGGCCAATTAGGCGAGCTGCTGGACTTAAATCTGCCGAACCATCAGCAGGCTTAGCAGTTTGTGGTGCAAGAAAAAAAGTAGGGACCGGGCTATCCTGAACATAACGCAGACTAATGGACTGACCGACATGCCCTGCATTGCCCAACTCCATTTTCAACACAGCATTGTCGACCTTAACCAAAAATGCTTTATCATCGACTTTTGAAACAACCTGAGCAGAATATTCACGCCCCAGAATGAACTGCGTTGCTCTGGCATTAAGTTCCTGTAACGTAGCGCCAATATTATCAACCGCTAAAACAGGTAACACCCTACCTACTGGTACTGGACCAGGACTGATACTTAAATTGTCCGGCAGTTTAAGCATACAAGATTAAAGTTACTGACTATATGCTTGCGTCAGCCTTCTTTCCGTCTGATTAGTATTCATTAGAGCGTTTAATTTAGCCATCCAAGGTGAAATTAAGTTCCTAATCTCACGATCATCAGCAAGAATGCTTTTTATACTTGCCACTTTACGATTTAACGCTTCGGTTGGTAATGGTTGTGCATCTTCGATTGTTTTTAAAGTGGCAACATGTTGAGCACAAAAAGCTTCCAACTCTGTTAACTTATCCCAATCTTCCATTTTGGCTGCATGTAGCATTTGTTGCATTATCTTAGCAACCGTCTCATAAAGCTGAATAGTATTTTGATATTCCATTACTTTAATCCCTTATTAAACTTTAGCCTGATACGCATAATTTTGCGCAACACCTACCTGCTGATTATTTTTCGCTTGATTCAGCACTTGTGCTGTTGCTTTATTAGTATCAATAGCCTCCCATGCACCTTTCAAATCCAGTAGTAACTTAATGACTTCCTGAACCTGCTCTGGTTGATTACGCACGTTAGCAGACGCTAATTTACTACTCATGTATACGTAAAGTGCATCTAAGCTTTCTGCAATTTCACCACCAGCTTTTCTATCAAGACTAAGCCTGAGTCCGCTCTCAATAATCATGATTGCTTTCGACAACATCGCGCCTTTTTGCTCAATCTCCTTACGTTGCATACAAGCAATCGCACTATGACAAGCGGCAATAGCCCCATCGTAAAGCATTACTATCAATTTAACCGGGCTTGCTGCCAGCACGCCAGTTTCCACACCCACTTTCGCGTATCCGTTAACACCTTTTTGGTTTAGTCCAAACATAACGATACCCTTTACTATTGATTAGCCCGCATTTAGTGCGGCAATTTGTTGTGTTAGGAAGCTGCTAGTAGAAGACATACTCGTTAACAACACATCAAGCTTAGAATACTGCGCTCTGTATCGACTTTCGATCACAGTTAAGCGAGATGTCAATCGTTCTGTCTGTGTATCTAAACGTTCTATTGAGCTATTAATACCCTCTGTTCTTGCCGCTAAAATACCATCTTCACTAAGCAGGTTATCTAACAATGTACTCAATTTAGCTGCATAACCGAGACTAAAATTTACAGTGCCACGTGCACCTAATGCGCCACCCGACACATTAACTGTCAGCCCCTCGCTTGCATCACCTATTAAGCCTCTTAATGTAGTACCACTGCCAGTAGCAGCCGCTCCATTAATTGTTCCTTGTGCATTTAGCAATGTTGTACCAAGCTGCGTTACCTCAATTGCATAGGTACCCTCTTGTGTTTTGGAAGTACTACTCACGAAACTTACTTGAGGGTCAGTTGCTCTGGCGGTAGCAGCAAACAAACTTGCTATATCATTAAAGTTACTACTAACAGCATTGGTAAACTTAGTATTATCTAAATTTAGTTTACCATCACGTTGAAAAGTCACTCCAATCTGTGAGAGTGTATTCAATGAACTACCGTTAGCAACCGCTGTGTTCATCACAGATCGAATCTGGTTGATGATAGAACGTGCTGTAGAGTCACCTAATAAAGCACCATTCGCTTGACCAGTTTCATCAAACTTTGTCAGGTTGCGTAAAGTCGTATCTAACTTATTGAAGGCATCGACAAACGCTGTCACTGATGTCTTAATTGCATCCTGATTTGTTGCTACCGACAAACTCAATGCGCTTCCAGAGGTAACACCAACAAGATTGAGCGTAACACCTTCAATAGCATCACTAATTGAGTTGCTAGACTTTACAATGTCAATGCCGTCAATTTCTAGAATTGCATTTTTAGCATCTTGTAATGAGGTTAAGTTTTTACCGTTGCCTGCTGTAGCTTGGGGATCGTATGCTAATTTAGATAATCCAGATGCATCCACACTGTTACCATCATCATCTGTGACTGCAATCTTTAAGCTATTTACTTCACCTGTATCTTTTGACGTAATCACCAGCCTATTTGTTGTACCATCATTGACAATAGTTGCACTAACACTGCCGTCAGCAGCATTAATGGCATCACGCACGCCAGCTAATGTGTTGTTAGAGCTGTCAATGGTAATGTTAAGATCAGATTTAGCTGAATTTGGAGTAAACGAACTTGGCGTAAATGGACTAGCCACTTCCGGCGTGAATGTGCCAAATGAAATCGTTAAACTTCCGGTTCCAACAACATCATACACATTAGAAAATCCACCTACACTCAATTTCTGCGATTTTGCTAACTGACTAACATTGATATCGTAACTACCAACGGTTGCGCTTCCCGTTGAAGTTGCGGTTAGCACACTAGTATTACTTGAAGTAACGCTTTGCGCATTAAATTTAGATAAGCTTGAAAGCGCACTAACAGAAGACTGAAAGGTAGACAGTGCACTTTTAAGTGTGCCGTAAGCTGAAATTTGTGATTGATATGCTATTTTTTGTGTTGCGACCTTAGTTAAAGGTGCTCTTTCAACACTCATCAAGTTACTCACAATGGTATTAACATCAAGGACAGAGCCTATTCCTGAAGTTGTAGCCATAATGATTCTCCTCGTTAAAATTACTAGTTAAATGCTTGCCAATCTTTTACATACAAAACAATACAAATACATTTAATTCAACAAGCATAATTTATAAACAAATTTTCATTTACTCGATAAAGCATAAAAACAAGCTTCTTATTATAGATTAGGCTTGCTCTCTTACTACTAGACCTTGCAATCTTCCTAAAGTTTTGGAGAACGCCAAGACTTCTTCGTTTGGTATTTGCCTTAATACTTTATCGGTCGCAGTATCAACAACTTGAACAATTACACGGTCAGCCTCTTCATCCATTGTAAATTGAACGGTTTGTAATGCCGGCGCAACCAACTCATTAAGTTTGCTCACCGCTTTTGCCAAAGCCACTTTATCAACCTCAGCAGACTGCTTAACCTCTGGCTTCACACCATCCACTTTATCAATTGCTTTAGTGCTTACAGGGCCTGAAATAGCAATTTGGCCCCCAGCAATATTTTGCACGGTGGTCGCATTTTTGATTGCACCATAACCATCTAATGATGAGTTATACATGATTTTATCCTCCTAAAAATCCCACAGGATGATCAGTCCTGTGGGTGATAAGGGCCTTACATTTCTGAAACTTAACCTCTTAACAGTGACAACACGTTGTTAGGTAGTGAGTTCGCTTGCGCTAACATCGCAGTACCTGCTTGTTGCAAGATTTGACCACGTGTCAAGTTAGCTGTTTCTGCCGCGAAGTCAGCATCCATGATGCGTGATTTAGCTGCTGATTGGTTTTCAACTGAAACGTTAAGATTACTTACTACTGACTCAAAACGGTTTTGAATCGCACCCAGTGTTGCACGGCCTGTATTAGCTGCAGTCAATGCTGCGTCAATCGCAGTTAATGCTGCAGAGGCTGATGATGCAGATGTAACAGCACCTGCGATAGTAGCTGCACTCACAGAAGCAGTGATAATAGTATCGCCAGCATCTGCACCTACCTGGAATGTCTGTGACGCACCAAAAACAGAAGCACCGTTAAATTTTGTTGCTGCACTAGAAGGTGTAGCACCACCTCCTAGACGAGTAACCTCAGCCACCAACTGCTGATACTCAGCATCCAGATTCGCTTGGTCTGTAGATGTGTTAGTCCCATTGATTGCCTGAACTGCTAGTTCACGCATACGTTGCAATGCATCAGTTTGTTTAGCCAAACCACCCTCAGCTACTTGTGCAAAAGAGATTGCATCATTTGCATTACGGATAGCCACTTGTTGACCACGTACTTGAGAGTCCATACGTGTAGCAATCGCTAAACCAGCAGCATCATCTTTAGAACTATTGATACGTAGACCAGATGATAAACGTTGTAATGATGTGTTTAATGAGCTTTGTGAAGCTGATAAGTTACGTTGTGTGTTAAGTGACGCGATGTTTGTATTGATAACTGAAGCCATGTTAATTCTCCTAATATTTAGTTAATTAAAACTACATCTATTGCCTTTAGCTTTGCATATTCAATTCAATTTGCGCCGCTGTTATTTCTGTTATCGGTAAGTTTTTTAGAAAGTTTAGGTCCAGATTTAAATATTTTTTAAATTCTGACTTTTTCCTACGAAATACTTTCTTGTTCACCTATCAATTAAGCAATCCTGATGTTTAGGATATCGGTTAGATCAGACAAATCTTTAGGAGATTTTTTTAAGAACTACGTTATTTAATGAAAAGTTGACACTCAATAAAATTTAACCCTTTGATTAAATTAGATTAAGTCAAAATTTAATGTAGAGAATCACTGCAGTCTATGAACCAATTGCGCTGGTTTTGAATGAAGTTGCTGGTTTATTTTTGCACCAACGTTCCCACATTTGACGAAATGCGAGCACTAAATGTTGACTTATTATGCTAGCTTGATTGAGCGCAGAGATCTTAAATTGTTTGCGTAAATTGGATCTAACTTCAGATAAATACTGCAAATGCTCCGACAAGTAAACGCCCTGACTCACAAAACCCTCATGAGATTGCACTACAAAGTCTGATAAATTCAAATGCAACATAATAGCCATTGCACCACGGCTCATCAGGCTATTACCCTCCACACACAAAGTTGGCACCCCCATCCATGCTGCGTGACATGTGGTCGTCACCCCATTAGATGGAAATGTATCTAAACAAATATCAACCTGATGATGTAGCCTTAAATAATCTGCCATTGTATTGCGATGGTAAATAATCAGCCGATCTACACTAATTGTATGGTCAGCAAAGGCTTTGATGATTGCATCATAACTACCATCTTGCGGCATTGATCCTAATAGTAGTTTTGAGTTAGGAGTTTTATTAAGCAGTTTTGACCACAGACTAATAACGCTAGGTGTGATTTTTTCTACTCGATTAAAACATCCAAACGTAATAAACCCATTGCTAAGTGCTGGCAACTCATTCACTTCTGGCGATAAATCTGATGGTATAAATGGTGCATTGGCGGGTAACTGCACAATTTTTTCCATAAACTGTCCATCAAACTGATTTGGCGGTAAAAGATGTGCATCCGCTAGATAATAATCCATTGCACTTAAGCCAGTAGTAGCCAGATACCCTAGCCAGCTCAATTGTATTGGTGCAGGCTTCATTGCAAAGCTGATTAACCGATTACCCGCAGTGTGCCCATCTAAATCAACGAGGATATCAATCTTATCTTCTCTAATCTTTTCAGCCAAAGCGACATCTGTTAATTCATCCACTTTATGCCAATGCTTAAATTTAGGTTTAAGGCGCTGCGTGACATGATCTTCAATTGCGCTAGTTGAATAAGCATGCAGTGAAACATCAGCGACAAGTGATAGATGCTCAAGCACTGGCTCAAAAAAGTTGACTAAAGAGTGCTCTCTAAAATCAGCAGATACAAAACCAACATTTAAATTCTTAGCTGAATTGTTTTTGTGTGAATGTTTTGGCCACAATGATTTATATACAGCCTCATACTGACTGCCAAACCTGCAATGTTCCGCAAATAAATCTTCTGTACTGACAACATCAGCATGTGAAAGACAAAACAATAAATTGCTGTAACAGCTTGCGTAACCAGGATTGATATCAAGTGCTTGTCGGTAATAGCCTACCGCAGCGGCAATGTCACCCATATCTTTAGAGACAATCCCTAAATTATTATAGGCAGCAGCGTAGTCTGGCTGAAGCTTGATGGCATCTCTAAAAGCATCAGCAGCGTTTGCTAAATCACCCTGCCCCTTTAAGACTAAGCCGTAATAGCAGTGTTCTTTGGCATCGTCTGCATTTAAGGCTAACGCTTTGCGCGCAGCGACTCGAGCGTCTTTCTTTTGCACAAGCAATGTATCGCTCATGATTTTCCAACCGTCAAGCCAGCTCGGATATTGCTCAAGTAATTTGTGTAACGCAATTTCAGCAGCTTGGTACCGCTTTTTTAGAAATAGCTGAATCAGTTTTTCTTGTATGTGCGCTTCTGGTACATGCGCATTTGTAGAACTTAGCATTAACTGTTCAGATTGCCGCTTCACTAGTAGCTGCTCTAAATGCTCAACGGGCTCCCCACTGAGGCCAGCATCTCGTCCATATGAAAGTACAAGCTTAGCATCCTCATAGTGAGCAGCATCTATCAATGCACCTATATAACTCAGCCAATACTCCGCTTGTTGAGGATCGGACCCTAGCGCTGCATTAAAATAAGATAAGCTATCTAAAGTACGTAGACTTTCTAACAATAACGACCCTAAATAGTAATTTGCCTGAGGCTGATGCACATCTACCGCTAATATAGATCGCAACTTATCTTCAGCCGTTAGCAAATCACCTGATTGATATAAACTCACCGCTTGTTCAAGTGTCCGAGCAATGTCCTGATTATCTTGAATCATATCAATGTGCTATATCGACCAGGCACTACATGCATAACAATTACTTGGATTTCAACAATTCAGCAAGCTCACCAGCTAATGCCTGTGCGGTTTCTGGCTTTAGCCCATGCTGCTGACCCAGCGCCAATACATCAGCAATTGAGTGTGTAATCCCAGACATCATCAATGCATCGACATAAGTGACCCAATATTGCTCAATTGCAGGATTTGACTCAACTGCCGCCTCTAGTCGAGGTAGGGCATCTGCCGCACTTTTTTGGCTCGCTTCAATCAAGCCTAATCCATAATTTGCTTCAGCATGCCGCGGCTCGATATTTAACACTTCAAGGAATAAACTTTGAGCTTCCTCTAAATGACCATCACGATAATTTGACTGAGCAAGCATCAATACGTCTTGGATAGCAAGCTGCATGTCCTGCGCAGCTGGGTTAGTTTGGGTTAAATCAAAAGGCTGCTCTGGCAAATGCTGCCTTGCTAGGTTCAACAACTGCTCATTACCCACATTAGACACACAAGCCAACGCCCATAAATCAAAATAACTCGGTCGACAGTTTCCTACCACCTTTGAAAAACCAGACGATTCTAAAGTACCTAACAACACGTTTAGCGTAAAACCGCAGCGATGCGACATGTAAAGGTTACCTTGACTCATCGGCGGACGGTGACCGTATAGAATATCTAACGGAGCAATTGGCCCAGCAGGAGAAATGTAAGCTGGCTCAGTTAACTTACCCTGTGCAACTAATGCACAGACTGATTGTAAATCTGGGCAAGTAATCACAACAAAGCCATCAGGGCGAAGTACACGTTTAAATTCTGCCAATGCAATTGGCACTTCATGCGGGTAAAGGTGTTCAATATTGTGAGATGAAAAAATTGCATCTACACTGCCAGATGGCACTGCAGACATATCGGTCATGGTGCCAACCACATCCGGATTTACTGCCGGGTTAATATCTAAGCGCAATTCATTCCAACTGCTGATATCAAACCCCTGTGGGCGGCTTGGTTGTTGCGTGACAGGATCAACATAAAGAGGACCGCAGCCCACATGTAAAAAAGTTTTCATTCCCAATGATCCTATTTTTAAATTAAACCTATATAAATTTAGCTTGTTAAAATGACGGTTAGTTTTACACCTGATGGATTGCTGTTAATACTGAAATCACATAATCAACATCACTAGCACTTAGATGGGGACCTATCGGTAAACTCAACACTTCTTTTGCTAAGCGTTCTGCTACTGGCAGGCTTCCGAGCTTAATACCAAGTGCCTGATAAGCTTTTTGCAAGTGTGGAGCTACTGGATAATGAATCAAGGTCTGTATGCCTGCTGATGCCAACTGTGATTGCAATGCGTCACGTTTAGGCGCAGTCACTACATATAAGTGCCACACAGGATCTGCCCATGTTGGCACATGAGGCAACTCTAATGCTAAACCACCCAAGGCTTGACTATACCTTTTTGCGATAGCCTGACGACGTTGATTCCATGCATCAAGATGCTTGAGTTTCACCGAGAGTGCTGCCGCCTGAATTGGATCCAAACGGCTATTGACGCCACGCTCTCCATTGTAATATTTAACAGCAGAGCCATAATTACCTAATTCGCGCACCCGTGATGCAATTGCTTCATTATTGGTCGTAACTGCCCCACCATCGCCCAACGCACCTAGATTTTTACCTGGGTAAAAACTCCACGCGACGACATCACCATGACTGCCAATTTTTTTTCCACGCACCTGAGCACCGTGTGCTTGTGCTGCATCTTCAACCACGGCCAAGCGATATTTTTTTGCTAAAATACAAATTGCATCAATGTCTACAGGTATGCCATATAAATGTACGGGCATAATCGCCTTAGTGTTAGGCGTAATACAACGTTCAATGCTGGCAACATCTATATTATAACTACCTGATGCGGGCTCGACTGGAATAGGCTTTGCACCAACGGCACTGACCGCAAGCCAAGTAGCAATAAAAGTATGTGAAGGCACAATGACCTCATCCCCTGCGCCTATGTCTAAAGCACGTAATGCCAGCGTTAATGCATCTAAGCCATTACCGACTCCTACACAATATTTTGCATCCGTGTAAGCAGCAAAGTCAGCTTCGAAGCTTTCTACTTCTGGGCCACCTATATACCAACCAGAACGGCTAGCCCTCAGTACAGCGTCATCTAACTCACGGCTTAGTTCACTATAAGCAACTTTAAGGTCTAAAAATGGTACGCGTATATCACTCAATTACTTTACCAATCTGGCATTCATAAAAGCATCATAATTTCGGTAATAGTCATCTTCAGCATATTTAGTAGAAGCTAACACCATCAATACTGAGCCTGATGAAAAGTTGTCCATCGTTCGCCAAATCATTGGGCATATATATAAGCCGTAATAAGAACGGGCTAGGTGAAATTTCTTTTTATCTTTGCCGTCATCTAAAGTAATATCAAAGCTACCTGACATTGCTATTATTAATTGGTGTAGGTTTTTGTGCGCGTGACCTCCACGGTCTGTGCCACCAGGCACGTCATACACGTAGTACACGCGCTGTATTGCAAAAGGAACTTGGCTGTCACTCTCAACAAATGACAGATTGCCGCGTGGGTCTGACATCTTGGGTAACTCAATGACTCTACAATCGTCTAACGGCATACTGATTAACCCCTAATTTCTGCATTTTTAGACCACTCTATATTGCTCATAGCATATAGTCTCATATCAGTTCTTTGGCACAAAGAACATGACCGTTTCGTATATGCATTCTGTGTAATGACGCATATAAACCTCATAATCATCGCGTATAGAAAAAATTAATTTCGGAATTTTCCAGAAGTCACTTGGTTTGTGATAAACGCTTATAGCAAGTCTGGGATGATGAGTTGCTATTGTGTTGCGTGCACCTTCAAGTGCAGCAATTTCCTCACCTTCAATATCCATTTTTATAAAAGTTGGCGTATCCACGTCAGTTAACACATCATCAAGCCTAACTACATTAATATTTACTGTGCCATCTCCTGAAATTCTAGATCCAGAACCTTGAACCTCTATCTTCATCGTTGCCTTGTTACGAGATAAAGCCAAGTTATGAACATGAATATCGCTATAAGCGCTCAGATTATTGAGACATTTCTGATAATTAGTGGGTTCAGGCTCAAAAACATGAATTGCTTTGTAATTTCGAGCTCGCTTAATAAACTCCAAACTTGTAAATCCATCGTAACCACCAACATCGATGAAAGTTTCATCATTAACATCAAGGTTAAGAAAGTCTTCGAAATATTGAGCATCCTCTTTGCAGACAAATCCTTCTAAATAAGCTAAATCATACTCTAGCCTAAAATTTACAAGCTTATTGAATATGTCGCGAGAGTTTTGATCTTGCAATAAATCATAGATCCAACTGTACTGCTCTTCATTAGCAGAATATTCTTCTGAAAACCCTTCGTTAAATCGCATCTCGATCAAAGATAATCCAGAAAGCCTATAGAAAGAAAAATAATCAAGATTTCTTAATCCGGCTTCTGATAATCTCTTCCTTGCAGAAAGTGGCCGGCCACCAGCAGAATTGAGAACAAGTGCATCCTTTGGAACATCAGCAAGCTTGAGGACCGGAAGGCCAAGATAGTCTTTATCATTAGTATAATCATCAATAAATCCACTTACATTAACTTGTCCAGCAACACATTCAGCATAAACATTTCGACCAAGAATATATTTCGGTTGAGATCCGATAAGACAAAACTCGGCGCAAAACTGCCTTGCCTCTTCTAAAGAACTAGCTCTATTAGGATTTTTAAGTAGATTGAAACTCACACTGATATTTTCCAATAATTTGTAAAAAACGCGAGATGATAAGTTTTTTTCATATTAATCGATGTAGGCCAGATGCGCTACAGCGGACACACAGTTGCTGCCTTAGCTTTATAAAAGTGTCGTTGTGTAAATCCTCTATAGAAAAGTCGGTCAATGACAAGTTTTCATAAAGTGAACATGTTTTTAACTTAAAAGCCCCATCAATGACAGGAAACATCCTCCGAGATAAACAAAATTTACCTGGCTTAACCTTATAACAAGTCTGGAAATCGAAAGCGTTAGTCTCAAAGTCACTCAAAAGACCGTCATAATACTCGGGATGATATGCATCTAAAAAAATTCGATGATGGTTTCTAACACCTAACATTTCCATCTGTTCATTAGTCATTAACACATATGCTTTGGGATCTTTAAGCAGATAACTTTCAAGCGTGGATAGAAAATCCTTCGCGATTTCATGTGGAATATTTGTATTGATAAAATTTATCTCTATCGCATAGTGATGCAGAACAAGCTCTTTTATCGCAAAATCTTTTACAGATGGGTATAACACATATTTGATATTCAGCCTGGACTCATACATCTTCACACATACATCGATTAGAGGGAGTATGCAGGGAGTTTTTACCAAGATATCAACACCACCCAAAGTATTAATCTTACAAATGGCGTTTAGCACCTTAGCAAACGCTATCTGATTTACTGGATCAGTAACGTTGCGTAAATCAAACACAGCTCTATTTCGAATTAATTGGTGATAACTAAGATAATCCCTTTCAGGCAACAAATTAGCTTCTTTTGCTATGCTATTTAAAATGCCACGCGATGATGGGGACGCAAATATGAATAATGGCTCAGGATGTTCAGAGGTGTTTTTTTCACAAACTCGGTTTTTAAAATCCTGAACACTTATCAATGTACAAACAACATTATTCGCAGTTAATAACTTATTGTATTCATCGGCAGTTACACCAGAACCAACAATAATGAGCGCTCTGTCAAGCGTTCTTCTTTTTAAGGCTATTACCCAATTGATATCAAATGGGTTAGATAACTCACATAATTCATAACCTAACGACATTACGGATACCATCAACGTCATCTATTCTTATGTTGACATCAAAAAATCGATGAACCCCATTATCCATACATGTAGTGCAGAACGACGAGTTATTTCTAGTTTCAATAAATTCGGAAAGAGGATGCTCGAGATATGCCCATTGCTTAACGGTGGGTTTTTGCATATTGCAACAATGTAACACCTTCCCATCCCAGCTAACAGTAGGGAAAGCATTGATAATATGGCAATTACTATCTTTTCTAGCCTTAGCGAACTCAAGCTGATCTTCTAACGAGAAAAGCAGATGTTCAGATGCATCCATCATCACCTGGGGAATAGGTGCCCCAGACACTGCATGCTTAAAAACCTGCCCTGGGAATAAATGAGCTACAATTTCTATGAGCGAGAATCCAAAATCATGTGCCAACTTCCTCATGTAATCCAAATCCTCATAGAGATTGTCTTTGTACAAGTGATACATTATACGAACGTTGTAATCTAGATTATATTTTTGCTTGAACTCAGCTATTCGCTCCAAACCTTTCAAATAGTTATCCCAAGAACCACCAGTGCGCCCTCTTTCATACCGCTCACCAACCCCAGCGCAAGGTGCTACTATCTGATCAGGCTCTGCTAAAAGAAAATCGTCCAGATACTTTTGATAATCTAAATTTGTTGAAACTTCACTGGCTACGCCTTGCCTTCTGCATTCGCGAATAATCGCTGAGATGTCGGGATTAAGAAGCGGCTCTCCCCATGTATACAAAGCTAAAGAATTCATTAATGGAATTTCTTCCGTCATCTTTTCTAGTACTTTTTTGAAAGAGTCAATAGACATATGGCCGCGCCCCTTATTGGCGCCAGGTAACCCCATATCACAAGTTTTACAATACAAATTGCATTTCCCAGCTACCTCAATAGTAGGAAAATGTCGGCATACGTCTAGTGGCGTAAACAGAGATTTATGTCTTATGAGTCCTTTTGTTTCCGCTAACTCAAGGTATCTTTTTTTCCACTCCCTGTCTTTCGTACATACGAACAATAAGTCATTGTTCTGATTACAGTTTTTAAAATACTCATCTGGGCTTAATATAGGCAAACCATGTCTATTACCTGTAAATCGGCTATCAACAAATGCTTTAACATTAAGACCTAGTGCCCTCAATCGTTTTGAAAGCCCGATTCCTTCAAGATTAATAGAAAATATATATATATTTAAATTTTTTGCGAGGCTTAAGAACTCCGAATGATCGACTGGAGCCCCTCGCAACAAAGAGTCATCCCGAATATAGGAGTTACGAGGCTGAAAAGATACTATGTTCTCAGACATATAAACGCTACTTCCTCTTTATTAAGATTAGGGCATAGATGCTCTACTTCATTGCACCACTCAATGTAAGCTTCTGAGTTCATTTCAGAAAAACTCGTCTGCATCCCAAGTTCAGAAAAAAATCCTACAATAGTATCAATTGCATCAGTTCGGCTTAATTTATCTGAAACACTTTCATGACCTAATGCTAAAGCTATAGACCTTAATCTTTCTATTGGATTTCGATCAAGACTTAGTGTTTTCGTTAGTACCATGGCAATCGTTTGTCCATGTCCAAAAGACGTAACACTAGCCACTGAATGCGCCACCTCATGAGTCAACCAACTAGGCTTAACCCCTCTCGAAAGAAGACCGGATGATATCATTGAGCCAAACCAAGCCAGTCTTGCATAATCATCCAAGCTTGGTGTAGGCATGCATTGAGCAAGTTTACGCCCAATATCTAAAAAAGATAAAGTCAGTGAGTCTTGGATAAGATTTTCATCCCTTTGCACTAAATACTGATCAATAGCATGTGAAATTGCGTCAGTTAGTCCAGACGCAAAATCATTCACACTCAACGATTCATAAAATAACGGGTCTTGAACACTAAACTGAGGATAGGAATACAAACTAAAATAGGATCGTTTGAAGTTGTCAACATCATCCTTAAGCACATATGCATTATTTGACTCTGCCCCTGAACCTGGTTTTGTAGATATTAATCCAAACTTTGTTGTTTTATTTAGCAACATAGGGGATATGTCTTTAAGTTCACACGCGTTAATCTTATTTCCGAAACATACCGCTAACGCTTTTGTGGTATCCATCACGCTTCCACCGCCTACTCCAATGATTAAATCAGTATCTTGATTTAATTTACCAAGTAAGCTATTAACGGCACACTGAGTTGGTTCTTGATTATTTGTTTCATAAAAATCAACTCTCAAACACTTATTGATTCCAGCAAAGAAAGTACGCACGTTGGGATACCTACCAAGAGTACTGCTATGTATGACTGCCAACGTTGTCTGCTGTGGAATTTCATACACAACTTTCTCAAGAGCACCGCCTCCGTGAATTAACTTAGTGGGATTGAAATTATAGAATTGCATATTGTGATCCTGAGAATATCCATGAACAAACATCAAATAGGGTAACTAGGCTCATTTCACAGTAACCCAGCTTTTATCTTTTGATGACCGTGCAATTGCTTCTAGCATAAACAAGCCTTCGAGCGCTTCTTCAACACCAAAGACATAGGGGTTATTTGTACTTAAACACCCCTGCTTAAAAGAATGTAATGCTTCTGCGATATCACAATAAGTGTTTGCAAAAGCCTCAATAAATCCAGCTGGGTGACCTGCTTTAAAACGGTTATAGCGGAGTTGGTTACTGACCGTTACTTCTGGATGAGCACGGTCAATAACACTCTTCCTCCCATGCTGATCAGTGAAATGTAGGTACTCAGGATTGTCCTGATACCACTCTAATGAACCATTCGATCCAAATAGTCTAACTTTCAAGCCATTTCTATTTCCTAGCGCAGTTTTGCAATACCAAACATTGCACGCCAGGTTTCCCGAATACTTTGCTATACAAATTACACTATCTACGATTTGATTAAAATTACCAAAGGTGTTGCTAACGGCCACTAATTCAAGGGGAGATTGATTAGTTAAAAATTTGACGATAGAGTGAACATGCACACCAAGATCGAGCGATACTGTAGGCACACGGCCATCATGAAGCCTCCATTGTTGTGGAGTAATAGGCGTGCCATCCAATGCTAGCTTAGTAAAACCGTCCTGTGGCATTTCTATATGAATTTGCTCTAGAGTGCCAAGCTTTTGCGCTTGAACCATCGCTTGGAACTCACGAAGCATTGGATAACCTGTGTAGTTATATGTCACATTCAAAAAACCACTGTTTTCTTCCAACAAGTGACGTACCTCTAAAGCTTCATCGGCAGTGGTCACCAAGGCCTTTTCACAAATAACAGGGAGCCCAGAGGAAAGACATGCTTGAATTTGCTGTTTATGTTGATTTGTTGGCGTCAGAATTACAACAGCATCCAAATGCTCTATTTCATTTTCAAATAAAGACTCCATACTTTTATAAGTGCGGGCACCAGAAACGCCATATTGTTTAGCTGTCTCTTTATTGACATCTTCATTTCTACTAAAACAACCTGCAACCAACTCAAATCGCTGATCCATTTCACTAGCTATTCGATGCACCCGTCCAACAGCAGAGTTAAATGCTCCACCAACAAACCCCAAACGCAATTTTTCAACGCCAGCCGATGTATCTGTAACTTGTGAATGAGCTAAACCTGATTTCAAAATGAAGTTTCCTAATGAGTTTGAATTGAGACAAATTGATCTAAATTAACCGTAATCTCTTGCATCTGCTGCTGATGCAGATACTCAATAAAAAGAATTGCCAATTTGTCATACGGTGCAGCTCGAAGAAGTTCGCCACTAGATTTCAATGGAACAATTTGCGTCTGTTTTGAGGGAATGTTGCATGAAAAACTAAAAATAGCCGTTTGCTCGACAACAGATATTGTATGCCGGCCAATCACTTTATATTCAAGGCTTTGATCTTGATTAATGTCTGGCAGTTTTTGATTGATAAAGGGTTTAATGTATAAATCTATATAATCAACATCTGTAGAAAGCGTTATCATTTTTCCATATAAATCCCCTGGGCAACGCCTCATACACTCAATTATCCAGAATTGATTTTGGTTAACGATGAATTGTGTATGCAACAAGCCATCGCTTAGCTTCAGTAAACTTACTAATTTCTGAATCGCGAGTGCAACAGCTTGCTTGACTGCCGTTTTCAGCAATGATGGGTGATTTGAACAGTTAACTTGGTATGGATATACAGTGCAAAACTCGTCAGCAAAAAACTCTGTTATGATTTTTCCATCTTGAATAAATGCAGAGTGACTGTGAAGCTCTCCCTCAACAAACTCTTCTACAACAAACTCTTCAGAGCGCGAACTTTTTAAAGCAAGTGCAATGGCCTCTGTGAGCTCATTAATACTGTTTACTTTAGTGACGCCACGACCACTAAAACTATCAACGGGTTTAACAAGCAAGGGGAAGTTTAACGCTAAGGATTTATTAATCTCATTCGCGTTTATTTGCAAAAACTTAGGTGTTGGCAATTGATATTGTTGTGTAAAAATTCTGAATATTCTTTTGTTATATAACGTCAAAGCCACTTCATAAGCGTCAAAACCTGGGTAAGTAAGACGCTCCGCCGCCAAAGTAGAAGACATATAAGCGTAATCGTTGCATGACGGTACAATAAAATCGAACTTCTCTTGTGCGATTAAACTGATAAGTGCGTCTGGATTAGAGTAATCGATAAAATATGATGCGTCTGCGTATTGATGGCATGGATCAGTCCGATCATTACCGCAAACAGACACATGCATATTTTGGCTTTTTAACGCAAAAAATATGGGAGCTGCGCTAAAGCTACTGCCAACCAATAGCGCTCGTTTTGGCATCATGGGAACTGCTCCAGAAGATTAAAATGAGCATTATTTTGATGTTGCAACAGATTCAATTGATTTAACTCAACCCAGCCTTTATCTTGGCTAAGCATAGTCTCCCATAACTGTATAAAAGATTGTTTAAAATCATTACTTCCAACAGAATACTCTTCCTGCAGCCTTGCAAAAGCAAGCATTTCTTCATTGCCCTTAAAAAGTCTGTGGACAATTCCGCTCACCATATGAATAGCATGCTCAGTTTGCTTAATATCTATTTTCCCTAACTCATAGCTACCTAAAGCTATCGCTATCCAAGCAATGTAACCACACCTAAAACTGATGGAGGAAAAGTTACCAGTATTTTGGTGAGGGTTAACCCTAAACAATCCCAGATGCTCTTTAATGATTGCGATATTGGACGATAAGGATGTGTGTAAACACAGTCCAATATCACCTAAGCCATTGTATGGAATACCATTGAGTGTGACAGGTTTAAGCTCCCAAGCAGCACTAGCAGAATATACCGTATTGCTAAACTCACCCAGCCAGTTCACACAATCTGGCACTATCGATGGAAATATTTGATTAGCGCTCAAAACATCCACTTTTTCTAATCCATCCGATATAAAACTAGGAATTCTAGGGCTTGATATTGGCACTCCTAATTCATTACCCACCCAACGATAACTCACAGATGCCCCTATACTGCCTTTAGAGTGTGCTGTTAGATGCATTTGGTAAAAAGTTGGATAAATTAAATCGTCATCAAACAAGATATGCACATAAGGCGTAGACTGGTTCCAAAAATTCAATAAATTCACGACGTTAGCAGATGAACCTTTTTTGGGTCCCTCGATGATATCTAAATTTAGTTTTTTCAGTATCTCAGCAAATTTGGCGCTTTTTATAACAGTTGTAACCTCATTATTAGGGCTGTCATCTGAAACTACCACTTTAATATTGGTATAGGTTTGTGTAGATAAGCAAGAAAGCAATTCAAAAATATATTGAGTTTTGTAAGCCGGAATGAGTGTGGTCAAAACAGGATTGGCAGCAACCACATGACTTGGCGATAATTGCCCAACTTGCTGCATCTTCTCAATTTGTTCAACAAACTCTGCTGCCAACATTTGGGCAGTCTCTACTCGCAAACCATACTGCTGACCAAGCTCTAAAGCATCCGCAGCAGTTGAAGTAGCACCAGCTTGCATCAACGCGTCGATATAAGTGACCCAGTATTGCTCAATCTCTGGTTTACAGAGCACCGCCTTTTCAAATAATGGCAAAGCTTCATCAATACCATGTAGATTAAATACTAGGATACCCTGCTTGTAATTTGCCTCTGGATTGTCAGGGTTAATCTTTAGCACTTCTTGATATAGAAGCACGGCTTGCTCAAGCTGACCGCCTGCTTCATGTTGCAGAGCCATTTCCATCACTTCGTCCATAGCATCATGCAACGCCTGCTGTTGCGGAGTGTGATGTTCCCACTTGTTAAAATAAAGCTGACATTTCTGGCCCCAATGTGGCGAGCCAAATGCACCTTTACTTTGATGGGTGAGTTTTATCGGCCACGTGCCTAAATGCAAGCCAGCTTCTCTAGCACTTCTGCAAAAATCTATGTCATAAAGATGGAAGTCAAACTGATGGTCAAATCTAACATGTGCGCTTTCTAACGCAGATTTTGTAGTAGCAATAAACACGCCATCTAACAATTCACAGGCAGCTGGTGCTTCGCCATAAAAAGAACTTTTGCCAAAAGCATGCAAGCCATGCGATACGGTTCCACTTAAGTACTCAGGCTCATCCCAATTAAGCGCTGTATCGACAAAAAGCCAAGCGGGCTGGTTAGGTAATCTACGTTTATTGCCGGCAACGCCGATGACATCAAAACGCTCAAGCCCTGCAATCAGCGTGTCGACAAAATTAGCTTCATCTATCCATACGTCATCATGCACAAATACTAAAATAGCATTGTCATCAGCTTGTTCGATCGCCTGATTAAACACATCAGAAAGCCCTAATGTATTATTAAAAGCAACGCTTGCAGACATACCGCTATATTGTTTCAAATGGCGGTGCAATGAAAGGCCAAGTGCCGATTTACGCCAGAAATCCTGTTCCGAATACCGTGTAGCACTAACAATTTGTACATGACGGTTTGTACTACTGTTCACTGAATGTTCATCAGCATTATTTGTTAAGGCTGAGAGCTCTGCTTTATTACCGCTTGCTAGCTTATCTGTTTCAGCCGCAGGGTAATGCTCATGCCACATTTCCCACAATGCAGTTTCCATATTTTTTGCAAATCGTTCAGCATCAAACAATGGTGAAGCTAGCGCCTGTGCTCGTAGTCCCGCCCTTAAATTAGCAAGCTGATTTAAGTCACTGCATAGTGAAAGCGCCTTATCTAGATACTCATCTTTAGTTTCTGCCACCCAATCAGCAAGGCCTGCAGCACTAAGCATGCTCGCGCCTTGCCTTGCAATTAAACTATCACCGGCAAGTGTCAATGTAGGAACACCCATCCACAACGCTTCACAAGTTGTCGTGCCCCCAGGATAAGGGAAGGTGTCTAATATGACATCTACTTCATGATGAGCTACAAAATAAGCCTCGCGTGATACCGAACCTAAAAGCGTCAGCCGATCTGCACTAACCCCTAATTTAGCAAATCGTGTAACCATGTCTGCCGTCACATCAGCATCACCAAAAGACTTACACTGCCAACGTAATTTAGCATTAGGCAATGCAAGCATCACCGCTGCCCATATTGCCAACACATCATCCCCTGCTTTTGCCAAAGTTTGAAAACTTGCAAAAGTGATATAGTCATTGGTGAGGGCTGGCAACGCAGACACATCAACCGCTACATGCGGTGCCGTAAAACACAACCGAGTATCGGGTAAATATTTAATTTTTTCTACAAAGTGAGCGTAATGCGCTGCCGGCACGCCTACTTCATCTGCAATAAAGTAATCCACGGACTTCATACCCGTAGTCGCAAAATAACCTAGCCAACTGACTTGTATCGGAGCTGGCTTCCACGCCAGAATCTGCAACCGATTACCCGCTGTATGCCCGGAAAGATCAAAAAGTATATCAATCCCATCATCATGAATTAGCTCAGCTGCGGCCCGATCTGTTAAACCCACTAGTGATTTCCAATATGAAAAATTGGGTTTAAGTTTGCCAGTAAAAGCATCTTCACGGCTATCTGTTACGTAGGCTGTTAACTCGAACTGAGAGAAATCAACATGACGCACCCAGTTCTCTAGAAAAAAGGCAACGGGATGTTCACGCAAATCACTAGACATTAAACCGATACGCAATCGTTTTATACTAGGGTTAGATTGCCATTTCGCAAATGCATGATCAACATTTTTACTTACAACTCGATCAAACTCACGTGCCTGTTGCAATCTATACTCCGCACTATGATGTTCAGAATAGTTCATTGTAAACAATAAGTTACTAATTGCCATGCTTGAATTTTGATCGTATTTTAGCGCTTCAAGACATTCCGCCTCAGCTTCATCAAGCCTGCCTTGTGCAATGTAATTTGTACACAAATTAATATGTGCGCTAATATAAGTAGGATTAATCGCTAGGGACTTTTTTAATGCCATCTCTGCTTTTTTAATTTGACCCATCGCAGCTAAAGGTAAGCTCAAATTACTGTGTAGCAAAGCCTCTTCTGGCTCTAGAGCCACTGCTTTATTTAGCGCCAACACTGCCTCAGCATAGCGCTCCATTTTGTACAAAGCCAAACCTAAATTGTTATGAGCTTGCCAAAAATCTGAATCTAGCTGGATAGCATCACGATAGCATGACTCCGCTTCTGAAAAATAGCCTATCTCAATTTTTGCCAAACCAAGCTCAACAAGTACATCCTTGCGTGAAGGATCAATCCGTAGGGCTTGATTAAAGTAAGTAATGGACTCTGGGACACTCCCCTGTGTTCTAAGAAATATAGCCATACTGACCAAAGCATCAACTGAATCAGGGTGAGCTAAGACAGCATCTCTAAAGCATGCTTCTGCACCAGAGAAGTCACTTGTAGACTGTAAAAGCTGGCCTAACTGCTTATATGCTTCAAGGTTAGCATCTAGTTTGATGGCTTTCCTGAAATGCTGCTCAGAAGCTTTCAAAGAGTTTAGCGAGCGGAAAATAACACCCATTCCAACTATCGCTGGAGAGAAGTCTGGTTGTATTTCTAAAGCTTTTTCATAGTAAACTTGGGCTTCTGAAATCTCATTTTGTTCGTATAACACCTGCGCTAAATTAACAAGTATAGATAAATTATCAACATCAAGTGACAGCGCCTTGCTGTAACTAACAACCGCCTGTCGAGAGTTTTCTTGTTTTTTGTAAGCATTACCTAAGTTGTAATGTGCTTTTGAAAAAGCTGGATAGAGCTTAACTGCCTTTTTATAATAAGAAACAGCATCATCAAATTGACTCTGATCATAATAATAATTAGCTAAGTTATATTGCGCCTCATAATCATGCGGCAATTGTTCTGCTGCCTTTTTTAGCGCACTAAAGGCCTCATCAAGTAAATTTCTGGATTGATATATAGCACCTAAAACTTTCCAGCCAAAACCGTGTTTAGGGTAAGTCTGCGTAATTTTCAAAGCATGTTTCTCAGCTTCATAAAGCTTACCTTGATTAAATAGGGTAGCTACCGCATTCAATGCTTCAGCTGTTGGTTGCTTAGTCTGTTTACCTTTGATTCCCATAATGATTTACCACATTAACCTTTTAAATAGATAACGTTACAACGGCCACACCTAAAAAACTTTTAAGCACAATTACATTATCAGCACAGAGATATACAACTAATACAATAAATAGAAATGTAAAAACATACTATTTAGGTAAAATAAGTAAAAATTTACGAGAAACTCAAAAAAATATCATAAAGTTTGGCTCAAGGAAACAGTGCTAACCAACCAGCATATGCTTGAAAGCGTAGTGCGTGAGCTCTGAGTTGTGCCTAAGTTGCATTTTTTCAAGCAATCGTGTGCGATACATGCTGACAGTTTTCACAGACAGCGAGAGTTTATTGGCCACGTCTGTCACAGACAAGCCAGAAGCAATCATAATAAATGTTTGATACTCTCGGTCTGAAAGTAACTCATGTGGCGCTTTTTGATCGTCTCTACCTATCTGATTTGCCAATATCTCGGCCACCTCTGGTGTAATATACTTTTTGCCTCGAGCAACTGTTTTAATCGCATTCACTAGCTCTGAGGATGCGCTCTGCTTACACAAGTATCCTGCTGCGCCTGACTTTAAAGCACGAATTGCATACTCATCCTCTCGATGCATAGAAAGCATGAGGACAGCGATATGATTATTTTCTCGCTTAATATATTTAAGTGCCTCTATACCACTTCTGTCAGGTAACGAAATATCTAACAGCAATACATCAGCATCTGGCTGCGAACATAACTTGATTGCCTCATTCGCATTTTGTGCCTCAGCAATCACTAAGATATCATCGGTTTCAGATAGAATTTGCTTAAGGCCAGCTCTTAAAATTGCATGATCATCAGCGATAATGACTTTTATTTTAGGTTTTTTACTCATCACTCACACCATCGTTTCATTTTTGAACACCCATTCACGCGAATTTTTTTGAATAGCTACAAAGATTATTAGCAAAAAAGCGACAACCACTACTCTATGGGTAAAGTCACAGTAATAGCAGTGCCATGTTCAGCGAGTTTATCAATATCAAAACTACCGTATAGCGCGGCAACACGCTCTTGCATACCCCTTAAACCAAAAGAATTAGGTTTGTAGGTATCTGCAAAATCAATACCTACACCATTATCACTAATTTTCATGATTATTTCACCATAATGTAGATTCAACTCTACATGAACAGATGTCGCATTGGCATGCTTTGCAATGTTAGACATCGACTCCTGACAAATCCTAAACAAAGTAATCGCCTGATCAGGGGTGACTACAATTTCAGATTGATTCGTTGTAAAAGTGCACGATACACCCACTTGTTTTTCAAATTCTTTAGCCTGCCACTCCAGTGCGGCAACAATACCCAAATCCAGAATATTAGGCCTCAAATCGCTCGATATCTTATGTATAGACTCAAATGTACTGTCTACAATAGATTCCAACGCCTTTGCGTGCTCAATAGAAACTGATTGACCTGTGGCTATTCGATTAATAATCGACGCCAAACTAATTTTAATTGCTGTTAAATTTCCACCTAGATCATCATGAATTTCCCGTGCAATTCTAGTTCGCTCTAGCTCTTTAATTTGATTCATGTGCACAGTTAATTGCGCCAACTCATGACGAGACTCCTGTAACTCATGTTTTTCATTTTTACTTTGCGTGATGTTAATCATGATTCCAACCCACTGAATAACCCCATCATTCAACACTTTGGGAATTGCGCGCAAATTAATCCATTTGTTATCTTGCCAATCATTAATCCAAACCCTGCCCTCCCAATCGACCTGAATTAGCTCATCAGCAGAGAGTTTCAAACGCTTCCTTAATGAAGCCCTGTCTCTTGGATTCATCATTGCAAAAAATAGCTTTGATTGCTGCATCAAATCAGATGCACTAAAACCTAGCAATGCTTTACACCCATCACTAAGGTAGTTAAAAACCACGTCACCTTTAGGATCAAGCTGTAGCTGAAAAACTAAACCTGGTGTGTTCGAGATAATCGCTTCAACCCTCGACTCACTATCCAATAAAACTTGGTTAAATGTGCTTTTACATTCACGACAATCACTTACTGATATCGGTAAGAAGTCATTTTTAATGATTAACAAAAAAGTTTTCTGAGCTGCTGTAATCAATTTAACGCGTAACTGATCATGCCCTTTATGTCCAATCAATGGTGCCTGATCCTGCATCAGCCGCAAAAAATCTTGATCGTTTTTATGGGTGTACAGATGCGCCTGTAAAGTTGTTTTACTCACACCAAGTAGATCTAAAAGCTTGTGAGATTGCAGCTCAGTCAAGCTGCAATGAGTGTTGTTTAATACACTGCTGTTAACATATATAAGCTTCATATCTGAAGCATCAATCAGATAAATTTCATCTGCAACTGCGTTTAATAGCTCACTCAAAAACTGTGGGTTCTCATTAAAAAATACAGGCAGAGACGCTTGAGGCACTTTAATCGAAACTGTCATTTGATTAAACCTTATATTTTCAATAAGTGATAGAAATACTCAATAGCAGAAAGTATCCAAAAAACAACTTAGCAAAATCACTTTGGATAGATAAACTTATTATACATTTAAGTATCTCTTCAAAAGGACTAGGTATCATCTAAAGTGCTACTATTGAAACTGAACGTTAACTTTTAAAGTTAACGTGGCTTGTTGCTCAATTTAAAAAAGGCATCAGCACACTTTTTTTTCAACCCTATTTTAAGACATAATGATGGGGTGCTTTAATAATAACCAATGAGAAAACATGCGCATATTGTTAATTGACAACACCGAACTCAACATCACATTACTGAAACATCTGATTAAAAAGATTCCAGAATATGAGTCGATTGCATTTACCAATCCGGTTAAAGCACTCCTTTGGTGTAGAGACAACGAACCTGACTTAGTCGTGGTCAATTACGCAATGCCTGAGATGGATGGTATTCAATTCACGCAGCAGTTCAGAGGTTTCGTGAACAACGAAGACATTCCAGTCTTGATGGTAACCGCCAATAGTGACACATCAATACGTCAAAAGGCTCTTGCAAGCGGAGTCACTGATTTTTTAAATAAACCTTTAGATAATATTGAATTTATCACCCGTGCAAGAAACATGCTTGCATTACGCCAAAGCCAAAAAGCCTTAATAGATCGCGCAGCATGGTTAGATGACGAAGTACGTAAAGCCACTGCAAAAATTAAAGATCAAGAACGTGAAACTATATTTTGTTTGGCAAAAGCCGCTGAATATCGAGATCCTGAAACTGGCGCGCACATTCAGCGCATGGCCCATTACTCTAAGCATATTGCACATGTGCTCGGCTTATCGCTGCAAAAACAAGAGCTACTGCTTGAAGCCGCCCCAATGCATGATATTGGCAAAG
>Ga0208271_100144_pt1 | contig 27031 bp, 20 predicted proteins | sample LakWasM111_LOW13_2_FD_183927 | JGI IMG/M metagenome (GOLD analysis project Ga0208271, IMG submission 183927) | Freshwater sediment methanotrophic microbial communities from Lake Washington under simulated oxygen tension - Sediment Metagenome... | ecosystem: Environmental > Aquatic > Freshwater >...
GCGCTGTCGGATTTACGCCCGCTTGAATCATGCGTTGCAGGGTGTTGCGGTCGACGATGCCGCCGGCCGCGTCGGTGGGGCCGTCGCGGCCGTCGGTGCCGCCGCTAAGGAATGTCCAGTTGCCGGTTAGGCCTTGTTGCTCTGCGGCAATCGCAAAAGCCAGCGCCATTTCCTGGTTGCGACCGCCGCGTCCGTTGCCGTGTAAGGTCACTGTGGTTTCGCCGCCCGCCAACAGGGCCAGGGGGCGGCTTGCGGTAAGCACTTTGGCGTGAATAACCAGTTTTTCAGCTTCTGCTCCGGCCTCTCCGCATAAATGATCGCTGTACAGTTTCGTCTCGTAGCCTAGATTTTTGGCGGCTTGCAGCATTGCGGCGACGCTGATGGCATTGCTGCCGATCAGGGTATGTCCGGTGTTTTTGAAAATGTCGTCGCCCGGTTTGGGTGTTTCTTCAATATTGCCCCGCTTACCTTGTTCCAGATGCTGCCGGACATTGCTTGGCAGCCGGTCCCAAACGCCTTTGCTTGTAAAGACGTCAATGGCATCGGCGTAAGTGGTGCTGTCGGCTACGGTGGGGCCGCTGGCAATGGCGCTTGGATCATCGCCCAACACATCGGACAAAATAAGCGCATGCAAACGGGCGGGCGCAGCCAGTCGGGCCAAGCCGCCGCCTTTTAGTTGCGATAAATGTTTGCGTACACAGTTAATCTGGTTGATGGTCGCACCGGAGGCCAATAATAAATCGGTGGTGGCAATCTTTTCCTGCAAGGTGATTGGCTCGGCAGGGTAGGGGATCAAGGCCGAACCGCCGCCGCTGACCAGTACCAGCACCAGTTCATGCTCGTTGGCGTTACGCACCCGTTCGGCAATGAGCTTTGCGCCGTTAAGTCCGGCTGCATCGGGCAATGGATGTGCGGCGCCGAGCACATCGACATTATCGACGCGAGTTACATTCTCGTAATTGGTAACGGCGATGCCTCTGTCCGCCAGCATCCCGGCAGGAATGATTTCCGAAGCCGCTTGCGCCATTGCGCAAGCGGCCTTGCCGAACGCGATAAGATGGACTTTTGAGCAATTGCCAAACAGCTCCGGGACAAGGTGGCGTTTAACCGCCTGATAAGGATCGGCCGCCGCTATGCCGGCCTGAAAAATGCTGACGGCATCTTGTCTTATCGACGCCGAGTCGGCTTGATCTGCTAATGGGCTCATGTCAGGTTCTGTTGCTGTTTATGCCATTTCCTTAGCCAGTGCAAAGATATTTTCGGCATCGAAAACCTGCTTGTTGTCTTCAAATAACTTTGCGATACAGGCGCGATGCAAGGCCAGTTTTAGCGATCCAAAACCGATCGCGCCCCAGATGATTTTGCCGTTGCGCAGGTTGCCTTTGTCCATGACATCGGTTCCGCCTATACCTATGGGCGGCGTAGCGTTGGCATCGGCCATCATTTCGATATGGGTGTTATGTTGCCATTGATCGGCTGACAGCAGCTCTACTCCTGCCGCGCCGGTTGCAAAAACGATATTTGCATGTTCAATGGCCTTGGCGCGGGCGGCATTATCGAATGCTTCAACCGGGGTCAGGTTTACGCCAAAGCGGGCTTTCATGTTGTCGCAGGCTTGAACGGCACGTTCCATTTTACGAGCAGTTAATGATACCTCGGCGCCCTCCTTTGCCAGCATCGCCGCAGCGCGTTGACCTACCGGGCCGGTACCGGCCAGTACCACTGCTTTTTTCCCGGCCAGAACGCCGCTGGAAGCCAGTTTTGCAACAGCGGCGGCGGCGGTGGTATTGCTGCCGTTGCTGTCGAGCATGACCGACACCTGAAAGCCGGGGAAAAAGTGTTTTTGCACCGCGGTAAAGAGTGCCTGACCGGCAATCATGTCGCTGCCGCCGACAAAAATGGCGGTATTTTTCTTGTCTTTGGGAGCGCGGGTAAACATCGTGCCTTCTACCAGAGCCGAGATGTTTTCGGGTGTCAATCCACCGTGTCCGATGACATGATCCGCACCGCCGTCATAGGCAACAACAGTATCGAAAACTGAAGGGTGAGCGTCCGTATCGAATTGGAATAACAGTTTTTTCATTAATTTACTCGTGATGGGTTTGGCTGGTATGCATGAATACAATTATTAAACCGCCTATTATACTCAATAAACTCGACCGTGCCTTATTTAGCCTGCTTTCTGCGTAGGCGCGACTTGAAGCGCAGGCCTGTTTTTTTGATATGCTTGCTTGTAGAGGCTTATCTTCGTTATTATCTGTAAAAATGGATTAGCGCTGCGGTTGTGGTGCGCTATCGGGAATGGATTTAGTGGCAATATTTTCCGATTATTTTGGTAGCTTATAAATGTAAGCTTAGGAAAAAATATACAAATCAAAGGAAAAAACAGATGAAAACACCGGTTCATATTGCTGTGACAGGCGCCGCAGGCCAAATCAGTTATTCTTTGCTGTTTCGATTGGCGGCCGGTGCGCTGCTGGGGGACGACCAACCGATCGTACTGCATTTGCTGGAAATAACCCCGGCGCTGAACGCCTTGCAAGGCGTAGTCATGGAGTTAAAAGATTGCGCTTTCCCCCTGTTGCACCGTATTGAAGTCACAGACGATCCCAACGTAGCGTTCAAAAATGTCGATTATGCCTTTTTAGTGGGCGCGCGGCCAAGAGGACCGGGCATGGAGCGCAAGGATTTACTGGAGGTCAACGCAGCGATTTTTGCGGTTCAAGGTAAAGCCTTGAATGACGTCGCAAGCAGATCGGTAAAAGTCCTGGTGACCGGCAATCCCGCCAACACCAACGCCCTGATCGCCATGAGCAATGCGCCGGACTTAAAGCCGGAGAATTTTTCCGCTATGACGCGCTTGGATCATAATCGGGCGCTCAGCCAATTGGCTGAAAAATGCGGCGTTTTGCCGGCTGATATAAAAAACATGACCATTTGGGGCAATCATTCGACTACGCAATACCCCGACATCCATCATGCCAAGGTTAAGGGCCAGGATGCCTTGTCTTTGGTCGATAATAATTGGTTCGTCAATGAGTTTATTCCGGTGGTTCAGCAACGAGGCGCGGAAATCATTAAGGCCAGAGGGCAATAGGCCAGATGAAAACCTGGGCGCTGGGCACCGAACCGGGCGACTGGGTGAGCATGGCGGTGTTATCGGACGGCCATTACGGCATTGAATCGGGCTTGATTTACTCTTTCCCGGTAACGGTGGTCGACGGCGAGATTAGTGTTGTAAGAGGCTTGGAGATTAACGATTTCAGCCGACAAAGAATGCGCATGACCGAGGCTGAATTAAAAGAAGAAAGGGATGCGGTTAAGCATTTGTTGAGATAAAAAAGCGGTTTAACCCACGCCTTAACATACCCACAAGGAAGTGGGCAATGCGGATTTTGCAAGGAGCGCAATATCCGTTCATGCCGCCGTAAGCGAAGTCGCTTCTACCGCGTTATTCGTGGTTTCGTTGCGACGATTCAGTTTGGAATAATCACTTCAATGCCCCCTATCATTCGATTCGACCACGTATCGGTCATCGCCCACGAAAAAACCATTCTATCCGACATCAGCTTCACGCTATTGCCCGGAGAAAAAGCCGTGTTATCCGGCAAATCCGGCTCGGGTAAAAGCAGCGTACTGAGAACCTTGCTGGGACTCCATCCTATAAAGTCAGGCGCAGTTTACTTTCAGGAACAACCGCTAACGCCATCATCCGTTCAGGCCGTTCGAAGCTGCACCGCTTACATCGGGCAAGAACCGATGTTGGGCGCTGAAAGCGTGCGAGACGCGCTGCTGCTGCCTTTTCAATTCAAAACGCATCGCGATCATAAACCCACCGAAGCGCAACTGATTGAGGTATTGCAACGACTGCACTTGCCTGCGGACATTTTACGCCAGGAAAGCAGCCGGATTTCCGGCGGCGAAAAACAGCGGATTGCGCTGGCTCGAGGCCTGTTATTGGGCAAAAAGCTGTATCTGCTGGACGAGGTGACCAGCGCATTGGACGCGGAAAGCAAACAAGCCGTGTTCGATGTTTTTTCCGATCCGCAGCTGACGGTCCTTTCGGTGGCTCACGACCCTGAGTGGTTGGAACGTTGCGGCATTGTTTTTGAACTTGAAGCGGGTCGATTGACTCAGGTGAAGCGTAATGGAAACACTTGATATTGCGCTGCCGCGGATGGCGCTGCTCTACGGCCTCTGTTTACTGCCTTGGTTGCTGCTCTGGCTGATCGGTTTGCGCTTGAGCCGGGATATCGGCATCAGCATCCTGCGCATGAGCATCCAGTTAGCGCTGGTTGGGATCTACCTGAAAATGCTGTTCGATCTTAACCATCCCTGGCTCAACGGCTTATGGATATTGGTGATGTTGTTGGTCGCCGATTTAAGCATTCTGCGCCGCGCCGGACTTAAAGCGCGCTATTTCGTACTGGCTACCTTTATGGCCATTGCTTCCAGCATACTGTTCTCCACCGCTTACCTGGTGATTCTGGTCATTCAGCCGACGCACTTTTACGACGCCCGTTACATCGTGCCTTTGGCGGGCATGATCCTCGGCAACTGTCTGCAAGGCAACGTCATCGCGTTAGAGCGCTTTTATTCGGCGCTCCGCAAGAACGAAAACGAATATGCCACTTTCCTCATGCTGGGTGCGACGCGCTGGGAGGCTGTGCTTCCGTATTTTAGGGAGGCTGTCAAAGCCGCGATCAATCCGACCATTGCCGGTATGGCTACCATGGGACTGGTCTCCTTGCCGGGCATGATGACCGGTCAAATCCTGGGCGGCAGCGAACCGTGGCTGGCGGTGAAATATCAAATCGCTATCATGATTTGTATTTTCACCAGTACCGCTATCGCCTGTATCATCAACTTGAAACTCAGCCTGAATATCGCCTTCAATGAATTTGATGTGTTGAGGGATGAAGTGATTGATAAGCCTTGATCCTAAAAAACGCAGTTGAAGATTCCAAACGGGTGAGCATGCGGTTTAGCTATCCCTTCTGTTTAGGATATGGTCAATAATAACTTTCCGATATGGATTGAGTGAAATTTTTCCGTTCGCCCTGAGCTTGTCGAAGGGTGAACGGGAAAATTTCGGGCTACCGCGTCAAGCCGATCATGCTTCGACAAGGCCTTTAGTCCTGAGCGCAGCCGAAGGGCCGGCACGAACGGCTCGACGATCGAAAATAGTGGTTTTCGGGAAATTATTTTAAACCAAACCCTTAGCCGTGAAATGAAGCGTGACGAGGACAGACGGAGCAGTATCGCAGCCCAAGCAGCCGGACGGTGCGAGATAATGCGAAAAGCGGCTTTACAGTTGGACTTAATGGCGGTGCCGTAGAGGCTCGGTTGCGGCCAGTGAGCATGCGTGCCGGGTCGTCCCTTGTTCAATTTGCAAGGTGCTGTGATGAACTAAATACCGTTCTTCCAGTGTTTGCGCGATGTCATCCATGAATGCGTCGCCGGGGTAGCCGTCAGGCATGACCAGATGAACCGTCAATGCCGTTTCGGTGGTGCTCAAGCCCCAAATATGCAAATCGTGAATGTCGCTTACACCGTCCAATTGGCGCAGGTAGATGTCGATTGCAGGCGCATTGATCTGCTCAGGCACGGCGCTCAAGGCCAAACGTAGCGAATCGCGCAACAGCCCCCACGTGCCGATCACGATCACGAGCACAATCGCTAAACTGATGGCCGGGTCGAGCCAATACCAGCCGAAATGAAACATTGCCAGACCGGTTATTACCACGGCGAGCGATACGGCGGTATCCGCCACCATGTGCAGGTAAGCGCCTCGAATATTCAAATCATCCTTGCTGCCTCGGCTCAACAGCCACGCGGACAGCCCATTGATGACGATCCCAATCGCCGCGACGCTCGATACCGTTAGACTGGCGACCGCAGGCGGCTGTGCAAAGCGGTGACCGGCTTCCAAGGCAATCGCCCCGCATGCCACCAAGAGCAATGCGGCATTAGCGAGCGCCGCCAGAATGGAGGTGCTGCGCAGTCCGTAGGTGTAGCGTAGACTGGGTTGCTTGCGCGCCAACATAATCGCTCCCCATGCCAACAGCAGACCGAGCACGTCGGACGCATTATGTCCCGCGTCGGCCATTAATGCTGTGGAATTGGCGATGAAGCCGTAGGCGAACTCGATTACTACAAAGGCCAGATTCAGCAATATGGTGAAGATAAAAGTACGGCCTTGGTTGTTGAGGGTGCCGTGATGGTGTGCAGCAGAATGATCGTGCTGGTGATGATGCCCTGATGAATGATTGTGCATGTGATGATGTGCCATTACTTATAAGCCCTCGTTCGAGAAAATAACCGGTGGTTTTGGAACGGCATAGCCCTTTCCCGTTTTTCGCTTAGATGTACCCTAAACTCATAGCGTATAACTTTATATTTAAATATCGGGCAGGTCGACACTACTAATTCTTTGCACCGACGGTCGTTCCGCCTTTTAGGTTGTTTTTTTGAATGTTCGCATCGCAAAATAAACTGTCGGCGTGGCGACCAGGGACAATAACACGGAAAGCGTCAGCGCTCCAATCACCGCAATAGCCAACGGTTTAAGCATGTCCGATCCGGCGCCGATGCCGTAAGCCAAGGGCAAAAGCCCCAACGCCGCCGCCCCGATTCTACCAGCGCATTTTCCAGAGTGACACCCTGCGACTCGAACCGGTGTACCGAATCCAGCATCAGGATACCGTTTTTCGCCACCACGCCGATACCGATGATCGCGCCCAGCAACGCAACAATATTGACCGAAGGTCGGTCAAGTACCAGCACTTTATGTTTCTGAGGGCTGTGCTAGATCGAAAACATAAAATCTAATTGTTTTTCTACAAACATTTGAACTGCTTGATGCCTATTTAGAACTGGCGTTTGCGTTGTAAGTCGGCTATTTTATTGCGTTAGTACGGAATGATTGGTTGGGATGCGTCAAAAGCCTTGCCACCGTTGATTCAATCCCTGCCCATTCTTAAATACATACTTATCGCACTTCAAAATTCGGCGCCTCCCCAACCCTCTCCTGCTGGAGAGGGTTGGGGAGAGGAGATTTTTAAATACCGAATTTCAATGTATAAACACAATCATTCCAAACAGGATTATCCGATGTCAAATAAGCCCCCTGTAAAATTGTTTTATTCCTATGCACATGAAGACGAAGCCTTGCGCGATAAATTAGACAAGCATTTGGCGCAATTAAAACGGGACAAGGTCATTGAGTCTTGGCATGACCGCGACATTAGCGCGGGTAGAGACTGGCAAAATGCTATTGATGCCAATCTGGAAGCCGCCGACATTATCTTATTGCTGGTCAGCGCCGATTTTCTGGCATCCGATTATTGCTTTGATGTTGAGATAAAATGCTCCATGCAACGGCACCAGGAAAAATCGGCGGTGGTGATTCCAGTGTTACTACGATCCTGTGACACCCACGGCGCGGAGTTTATGAAATTGCAGGGCTTGCCGAAAGACCTTAAACCGGTCACAACCTGGGACAACCTAGACGAAGCCTTTACCGATATTGCCAAAGGCATACGTGCCGTTGCCAAAAGCATCCGCGGCCTCGGCATCCAGGCGGTTGCCGAGGCTATCCAAAACAAAGGCATTACCCGCGTTGTCGAAAACACCGGCAAACCGGATATTTTCAACGTCCCAGTCCCGCGCAACCCGTTCTTTACCGGACGTGTCGATATTTTAGAAAACCTGCATCAAGCCTTGCACGAGCAACATGAAATTGCACTAAAACCTTCGGAACGGGCCACCGCGTTAAGCGGCTTAGGTGGTGTAGGCAAAACCCAAACTGCTGCCGAATATGCGCACCGTTACAAGGACGACTATTCGGCGGTGTTGTGGGTATTGGCAGATGGCGAAGATTTATTGCGCAGTAGCTTTGCGCAGCTTTCGGTATTGTTAGGTTTTCAAGCCGAAAAGCAAGACGACCAGATTCTTGCCGTGCAATCTTGGCTACGCAACAATGACGGTTGGTTATTGATTTTTGATAATGCCGAAACCTTGGCATTGCTGACCGCCGCCAAAGAATTATTGCCAAGCAATTTTAATGGCCATGTTTTATTCACCACCCGCGCCCAAGCCACCGGTAGCTTAGCCTCAGTCCCCGTCGATTGTTTTGATGACGATACCGGGGCGGTGTTTTTATTGCGGCGGTCTAAATGGGTGGATATGGCTTTAGCCGCATTAGAACAAGTGCGTTCGTCGGTATCCGATAGCGATTGGCAAACGGCAACTACTTTAGTGCATGAATTAGGCGGTTTAGCCTTGGCGATAGATCAGGCCGGTGCTTATATCGAGCAAACCGAGTGTGGTTTGGAAGGTTATTTAACCCGCTACCGCAACAACGCTGCTGCCATGCTAAATGAGCGCGGTTATGTACAATCGGCAGACCATCCTGAAGCGGTTTATAAAACCTTTTTGTTGGCCTTGGAAAATGCCGAAAAACGTCATCCGTTGGCGGGGGAGATTTTGCGCGACAGTGCGTTGTTACATCCTGACGGGATTTCTGAAAAGCTTTATGCAGATTGTGATCCGTTGGATTTAGACAAAGCCCTTGCAGCTTTAAAAGACTATTCACTGATTCAGCGGGTGCCGGAAAGAAAGCTATTTACGGTGCATCGGTTGGTGCAGGTGGTGGTACGGGATGTGTGCGATGGATAGGGATGCGACATGGCGGGAACGGGCTGAGATATTAGTTATTCGGGTAGGTAACTTTTTTCCCGATCCTATCTTTGAAAATTGGGTCGAATGTGAAGATCATTTATTAAGTGCAATAACTCTATGTGAGCAAATCAATAAATTTAAGATAGAGACTGAACAAACTGCATCTTTGTTCCATTTAATAGCCTATTATCTTAACAAAAATGCTAAATATGACCAGGCTGAATCTTTATACCTACAAAGCTTAGCAATTAGAGAAAAAATACTAGGTAAAGAACATCCCGATGTTGCACACAGTTTAAACAATTTGGGAGAGCTTTATTTAATTCAAGGCAAACATGAGGATGCAGAATCCTTACATCAACAAAGTTTAGCGATCAAAGATAATGCTTTAGAAAAAGATTACCTTAGTATTGCCAACAGTTTAAATAACTTAGCAATGGTTTATCAAACCCAAAGCAAGTATGATCAAGCCGAACCTTTATATCATCGTGGCTTGGAGATTAGAAAAAAATATTTAGGAGAAAATAACCCAGATGTTGCATACAGTTTAAACAATGTAGCAGAGCTTTATCGAATACAAGGAAGCTATGCAAAAGCTGAAAATTTATATTTGCAAAGTTTGGATATTTTTGAAAAAAATTTAAAGGAAAACCACCCTGATATAGCTCAAATTTTAAATAATTTAGCAGTAGTTTATCAGCATCAAGGTAAGTATGATCAAGTAGAAACTTTGTTACAACGCAGTTTAGTAATTTTTGAAAAAGCACTAGGAAAATATCATCCTGATATAGCTCGCTGTTTAAGTAATATAGCAAGGCTTTATCAAACTCAAGGCAAATATGAGCAAGCCGAACCTTTATTCCTACGCAGCTTAGAAATTAAAGAAAAAGCATTAAGTAAAGATAACCCCAGTTACGCACGAACTTTAAATAATTTAGCAGTGCTTTATCAGGCTCATGGTAAGTATGAGCAAGCAGAACCTTTATTACGACGCAGTTTAGCGATTGTGGAAAAAAAATTCGGAAACGAGCATCCAGATGTTGCTTTAAATTTAAATAATTTAGCGCAGCTCTACTATGCCCAAGGCAAGTATAATCAGGGTGAGTTAGTGTGCCAACAAAGTCTAGCTATTTATGAAAAGGCATTAGGGAAAGAACATCCTGACATTACCATTATCTTAAATAATTTAGCGCAGTTCTATTATGCTCAAGGTAAATATAAGCAAGCTGAATCACTATACAAACAAAGTTTAGTTATTTATGAAAGACTCTTAGGAAAGAACCACCCTAATATCGCCATAAGTTTAAATAATTTAGCACAACTTTATTATATCCAAGGTAAGTATAGCCGAGCTGAGTCATTATATAAAAAGAGTCTAAAAACTTATGAAAAAACTCTTGGGGAAGGCTGTTCTGAGAGCGCCACTATTTCAAGTAATTTAGCCTGCCTTTATCATACCCAAGGCAAATATGAGCAAGCCAAACCATTATATGAACACAGTTTAGACATCTGCGAAAAAACATTAGGTAAAGACCATCCGACTACCCAAACTGTAAGAAATAATTTACTACAACTACTAGCACGTCTTGGATAGATTCAATTGTACATCTAAAAGCCATTCTCTAGATAACCAATCAGGATAAGTATAATGGATAGAAAAATAACATGGGGAGAACGTGCCAAGAACGTAGTTAATCGAATGCATAATGCTTTTCCACAAGCTGAGTTTGAAAACTGGGGGTTGTGTGAAGAATTTATATTGTGCGCAACAGCAATATGTGAGCAGATAAGTCAATTTGAAATTGAAACAGAAAATGCAGCAATGCTATTGCATGAAACAGCTTATTATCTTTACCAGAAAAGCGAATATGATCAAGCTGAATACTTGTATAAAAAGAGTTTGGCAATTGATGGAAAGGCATTAGGCAAAGACCACCTAAGCATTGCAGTCAGTTTAAATAATTTAGCGGCACTTTATGTTGACCAAGGGGATTATGATCAAGCAGAACCCTTATATCAAAGAAGTTTAACTATTAGGAAAATGGCATTAGGGGAAGGTCATTCTGAGGTTGCGGCCAGTTTAAATAATTTAGCAGGGCTTTATCGAAGACAAGGCAAATACGATCAGGCTCAATCCTTGTGCCAAAAAAGTTTAGTAATCAGGGAAAAAGTATTAGGACAAGATCATCCTGATGTTGCTTCTAGTTTAAATACTTTAGCAATGATTTATCATGCCCAAGGTAAATATGACCAAGTTGAGTCCTTGTATCAAAGATGTTTAGCAATTGATGAAAAAACGCTAGGACAAGACCATCCAAGTATCGCGATGACACTAAATAATGTGGCTTCATTTTACCATGACCAAGGAAGGTACGATCAAGCGGAACGCTTATACCGAAGAAGTTTGGCTATTAGAGAAAAATCGTTAGGGAAAGGCCATCCTGATATTGCTATTGGTTTAAACAATTTAGCGGGGCTTTATCGAACACAAAACAAATATGAACAAGCGGAAACCTTATATCAACATGGGGTAACGATTTGGGAAAAGGCATTAGGCCAAGACCATCCCTACGTTGCTATTGGCTTAAATAATTTGGCTGAACTTTATGATGCCCAAGGCAAGTATGACCAAGCGGAACTCTTGTATCAAAAGAGTTTAATGGTTTCAGAAAATGTCTTAGGGCAAGATCATCCTGACGTTGCCGTCTGTTTAAACAATTTAGCAGAGCTTTATCGAATACAAAATAAATACAACCAAGCTGAGGCATTGTGCCAAAGGAGTTTAGCTATTAATGAAAAAGCATTTGAACAGAATCATCCAGATGTCGCCATTAGCTTAAACAATTTAGCCTTGCTTTATTGCGATCAGGGCAACTATACCGATGCGGAACCTTTGCTGTTAAGGGGATTAGCGATTGGAGAGCAATTGTTAGGACAAGACCATTCTGATGTTGCTATAGATTTAAATAATTTAGCGGCTCTTTATTACGAACAAGGTAAATTTACCGAAGCCGAACCTATGTATCAAAGGGCTTTAGTAATTTGGGAAAAGGCATTTGGACAAGACCATTCTGATGTGGCTTCTTGTTTAAACAATTTAGCCGAGCTTTATCGAGCACAAAATAAATACGATCAAGCGGAACTTTTGTATCAAAGAAGCTTAGCGATTGATGAAAAATTATTAGGACAAGATCATTCTGATATTGCCTCCTGTTTAAATAATTTAGCAGCACTTTATTATGAACAAGGTAAATATGTCGAAGCCGAACCCTTGTATCAAAGAAGCTTAACCATTTGGGAAAAAGCCTTAGGACACGAACATCCCAACGTTGCCCTTAGTTTTAACAATTTAGCTGAGCTTTATGATGTTCAGGGCAAGTATGCCGAAGCGGAACCCTTATATCAAAAGAGTTTGGCGATTTTGGAAAAGACTTTGGGGCATGACCACCCTGACATTGCTACCGATTTAAATAATTTAGCAACGATTTATGATGTCTTAGGCAAGTATGATCAAGCCGAGGATTTGTTTCAAAGGAGTCTGTCAATTCTGGAAAAGGCTTTGGGCAAAGACCATCCAAATACAAAAATAACAAGAGACAATTTACAGCAAATACAAGCGCATCTACATGGATAGAAAAACAACATGGCATGAACGCGCCGAAAAAGTTGTAAATCGAGTCAACACCGTTTTTCCTAATCCAGATTTTGAAAATTGGGCTTTGTGTGAAGAATTACGGTTAAGCGCAACCGCCGCCTGTGAACAAATCAGGCAATTTAGCCTCGAAACCGAAACCGCCGCGCTACTGCTCAACCAAACCGCCTACTACCTGCAAGAAAAAGCTCAATATTCCCCGGCCCTACTTTTATACCAGCACGCTCTAAATATCCGAGAAAAAATTTTAGGCATTCAACATGCCGACACTGCCACTACGCTAAACAACCTCGGTTTACTTCATGCCGAACAGGGTGAGTTCTCACAGGCCATTACGCTGATTCAACAAGCCCTGCACATCAACGAAACACTGTTCGGCGCAGAACATCCAAACACCGCGAATAACGTAGATAATCTGGCAAGTCTCTATTACGAACAAGGCGATTACTCTGGCGCATTACCGCTATACCAACGTGCATTATCTATTAGAGAAAACCGGTTACCTGCCGAGCATCCCGATATAGCCAACAGCCTCAATAATTTGGCTGCCCTTTACGATGCCACCGGCGCTTATGCGCAAGCACTGTCTTTATATCAACGCGCCCTTAGCATTAGAGAAAGAGCTTTGTGCCCCGATCATCCTGATATCGCCAACAGCCGTAATAACCTCGCAACCTTATATTATTCACAAGGCAATTATCAACAGGCATTGCCGTTGTATCGGCAAGCCTTGGCGATTAAAGAAGACGTTCTGGGCGCAGAGCACCCGGATACGGCGACCAGCCTTGATAATCTTGCGGCGGTGTATTATCAGCAACAAGATTATGCACAAGCATTGCCTTTGTATCTAAGAGCATTAGCTATCCATGAAAAGGCATTGGGGGCAGATCATCCTCATACCGCCCGCAGCCTGAATAATTTAGCGGCATTGTATGAGGTACAGGGCGAATATGAACTCGCTTTGCCGTTATACCAACGGGCATTAAAGATTTGGGAGGCGGTGTTGGGGACAGAGCATCCCAATACCGCAGCTTGCCTTAACAATTTGGCAGGTTTGTATGATGCGCTTAATAACTATCAGCAAGCTATCGTCTTATCTGAACGCGCTTTGACAATCACCGAGAAAGCATTAGGCGAAGAGCATCCTGACAGTCTGCAAAGTATGAATAATCTGGCGGTACTTTATGAAAAACAAGGGCAACATCAACAAGCGCTACCCTTATATCTACGTGCGTTAGCCATCACGGAAAAAACTTTAGGCGCTGAACACCCGGAGACTATTCAGGCACTTAACAATCTAGCTGAGTTTTATGATGTACACGGGGAGTATTCGAAGGCTTTAGGCTTGTATCAACAAATATTAGACCTTATAGAAGCCAACTTGGGCGCCGATCATCCCGATACCGCGCAAATCCTCAATAATCTTGCTGGGTTGTATAGTGAACTAGGCGATACAACGCAGGCATTATCTTTGTACCAGCGTGCGGTCGCTGTTTTAAAGGAAACCGTTGGAGAGCTGCATCCTAATTACCAGATTATTTATCGTAATTATGCAAATCTAAGCGCACAAGCAACAGCTGCCACTCGTAAAGCATCGTGGCTTCAACGTGCAGTGAAAGTCGTTAACCGAGTCAGCAAGAGCTTTCCTAAACCGGATTTTGAAAATTGGAGCTCATGTGAAGAACTGTTATTAAGCGCGACAGCAGCTTGTGAGCAAGTAATCGAGTTTTCAGTTAAAAATAAAAATGCTGCCTTGTTGTTGAATCAAACTGCGTATTATCTTCAAGACAAAGGCTTGTATCGTCAAGTTGAGGTTTTATACCTGAAAAGTTTAGCTATTGATGAGGAAGTCTTTGGCAAACAACATCCTAGCGTTGCTGTTGATTTAAATAATTTAGCCAGCCTGTATGAAACTCAAAACCGGTATGATGAAGCCGAACCTTTGTATCTAAAAAGCTTGGCGATTAGGGAAGATGTATTTGGTAAGCAACATCCTGATGTCGCGCAAAGCTTAAATAATTTGGCCTTACTGTATAAGTTACAAGACAGATTTTCTGAGGCGGAGCTTTTATATCAAAGGAGTTTAGCGATTAAGGAACTGGCTTTAGGTACGGATCATGCCGATGTTGCCACCAGCCTAAACAATTTAGCCAATCTTTACGAGACGCAGGGTGAATATGCGTTAGCGGAACCTTTGTATCAAAGAAGTTTGGCCATCTTAGAAAAGTCTTTAGACCCGTATCATCCTGTTCTTGCGGCCAGTTTAAACAATTTAGCCAGCTTTTATGATACTCAAGAAAAATATGCACTAGCGGAGCCTTTGTATCAAAAAAGTTTAGTCATTTGGGAGAAAGTGTTAGGCGATAATCATCCTGATCTTGCCTCCTGTTTAAATAATCTTGCCGGTCTTTATGATTTACAAGGCAAATATCAGGAGGCTGAATCTTTATATCAACGGAGTCTGGCGATTTATGAAAAAGTATTTGGACAAGAGCACCCAGCCGTTGGCTCGGCTTTAAATAATTTAGCGGGGTTATATTATCATCAAGGGCAATATGACAAGGCGGAACCCTTGTATCAAAGAAGTTTGGCGATTGATGAAAAAAACTTAGGAGAAGGACACTCTGAAGTTGCTATCAGTTTACATAATTTGGCGGGGGTGTATTACCAGCAAGGGCAATATGATAAAGCAGATCTTTGCTATCAAAAAAGCTTAACCATTTGGGAAAAGACCTTAGGGCAAAACCATCCTAACGTTGCCCTTAGTTTTAACAATTTAGCAAAGCTTTATGATGTTCAGGGCAAATACGCCGAAGCGGAACCCTTATATCAAAAGAGTTTAGCGATTTTGAACAAAGCTTTGGGCAAAGACCATCCAAATACAAAAATAACAAGAGACAATTTACAGCAAATACAAGCGTATCTACATGGATAGAAAAACAACATGGTACGAACGCGCCGAAAAAGTTGTCAATCGGGTCAATAACGCCTTTCCTAATCCTGAATTTGAAAACTGGGCTTTGTGTGAAGAATTACAATTAAGCGCAACCGCCGCCTGCGAACTAATCCAACAATTTAGTATCGAAACCGAAACTGCCGCATTATTGCTTAACCAAACCGCCTACTATTTACAAGAAAAAGCCAATTTCTTGCCTGCCTTACCACTGTTTCAACTGGCATTAACCATACGAGTCAATGCTGCTGACAGAAACCCTTTGGCAATTGGCTTGAGCATTAACAATTTGGCTGCATGGTATGACATACAGGGGCAGTATACTGAAGCCTTAGCACTCTACGAAAAAACTCTAATCATTCACGAAAAATGCTTGGGCAAAAAACATCCTCGCACTGCGTCCATTCTTAATAACATAGCGGCCATATATGATTCACAAGGCAACTACAAACAAGCGTTGTCCTTATATCAACGGGCTTTAAAAATAACGCAACATAGTTCGGGCAAAGAAGATTATGGCGTGGCGTTAATTCTTGGCAATATCGGCTTGGTATATTCGCATCTAAGCAATTACAAGAAAGCCTTGTCCGCACATCAGGAGGCATTGGCGATTAATCAAAAACGGGATATAAATCATCCCGACATGGCGACGTGTTTAAGTAATCTCGCCGCCGTGTATGACGAACAAGGCTTATACCAGCAAGCGCTGCCATTACATCAGCAGGCGTTAGCCATACGGGAAAGCATTTTAGGTGAAAATAATCCTGATACCGCAACCAGCCTGAATAATTTAGCCGCCGTTTATTATGCGCAAGGTTTATATGAAGAGGCATTGCCGTTATATCAACGTGCGTTAGAGATAAATCAAAAGCTTTTTGGCAACGCTCATCCGGAAACCGCACACAGCCTCCATGCCTTAGGGGCGTTGTATTATGCTCAACAGGATTATCAACAGTCGCAGCCTCTTTATGAACAAACATTAGTTATTAGAGAAAGTAGTTTAGGTGCCGAGCATGTTGAAACGGCTAAAAGTCTCAATGACCTTGCATTACTTTATGATCAACTGGGAGATGATAAAAACGCCTTAACATTATTTGAACGCGCATTGGCAATCAGGGAAAAGCAATTGGGTTACGGGCATCCTGACACGGCCTCCACACTCAATGATCTGGCTTTATTGCATTATAAGAAAGGCGATAATCGGCAAGCATTACCTTTGTTGCAGCAGGCATTAACGATAAGGGAAAAGGTTTTAGGTAAAAATCATCCTGATACAGCCTTTACGCTGAGTCATTTGGGTAAACTATATCAGGCTCAAGGTTTATACACGCAAGCGTTACCTTTGTTTAAACGAGCGTTAGCGATAAGAAAAAAGGCCTTAAACAATGATCATCCTGATATAGCATTAAGCCTGAATCATTTGGCATCCTTATATTATCAACAAGGAAATTATGCAAAAGCATTGCCGTTATTTAAGCAATCTATAGATCAGTGGGAAAAAGTAATCGGTTCAGTGCATCCTGATATTGCCAGCCACCTTTATAATTTGGCATTGCTATATAAAGAGCAGGGGCAAAGTGAAGAGGCATTAATATTGCTACAACGAAGTTTAAAGATTCGAGAGCAAGCCTTAGAAGAGACTGTTGATTTTGCCGCTAGTTTACATGAATTGGCATTAATTTATGAAGAGCAAGAAAAATATGAACAGGCTGAATCTTTGTATCAAAGAAGCTTGGCGGTTTTGGAAAAGATTTTAGGTGGAGACCATCCAGACACCCAAACTGTAGCTAAGAATTTACAGAAACTTCAAGCGCATCTTCATAACTGATGGATAAGGAAATAGCATGGCATGAACGTGCCGAAAAGGTTGTCAATCGAGTCAATAATGTGTTCCCTAATCCTGATTTTGAAAACTGGGGTTTGTGTGACTAAACAGTTAACAAGTCTTTTTGAAGCGACACTTTTCATATTGATTGTCCAGCCTACCTACGCATCGCAAAATAAACCGTCGGCGTGGCGACCAGGGACAATAGCACGGAAAGCGTCAGCGCTCCAATCACCGCAATAGCCAAAGGTTTCAGCATGTCCGATCCGGCGCCGATGCCGTAAGCCAAGGGTAAAAGCCCCAACGCCGCCGCCAGCGAAGTCATTAATACCGGTCGCAAACGCCGCCGCCCCGATTCTACCAGCGCATTTTCCAGCGTGACGCCCTGCGACTCGAACCGGTGTACCGAATCCAGCATCAGGATACCGTTTTTCGCCACCACGCCGATACCGATGATCGCGCCCAGCAACGCAACAATATTGACCGAAGTGCCGGTTAAATACCAGGCCAGGACGGTGCCGCACAAGGCCAGCACGGAACCGAACACAATGGCGATGGCTTCGTAAAATGAGCCGAACTCGACCAGCAGCACGGTGAACACCAGGAAGATGGAGGCCAACAGCACCACCAGCAAGTTATGGAAAGACTCCTGCTGTTGCTGGTAGAGTCCGCCGAATTCCAACACGCCGGGCGGCAGGGTTTGGTCCTGGTCGAGCTTGGCCTTGATTTCGGCTATGGCGCTGCCGAGGTCGCGGTTTTCCAGGCGGGCGGACACCGCCACCAGTTGCCGCAGATCTTCGCGGTGCAGTTCCAGTTGTCCCGGTTCTGTCACCACGTCCGCCACTTGCGATAGTTTTACGGTTCTACCGTCCAAAGACCGCAACGGTAATTCACGCAGGCCGGCGATCTGGCCGGTTGTGTCGGCGTTCATTCTGACGCGGATGTTAACGACCCGGTCGCCTTCCAACACATAGGAGGCTTTTTGTCCGAGCATCGCGGTGCCGACCGCCAAGGCCACATCGTTGACAGTCAGGCCGAAGCGTTGCGTATCGCTGTCGCGCACGCGCAGGCTCAACGACGGGCCGGTGGTTTCCAGGCCGTCGAAGGTATCGACGATGCCGTCTATTTTCTTAAGTTCGGCTTCGACTTGCGGCGCTTTTTGCTTGAGCCATTCGACATCGGTGGAGAACAGTTTGATCTCGATAGGCCGGGGCGACCAAGTCAAACCGCCGAACTTGCGGTCGCCGGTAAGGTTTTTTGCACGACCGCAAGCCGACCCTGCACGAACAGCTCCGCCTGCACCATATCCGTTTGCCAGGTGAAAAATACGTTGATTTCCGCCGCGCCGCGCCCGGTTTTCGAACGCACGGTGCGCACGCCGGGAATGTCCTTCATGGCCTCTTCGGCCGGCCGGGTGATGGTCGCCATCATCTCGTTGGCCGGCATCACGCCGTTGTCGATCAGGATGACAACCCGCGGGAAATTGGTCTGCGGAAAAATTGATGAAGGCATGCCCAGCGCCGCGTAGGCGCCGGCCAAGCACAGTGCGACACAAAGGAAGGCGATGACTAGGTCGTGGCGGGTGGCAAACGTAGTCGTATGGGGCATTTTATTCATGGACATCAGCGTATGTAGAGTGAGTAATCAACCACGAAGACGCCGCGCTAGTTGAAAACGCATTGTAACCGGAGTGCAAGCAAAGCTTGCTCTCCGGTTGCCAATAGCTTCCACACGCCCCTCGTTCCCACGAGCCGCGTGGGAATGCAGTGCGGGACGCTCTGCGTCCCGTATACGCAAGATATTGGTCGTGACTCGCGGCGCAGTGCGCCTTGCCTGCTCGTTCCCACGCAGCGCGTGGGAACGAGAACAACAGGTATCATTTCAACACCCGTATATGCGTCTCAGGCGGCAGGCCGTAAACGCCTTGGGTCACGATAGCCATGCCTTCCTGCAAACCCTCGCCCGATATTTCGATCAGATTGCCGTCGCGCAAACCCGGCTTGATGGCCTTTTCGTCAACCACGGCAATCAGGCTGTCCCCGTTCCTGGTCAACTACGCTTTCGATCGGAACCGCCAAGCGCTCAGGACGCTCTTCGATGACGATACGTACATTGATAAATTGGCCGGAGCGCAGGCCTGAGTCTTTGTTTAGAGTAGCCCGAACCAACACGGTATCGGTGAGCGGATCGACCCTGAGGGCTGATAAAAATCAGTTTTCCTGATTAAATTGGTGGAACTTCTGCGTCACTTCCTGTTGATGTAGGACCCGTGCTGATTTCTATCGGCTGCCCCAAGCGGAGTGCGACTGATTCCTGGCTGGGCACACGGATAACGATGTCCAGGCGATTCAGATCGATCACATCTGCCAATACCGTAGCCAAGTTAACCGCCTCGCCGACTTTGAAATGAATGGCCGCCACAGTGCCGGACAAAGGCGCTTTGATCTGCAACAAATCTTTCTGTGTCTTAGTGTTGAGTAAATCCTTGCGGGCGGTTTGCAACAGCAGTTCCGCCTCGTCATAAAGCTTGCGCGAGATGTTATCGGTAGCATTCAGTTGTCGTTTGCGCGCAAAATTCTTTTGCGCGAATGCGACGGCCAGTTCGGCTTTGGCAATCAGCGCTACGGGTATCCAACTCGAATAATAAGGCTCCTTTTTTAACTTGTTGGCCTTCTTCGCAGTAGGTTTGCGTGACAATGCCGGTCATCGGCGCGGCGACTTTCGAACCGGCCGCCGGTTTGCCGCCGGACGCAGGTTCCGGTTCAACCGTGCCGTAAGCCATGACATAGCGATGCAACGTGGTCTTGGCGATTTTGCCTGTCTGCACGGCCACTTCGGTGGCAAGTTCCGGCTCGTCAGCCGAAACAGCTGCGTTACACCAAGCTATGCAGGCAGGCAGCATTGCTATTTTTAACCAAAGGGCGGGTTTCATTGGGGCGTTTTCCTGATGGCGGAATCGGAGATTAATGTCGCAGTGAGCGTGGAGGCAATGGGATAGCGCAGGGTATCTTCCAATGCATTGAGAGCTTGGTGGGTTTCGACCAGCACATCCAGGCGGGCGCGTTCGGCAGCCGTATTTCCCAGTTCCGCGCCGAGCAGGGCCAGACGGTCGGTTTCCCCAGCCTGGAACAAGGCTTCGGCTGAACGCAGGCTATCTTGCTGAAGTTGCACCTGCTGTTCGGCAGCCTTCCACTTGGCAAACACCGCCGCCAAGCCGGCGTGGGCGCGATCAATATCGCCCAGGATGCGCATTTGCAAGGCTTCGAAACGCACAGCAAGCTCACGGCGTTTAGCCTCGGCTTCGGCAATCGGCCCCTGGTTTTGATGTAATATCGGTAATTGCAGAAAGCCCAGCGATGTTCGCCCATTTTCCAGGTATAGCCGGGATTGGCCTGAATGTTGGGGTATTGGTTGGCTATTTCCAGTTGCAGGGCGGATTGCGCGGCATCGTAATCGGCCAATACGGCCAACACACCCGGGCGTTTCTGTAGCGCGATTTCTTTCAGGTTTTGGACGGGGATGCTGTTTAATGACGGGGGCTTGGCAAGATTCGCAAAGTCGAGTTCGATATTCGCCAGCGCAGCGACTGGCACACCGATAGCGGTAGCCAGCAATACCCGGCTTTCGGCGTTTCTTTTTTGCGCGGCACTGGCGTTCAGTTGCAGTTGGTTTAAGGCGAGCTGCGAGCGAATCGCTTCGGATCGGGTAATGTCGCCTGCTGCCAGTTGTTGTTCCTGCCGTTCGGTCATCGCCTGTTGTGCGGTGAGTTGCTGTTGGAGCAGTCTCCCGGTTTCCTGTGCGGTATAAACTTCCAGCAGCGCCAAGCGCAATCGTCCGCGTACCAGCCAGGCGGTATCTGCTATTCGTAAATGCGCCGCGTCGGTGAGATGCCCGCTTTCGCTATGCGGAAATCGCGTTTACCGGCGGTTTCGATTGGAATGCTGATGTAACTGGCCGCAATCCAGGGAGCCGCTGCCGTCGCCAGGTTGCTTATCCAAGTCGGTGAAACATTGACGCTGGGATTAGGCCGTTGAGCTGCCGTCGCGGTGGCGGCATCCATCGTTTCAGCTTGGGCGCGGGCCAGCGCGAGATCGGGATGGTAATAAAGCGCCGCCAGCGTTAGTCGGTCAATATCCCAGGCTTTAGGTTGTCGCCCGGTTTTGTTTGCGACCACGCTATCGATAAACTTCCGCAGCCCCGTATTAGATAAGGTGCGCGCTTCGAGGTGAGTTGCAGAGTCGGCGGGATGTAGCGGATGATCCTCAAAACGGGCGCAACCGGTGAGAGCCAGGGTAAAGAGTGTCAGATGGATGAGTCGTTGCATGTAGGAAACATTAACAGTGCGTTACAAACAGCAGTATGACAAGAAGATTACAATTTTGTCAGAATTGAACAGACATGGCTAAAATGAATCTGGCGTAGGGTTTGCCGCGCGCCAAAGTAGTTAAGATTAAGTGCAGATAATATTTCCAGTTCGGTTGATTGCGGCGGGTACAGCTTTGCCAAACCGGGTAGGTCTGGCAAAGCTGCACCGATAAGTCAGGTTTTCGATACCTCAAAAACGCCCCCATAGTAATACGTCTTACCCCATAAAGGGTGATTAATCTGAAAGTCCAACTGGAAGGTGTCTTCCGACAGGGCTTGTTCAGTGATGATGGCATGTCCTAACAGCAGGCTGTCAGGAATAGGTAGGCTTAGCGGTCCCAGTTTTAATAAATGCCCGTGGCTGCGGTAGACCAGTTTGCCTTGTTCTACGCTGAGCTTTAAACGAATGCCAAAGCCCAGACCGACCAATTCAATCAATTCGTGATCCTGTTGCCAGACCATGCGCGAGGCAAACACGCATTGCTTGCTGTTATCGGCAGTCTGGATGTGCCGTTGCCAGTAGAGTGTTGACGGATCAGTTTGCCGCCATTTTTTTACCTGGACCGCCATATGTTCGCCTTTTAAATCGACTAATGCGCCGAGTAAACGCAGCAGCTTTAACACCGGCGTCAGCCAGTACGGGTAATCGATGCTCATATTGCCGGTTACGGTAAGGGCTTGCTGCTGCTCGGTTATTTGGTAATGACGTTGAATGACTGAGGGCAGGGCTGCCCAATCTTCGCCAAGTACGCGCTGTATTAAAGAAGTGTTGGCGTTCATATCAGCTCCACAAGGTTGGTTTTAGAACCATGAGTATGACGATCAAAATCATGGCGATGAATGCAGGCACCCCAAGCCAAAACCACAGACGGGCATAGTCGAAATACTGCGGGGTTAATGCGGTTTGTTGCAGAACCGCCTGTTCGGATAGCTCGCGCATGCGGATTTGCAAGACTACGACCGGCAGCCAGCATGCCCCTGCCAGTAAATACAGGATGATCGAGGATAACAGCCAGGGCGTGGCGATTGGAAACGGCAGCTCCTGTAACAGGTAATAACCGGTTAGCGGCTGGATCAAAATCGTCGGCGTCGTAAACAACCAATCTGCCAGCACCACATGTTTATTGGTGGTGTAAATGGCGCGGACATCGCCGTGCATATCCGCCATAAATTTGTAGAAGGCGCTGCCGAGGCCGGTGCCGAATAGTAATATCATGCTCAAGATATGCAGGCTTTTTATGGTCAAGTAAGTCATGGTCTTTCCTCTTCAATGATTAATAACACTAGAATTGCCATCAGCAATGGCAGGTTTTTTATTAACGGGCCGAACGGGTGTAGCCAAAATTCCGGTAAATAAAGGCTGATCGCCACGCTGTAGGCCAGCATGATGCCGATTTGCAGTGCCGTTATCAGCCTTAGTCGCCAGCGCAACAACACCGAAATGCCCAAGACAATGTCGGCTAGCGATGCACCATACAGCGTCAAGGGCGCCCAGCCGCCGGTGATGCCGATGCGGCTTAGCATTTGGTAACTGTCAGCAGCCGGATACAGGAACGCCGACACGAAGCCCGCCCACAGCCAAACCAACGCGATGCTGATATTTAACAGCGGGCGCATGAAGTACAGTCGCGCGTGCCAACGTTCGGCTTGCGAGGCGGGCGTTGCCTGTAATGCCTGCTCCAGACTGTCGGGGCTATAACCGAGATAGCGGGTAAAAGTCTCGGCATTGGCGGTGTTGCTCTGACGCAGCATGACGATGCTTTGCTTGTTGAGCGCAGGTTCGTTCATGCAAACGGCTAAGGGCGCCAGCGCGGTGAGCCAACTGCTGGAAATATAAAAGGGCTGTAATTGCTGTCCCAGGCGCTTGGACAATCCGCCCATCAGCGCCATAAAGCTGATAGGTTCCGGACCCACGGCGTTGATGACTTGCCGGGTTGGCGTTTCGGGTTTCAGCGCTAATAACACCGCTTGCAGCAAGTCTTTTACAGCAACCGGCTGCACGGCTTGTAGGCCGTCATCCATGATCGGCGTTATCGGTAAAGCGGCCAGCGCGGTCAATAAGCCCATGCTTTTCGCGCCGCAGCCGAACACTATCGAGGGTTTGAAGATGATCCAATCCAGGTCTAACGATTGCAATAGCGCGTCGGCTTTGGCCTTGCTGGTGAAATACTCGGTCGCCGCATTGAGTTCCGCGCCTAACGCCGAAATCTGCACGACTTTTTTTATTTGCATTTGGGCGCAGGCTTTAAACAAGGCGCTGGGCGCCAAGCAATGCAGCTTGTCAAAGCCGGCTGGGTGCGTTTCTTGAATAATGCCGACCGCATTGATGACGGCATCGATCTGCTGCAAATGCGGCAACCAGTCGCCGATGTCTGTGGCGGTTTCAAAATCGAGCGTAAGGGCTTTAAGCGCGGGAAATTGCCTCAGCAATTGTTCAGGTCGCCGACAACAGGCAGTGACGTGATGGCCTTCGGTTAATAAGGCGCGTAACAAATGTTGACCAATAAAACCGGAGGCTCCGGTGAGGAGTATGTTCATATTGTAATTACCGTTATTTCTGAAATTTAAGAAATTAATGCGCAAAAAGCTGCCTTGAAGGCAGCGGGTTGCTACTTGTTCGCAAACGGCAATAACCTGACCACGGTATCACCGAGTTTAACCAGTTGCATTAAGGTGCTATTGGGTAGTTTTCTAAGCTGATCGTACCAATGGGTCATTATCTCCAAAAAGTCGAGCATATCGGCGATGCGTTTCTTAACCTCGGGATCGGCATCCGCCTCGATACAAAGATCGCGCAGTAACGAGAGGGTGGGGTCAATTTCCCGCTTTCTGCGTCCTTCAACGACTAAATTGAACATCTCTTGCACATCTTTAATGGCTTCGAAATAATCGCGTCTGTCGCCTACCACCACATGCGTAATTTTGATCAAGCCAAAGCTTTGCAATTCCTTCAGGCTTGAGGAAACATTAGATCGGGCCAGAACCAGTGTGTCGGCAATTTCTTCGGCGTTAAGCGGCTTGGGGGATAGATAAAGCAGGGCGTGAATCTGGGCAACGGAACGGTTAACGCCCCAACGCGTACCCATTTCCCCCCAATGCAAAATAAAGCGTTCTATGGTTGGCGTAAGCAACATTGCAATTCTCCTATTTCTGTTTTGACAGAAATTAAAGAACTAAATAAAGGCTTTGTCAATATTTTTGTTTTTGGGGTAATGCTGTTGAGTTACGCACGGTCTAGGTCCGTCGTGAAAAAGATAGGTCGCAGTCAGGAAATATCTTGTTCCGTGTCTGGGAATATCTGTCGTAGGGCGCGCCGTGCGCGCCTTGGGAGCTAAGGAACAGGATTAAGCAAGACCATGAAGGTTGAAGGCTTCAATCCTTCATGGTTTTAAAAAACCAGCTTACGTTATGTCATGCTCACATTCGTTGAGGTCATTCAATGAAGGTTCGGATGAGGGGATAAAGCGGGGCTTTTTCTTATTTTGATTTGCCATCTCCCGCTGGAGGGGCGCTTTGCGTTGCTTAAGGCAATAGTATTGGAGAGTTATGGGTACGCGGTGCGCACTCTTAGACTACCCGATCAGGCAGATGATTTCCGGCAAAGAATGCGGCCAGGTTGGCTAACACTTTTTCACCCATTGCCGTACGCGTCCCTAAGGTGGCGCTGCCCAAATGCGGGAGTAGCGATACATTATCGAGGGTCAGGAAGCCTTCGTGGACATTAGGTTCCCCTTCATAAACATCAAGACCTGCTCCGGCAATCCGTTTGTTTTTGAGCGCCTCAATCAGCGCGGCGCTGTCAACCACATCGCCTCGGGCGGTGTTGATTAAGTGCGCGGACGGTTTCATCAGATTGATCATGTCGGCATTGATTAAATGCCGGGTTGCCTCGCCGCCGGGGCAGTGCAACGACACATAGTCGGCCACTTGCAGCAGCTCTTCTATCGACTCGCAACGGGTCGCGTTAAGATCGTCGGTGACATATTCGTCGGCCGGGCTGGGTTTGAAATAGACGATTTTCATGCCGAAGCCGTGATGGGCTTTTCTTGCCATGGCTTGTGCGATACGACCGAAGCCGATCAGGCCTAAGGTTGCGCCGGTTACATCGCTGCTCAGCATGTGCGTCGGGCACCAGCCTTGCCATTGTTTGGCGCGAACCAGACGGTCGCCTTCCGCGCCGCGACGCGCGGACATTAACAATAAGGTCATCGCAATATCGGCGGTGCTGTGCGTCAACACGCCGGGGGTGTTGCTCACCACCAGGCCTTGCGCCTTGGCGGCGTTAATGTCGATATGGTTGTAGCCGACGCCGAAGTTGCCGAGGATTTTGCAGCGTTTGTTGTCGACGTTGATCACGTCGGCGGGGAATGAATCGCAAACGGTGGGACAAACGGCGTCGTAATTTTGCAGTGCGGATTTGAATTCGTCTGCGCTTAAAGGCCGGTCATCTTCGTTTAAAGTGACATCGTAAAGGGCTTTGAGTTTGGCTTCGACTGAGGCAGGCCACTTGCGGGTAACAAAGACTTTGGGTTTGCTCATGGGGTATCCTCACGTTGGCATGTGGTGGATTAAGATATATCACCACGAAGACACGAAGAGCACGAAGAAAAAACAGAATGAAAATTACTAAATTAAATATACTGGCTTTCTGTTTAAAACATAACGCCATGATAGAAAACGAAATAAACGCTTCGTGTCCTTCGTGCCTTCGTGGTGAATTTTTGGTGTGCGGGGCGTGTTGCACACGCCCCTGCGATGTTACTGAGCTGTTGAACGGTAGTATTCAATCGCCGCAGCAACGCCGACGCCCGGCTTGAAATCAAAGCCATTGTCCAACATCGCCATTTCAACGCCTGCGATAGCGCCCAGCATGGAAACGTCGTTCATATCGCCGACATGGCCGATACGGAAAGCTTTACCGGCCAATTCGGATAAACCGGCGCCTAAAGAAATGTCGTACCGGCTAAAAGCGGTGCTGATTACATCTCTGGCATCTTTGTCCGCAGGGACAATAATCGCGGTTACGGTGTCCGATGCGAAACCGGGTTGAGCGCAGGTTGTTAATCCCCATGCGGCAACGGCTTTACGAACGCCTTCGGCCAAACGGTGGTGACGGGCATAAACATTTTCCAGGCCTTCTTCCTGCAACAGGTCTAACGCTTTGCGCAAGCCGTATAGAATAGGCAATGCCGGTGTGTAAGGCGTGTAGCCGTCTTTGTTGGTGTTCATCTGGTCTTTTAGGTCCAGGAAGCAACGCGGATAGGTTGATGTTTCAACGGCTGCTAAGGCTTTCTGGCTGAATGCCAGGAACGCGCCGCCGGCGGGCATCATGAAGCCTTTTTGCGAGCCGCTGATGGCTCCGTCAACGCCCCATTCGTCCATGCGAAAGTCGAGACTTGCAATAGAGCTGACGCCGTCAACGAATAATAGTGCAGGGTGATTGGCCGCGTTCAGTGCTTTGCGAACGCCGCCGATGTCGCTGGTAACGCCGGTAGCGGTTTCGTTATGCGTCGCTAAAACAGCCTTGATTTCGTGGTTGGTGTCTTCTTTTAGA
>Ga0208271_100154_pt1 | contig 26103 bp, 15 predicted proteins | sample LakWasM111_LOW13_2_FD_183927 | JGI IMG/M metagenome (GOLD analysis project Ga0208271, IMG submission 183927) | Freshwater sediment methanotrophic microbial communities from Lake Washington under simulated oxygen tension - Sediment Metagenome... | ecosystem: Environmental > Aquatic > Freshwater >...
CTTGGCGGCCATAGCGGTTTGGAACCACCCCTTCCCATCTCGAACAGGGCCGTGAAACGAACCAGCGCCAATGATAGTATGCTTTTTGCATGCGAAAGTAGGTCACTGCCAAGCTATTTATACCAAAAAACCCCATTACGCATGTAGTGGGGTTTTTTTATGTCCGAAATTTCACTTACATAACTATTACTAAGTTAATCGTGGCTGATATCGCGAGTTGCAACATACTTTGCACAATGCTATTCCGTTAATTTTTCTTTTACGCTTATTGTTATAAGTGCTTAATCATTGTTTCTCGATACATTAAGATTCTCATAGTTTTTTAGCATGTGACTAAGTTCCGTTTCTAAGTGCTTATCATCACTTGTATTCAGCTGAATAAGCTTTCTTAGGTTTGTAATACTATCTAAATCGATATGTAGAGACTCTAAACCTATAAGTGATCCTTCATGATGAATTATTTTTCCTTGCATAGTAATTTTTTGTTCATAAGTGTCAAGAGCTAGCGTCATAATGCAGCTGCGCTCTTTGATATAGGTTGTGATCGGTCGATCTGTTTCAACGAGCGCACCTTTAAGCGATATATCTATTAAGTGCGCTGCATGTATATCATCTATTAAATGTATATGTAGCTGTACTTCTGCATCGAAATGAATGCGTGTAAATCGTCTAGATTCGCTCATATAGGTTTAACCTTCCCGTCGATATGATCAGAGCTGATTTTCTACAGCTTTAGTGTTATGAATAATATGTTCAATATACGCTTATGTAATGGTTAATGTATATATCAAACTAGTCTTGATGATTTGTTCGTTAGCCATTAGTTTTGTAATCAAAAATCTAATCAATTCATCAAGTGTTTAATAAGTGCTAAGCCAAATCCTACTCCGAATCCATTTGTGTCTGACTCTACAGCGCCTAATCCACCTTTACGGTTTGCTGATGAAAGATCTGTGTGTATCCATGGAGTATTATTTTCAATAAATTTTCCTAGAAAGCGTGCGGCATGAATGTGATCAGCTTCGCCATCTAGTGTGCATTGCTTAATATCTGCAATATCGCTATCTAGCTCACTGTCAAAGTCGTCATCATATGGAAATGAAACAACACGCTCTCCAGCTATCATGCCAGCATTAGTTATCATGTTGATTAATTCTGGTCTATTTGTAATAACTCCACTCATTCGATTGCTAAGAGCCGTTATCATGCTGCCTGTTAGTGTTGCAAAATCAATGATTAGATCCGGATTCTTGCGAGATGCGAGTGTTAATGTATCAGCTAAGACCATTCTGCCCTCTGCATCAGTATGTACAACTTCTATCGTCATACCGTTTAATGCGGTAATGACATCATTTTGTTTAAAAGCATTAGGGCCAATATGATTTTGTGCGATAGCCAGCCAACAGTCTAACTTAATAGGTAGTTGCATCTCCGTTACGGCTAGCAAGATACCAAGACCTACTGCAGAGCCGTTCATGTCTTCGTGCATCCCCTGCATGTATTTTGCTGGTTTGAGGTTATGTCCACCGGTGTCAAAACAAATACCTTTGCCGACAATTGCTATATGCTTTTTTGCATTAGCTGGGTCGTACGTTAAATGTACAATTGCAGCATCCTGCTGGTCTGACCCTTGTGCTACGGCAATAAAAGTGCCCGCGCCTAGTTTCTTAAGCGAATTTATATCGTACTCTTTGTGATCCCAGCCATTATCCAAGGCTAGTTTGGCAATCTTTTGACGATATAGTGTAGGTGTTAATTCATTTGGAGGTGTGACGGTAAGTTCGCGGCACAATGTATTACCTGCCACGCGAGCATTAACGTAGGTATAGTCATGTGCAGCTTTATATCCATGAATAGTTACAGATTTTAGGATATTTTGTTTGTGTTCTTTTTTTCTAGAGGGCAATTCGGAGGCATTGACTGTTGCAACATAATAAGCAGCACATGCATGGGCTTCTTTTACAGTTTCCTCTCCAAAGACGCAAATGTCGATTTTCTCTGCCTGTTCTGCAATAATAGGTTTAATTGCCTTGCGCAGTAAAGTGTGGCGTTGAAACATATTTAATTGACTATCTAATATGACGTAACTAGCGATTCCACCGTTAGGTAGGTCTAGCACTAGAGGTGTTTTATTTAAGTCATTAAGCTTGGATTTAATGCGTTTGAGTTTTGTATCTAAATTGTCTTTAAATGGAATGTTTTTGTCATCAATGCTAGAGAGCACAAAAAGCATATGTTTGCTATCTTTTAATGTATTTTCGTTTGCAATAGCTGCATTTTGTCGTAATTTAGCTGACATTTTTTTCCCTTGTAGTCTTGTAGTAAATGTAGTGATTATATATAAGATACATGTGCGAAATGTTTAAAAAACGCTAGTAAACTTGACCAAAACCACTAAAAAAGCCACACTACTGTTTTACAAAAAATTAAATTGCAACGCATTTTAAATGCGGGGTATTTCAGACACGCTGTATCTGTTTTTGTTTCATTATTCGATTGAACATTATACTTACTGATGATTTTCTCAAGCTAAGTGGAATAAGATAAATAAGTACAATAAGATTAAATGAATTAGCAGGTATGGTTACACGGAGCTACAACTGAATGTCATTGAACACACCTTTGAATAATCCCGATATTGATAGTCAAGAAACTCAAGAGTGGCTTGATGCACTAATGGCCGTTATTGAAAATGAAGGCACGGAACGTGCACATTTTTTATTAGAGGCGATGATTGATAAAGCGCGTCGCTCGGGCAGTAACTTGCCTTATAAAGCAACTACTGCATATTTGAATACCATTCCAACTCATTTGCAAGCAAAGTTACCTGGTGACCCTGAAATGGAGCGCAGAGTACGTGCATTAGTGCGCTGGAATGCAGTGATGACTGTGTTGCGTGCGAATGAAAAGTCACCTGGTGTTGGTGGGCATATTGCAAGCTTCCAATCAGCAGCTACCTTATACGACACTGGATTTAATTACTTCTTCCGTGCGCCGAACGAAAATTTTGGTGGTGACTGTGTTTATTTCCAAGGACACTCATCACCTGGTGTTTATGCTCGTGCGTTTTTAGAAGGCCGCATTACCGAGGAGCAAATGGATAACTTCCGTCAGGAAACTGGTGGCAATGGTTTACCTAGCTATCCTCATCCTTGGTTGATGCCAGACTTTTGGCAGTTCCCGACAGTGTCGATGGGTTTAGGACCTTTAGCAGGTATTTATCAAGCGCGTTTCCTGAAGTATATCCATGACCGTGGTATTGCAGATACGAGTGATCGTAAGGTGTGGGTGTTCTGTGGTGATGGCGAGATGGATGAGCCTGAATCATTAGGGGCAATTTCATTAGCCAGCCGTGAAAAGCTTGATAACTTGATTTTTGTCATCAACTGTAACTTACAGCGTTTAGATGGCCCAGTACGTGGCAATGGCAAAATCATTCAGGAGTTAGAGTCTGACTTCCGTGGCTCTGGCTGGAATGTATTGAAAGTGGTCTGGGGTTCTTATTGGGACCCATTATTGGCGATGGATAAAGATGGCTTGCTGAAAAAGCGCATGGAGGAGTGTGTTGACGGTGAGTATCAAAATTTTAAGCAAAAAGGTGGCGCATATACACGTGAGCATTTCTTTGGGAAGTATCCAGAACTGAAAGAAATGGTGGCGGCGATGAGTGACCAGGATATTTGGCGCTTAAACCGTGGTGGCCATGATCCACATAAAGTCTTTGCTGCTTACAATGCGGCAGTAAATCATAAAGGTCAACCAACTGTTATTTTGGCTAAAACTGTTAAAGGTTATGGCATGGGTGACGCTGGTGAAGGTCAAAACACCACACACCAACAAAAAAGTATGGATATCGAATCACTTAAGAAATTCCGTGATCGCTTTGACTTGCCATTAACAGACGAACAAGTTGAGAGCTTGAGTTTCTACAAGCCAGCCGAAGATTCACCTGAAATGAAATATATGGCATCACGCCGTGAAGCCATGGGTGGTTTCGTGCCACAACGCCGTCGTAAAGGTAATGAGCTGACTGTTCCGCCATTGTCTGCATTTGAAAATATGCTGACAGCAACAGGTGATCGTGAAATTTCTACGACCATGGCGTTTGTACGTATCTTATCTACATTGGTGCGTGACAAGCAAATTGGTAAGTATGTTGTACCTATCGTGCCAGATGAGGCACGTACTTTTGGTATGGAAGGTATGTTCCGCCAGTTGGGTATCTACGCTAGCCAAGGTCAATTGTATGAGCCGCAAGATTCTGATCAAGTAATGTACTACAAAGAGTCGAAAGATGGTCAGATTTTGGAAGAGGGTATTAACGAGGCGGGTTCATTCTCTAGCTGGTTAGCTGCAGCAACGTCGTATTCTGTGACGGGTGTGCAAATGATTCCTTTCTACATCTACTACTCAATGTTTGGTTTCCAACGTGTTGGCGACTTAGCGTGGATGGCTGGTGACTCACGTGCGCGTGGCTTCTTGTTGGGTGCCACGGCTGGCCGTACTACTTTAAATGGTGAAGGTTTACAGCATGAAGATGGTCATAGCCATTTGATGTCTGCAACCATTCCAAACTGTGTTTCTTATGACCCAACCTTTGCTTATGAATTAGCCGTGATTATTCAAGAAGGTTTGCGTCGTATGGTGCAAAATCAAGAAGATGTGTACTACTACATTACATTGATGAATGAGAACTACACCCACCCAGCGATGCCAGAAGGCAGTGCTGAAGGCATTCTTAAAGGGATGTACAGCTTTAGTAAATCTGACGCTAAGGGTGAAAAAGTACAGCTGATGGGTAGTGGTGTGATTCTTCGCGAAGTGATTGCCGCTGCAGAATTGTTGGAAAAAGACTGGGGTATCTCTGCGGACGTGTGGAGTGTACCTAGCTTTACTGAGCTTCGTCGTGAAGGCTTGGAATGTGACCGTTGGAATATGTTGAATCCAGAGAAAACGCAAAAAGTCAGTTATATTGCGTCTTGTTTGAAAGATGCTAAGGGACCTGTTGTTGCCTCTACTGACTACATGAAGAGTTTTGCAGAGCAGATTCAACGTTTTGTACCAAATAAGTTTGTAGCACTTGGTACAGATGGTTTTGGTCGCTCAGATAGCCGGGAAGCTTTACGTGATTTCTTTGAAGTGAACCGCTACTATGTGGTTGTTGCTGCGTTAAAAGCTTTGAGTGATGAAGGTAAGTTCCCAGTTGCTAAAGTGGCTGAAGCGGTTAAAAAATACAGTTTGGACGCTAATAAGCCAAACCCAACGACAGTTTAAGGATATACATAGATGGCAGTTCAAGATATTTTTGTCCCTGATATCGGTAACTTCGATAGTGTGGATGTAATTGAAGTATTAATTAAGGCTGGCGACGTGATTGCTAAAGATGACTCGCTAATCACTGTTGAGTCTGATAAAGCTTCTATGGATATTCCTGCGCCTTTTGCTGGCGTTGTGAAGGAAGTAAAAATCAAGGTTGGTGACAAGGCTGCTCAGGGTACCTTGCTAATGACGATGGATGTGACTGAAACGGTTGCTGCACCTGTCATCGAGGCTAAGCCTACTGCAGTTGCTGTTGAAGAGGCGCCTCAGGTGGCAATTCCAGAGCCTACAAGGCCTGCACCAGAGCCGCCGAAGCCAGTGCAACCAACACAGCAGCCTGCACCTGTTGGTGAGAGTGCTGTCGTTGTGTCTGGCAAACTTTCACATGCAAGCCCTTCGATTCGTAAATTTGCGCGTGAGTTAGGTGTCAATTTGGCATTAGTCACTGGGTCAGGTGCCAAAAACCGCATTTTACAAAGTGATGTGCAGTCTTATGTGAAAGGTGAGTTGGCAAAACCTCGTACCGAAAATATGGGAGCAGGTGTAAGCGGTTTAGCTGCATTGCCAATGCCTGTGATTGATTTTAGTAAGTTTGGTGCAGTGGAAACTAAGCCACTTTCAAGAATCAAAAAACTTTCAGGTGCAAATTTACACCGCAATTGGGTGACTGCACCGCATGTGACCCAATTTGATGAGGCTGACATTACTGATTTAGAAGATTTCCGTAAGTCTATGCAGGCTGATGCTGAAAAGCGTGGCGTTAAACTTACGATGCTTGCATTCTTAATTAAAGCTTCAGTGAATGCGTTGAAAGCATACCCAAACTTTAATGCATCACTTTCTCCTGATGGCGATAATTTGATATTGAAGAATTATTTCAATATCGGTTTTGCTTGCGATACGCCAGATGGTTTGGTGGTACCAGTAGTCCGTGATGTGCACCAAAAGGACGTGCTAGATATTGCGCGTGATTTGATGGATTTATCTGCAAAAGCACGTGAGCGCAAGTTGAAAGTGGAAGAGATGCAGGGTGGATGCTTTACTATTTCTAGCTTAGGTGGTATCGGTGGCACCATGTTTACACCGATTATCAATTGCCCTGAAGTTGCTATTTTGGGTGTTTCACGTTCATCTATGCAGCCAGTGTATAACAAAGATACGAACGGTTTTGAACCACGTTTGATTTTGCCGATGTCATTGTCATATGACCATCGTGTGATTGATGGTGCAGATGGAGCACGATTTACAAGTCATATGCGTATGATGCTGAGTGATGTACGTAGGTTGTTGCTCTAAGTTATTGAGACATTGACTGGTTAGTTTTGGATTGGCCGACTAAAGGACTGATTTGTGAACATACAAATCAGTCCTTTTTGTTTTAAGGTTAGATTGATGGCAAGATATATTCAGTTTGACGAAAAATAAACTTAATAACAGTCTAATGTACTTATTTGAGATTGCTGATAAACAGATTGTGGACTAAAGTAATTTTGAAATAGTCGTTTTCATTTTAATCTGAACAAACTACCTCTAGTGGCTGTCTTTAGTAGAAACGACTTTTTAGTAAATTCACTTACTGTGAAAAACCAATAACCTGGAGACAATATGGATTGGATTGGTCAGACGTTAGGTGGGCAGTCATTGCTTCCACATGGTTTTTGTTTGACTTGGAATCCTGCGTTACTTTGGACTTTAGTGGTTTCAGACGCAGTGATTGCGCTTTCTTATTTTTCCATTCCATTTGCATTATGGTACTTTGCTAAAAAACGGCCAGATATTCCATACAGGTGGTTAATGGTTGTTTTTGGGATGTTTATTGTCGCTTGTGGTGTAACGCACATCTTTGACATTCTCAATATTTGGCAACCTTCATACTGGGCTAGTGCGTATGCCAAAGCTTTTACTGCAGTCATCTCTTTTGCCACTGCTGTCGCGCTTTGGCGCATTATGCCTTTGGCACTTAAAGCACCGTCTGCACAAAGTTTACAACTTCTCAATCAGGCATTAGCCCGCTCGCATGCTGAGCTAGAAAGTCGGGTGCAGCAGAGAACCGCTGAGTTAACATCAGCTTTAAATGAAAGTCATCGCTTGAGTGAGGCGCTGGATCATATTCCAGCCTTTGTATATATTAAAGATATCAACGGTAAGTATGCTTATGCCAATCGCATGACATTAGACTTTTTTAAATGTTCAGTTGATGATTTGGTGAAAATAGATGAGAGTAAATACTTCTCACCAAAGACGCTTGCAAGAATCAGAGATGTCGATAAAAGAGTGGTAGAGGGTGGAGAGGACGCTTGTGAAGAGATTGAGTCGATATCTTATGATGATAAAAAACGTACGTTTTGGCAAATAAAAACACCAATTTACGAGGGGGTAGCGGATCGTAAAATTTGGGGATTATGTGGAATCTCTACAGATATTACTGACCTTAAAAATGCTGAGTTATCTTTACGCATCGCAGCGACTGCATTTGAATCGTCGGATGGTATTTTAATTACAGACGCAGACTGTTTGATTCTTCAAGTTAATTCTGCTTTTACAAAAATCACAGGCTATTCTGCAGAGGATGTCGTTGGAAAAAATCCCAACATATTAAGCTCTGGTCGGCATGATCATCTCTTTTATAAAGCACTTTGGGATAAAGTTAACACAACAGGAACATGGTGTGGAGAAATCTGGAATAGGCGCAAAAATGGCGAAATTTATCCTGAGCGTATCACCATCTCAGAGGTTAAAGATAAGGATGGTAAAGTAACCAACTATGTCTCTGTTTTTACAGATATTAGTGAAAGTAAGGCTTCATCAGAGCAAATTGAGCATTTGGCGTTTTACGACCCATTAACCAATTTACCTAACCGATTGTTGTTGTTGGATCGGGTGCGTCAGGCATTTTCTTCAAGTAATCGCAGTGGTAAAAAAGGCGCATTATTATTTGTTGATTTAGATCACTTTAAAGTACTCAATGATACATTAGGTCATAGTACAGGTGACTTGTTGTTGAAACTTCAAGCTGATCGCCTTAGTCGTTGTGTTCGCGCTGGTGATACAGTGGCGCGTTTTGGAGGGGACGAATTTGTTGTTGTGCTTGAGGATTTGGACAGAAATGTGACGGATGCCGCCACTATAGCTGAACAAATTGGCAACAAAATCTTATCTACTTTACATGAGCCATGTCAGTTTGGTACACATCAATATCAAAGCACTTCTAGTATAGGCATTACTTTATTTAACGGTGATGAACATGAAATTGAAGAGCTTCTCAAGCAGGCTGACATTTCAATGTATCAAGCGAAGAAGGCAGGCAGAAATACATTGCGCTTTTTTGATCCGGCCATGCAAGAGAAGCTAAGTATTCGTGCGAGCTTGGAAAGTGAGTTGAGATATGCGATTGAGAAGCAGCAACTGGCACTTTATTATCAAGTCCAAGTTGATGATAATCATCGGTTGGTAGGTGCAGAGGCTTTAATCAGATGGTTGCACCCTGAGCGAGGGATTGTCTCTCCAGTGGAGTTTATTCCTATTGCTGAGGAAAGTGCTTTAATTCTAGATATAGGACATTGGGTGATTAATACTGCATGCAAGCAATTAGCCGAGTGGGGAAAAAATAACGATAGAAAACATTTGATAATTGCAGTAAATGTGAGCGCACATCAGTTTAGAGCGCTAGATTTTGTGCAATCTATTCATCATGCAATTGATCTGCACAAGATTGATGCCTCTCGTTTGAAGCTTGAGTTGACCGAAAGTGTGATTTTGGAAGATGTTGATGAGGTGATTGCGAAAATGCATGCCCTTAAAGCGCTAGGCGTCAGGTTGTCATTGGATGATTTTGGTACGGGATATTCTTCGCTTTCTTATCTGAAAAAATTACCGCTTGATCAGGTGAAGATTGATCAGAGCTTTGTACGAGATTTGGCATACGACCCTAACGATGCCATTATGGTCAAGACGATTATCGATTTGGCGAACAACTTCCGTATTAATGTGATTGCTGAAGGTGTGGAAACTGAGCTTGAATTGGCCATGTTGAAAGATTATGGTTGTAGGCTTTATCAGGGCTATTTGTTTGGTAAACCTGTGCCTATCGATCAGTTTCAATTTTCTATTAACTAATCGTTGATTTTTGCTTAGTGTTGTCAACGCTCAATCGCACACATAAACTTTAGCCTATGCGATTGAGCCTCGTTAGGCTAGTTATTCAAATTTTGGCTAAGGTACTCACAACGCTTTAGGTTTTTTGCTCGGCATTAGTGTAATTAGCTGTCGATATTGCTGTGTTGCAGCAAGGTTATTGCATGTTAGTACGCGATAAAATGAGAGGTTTGATGTTAAAATTGCGAAAAATAACCAAAGTTTACAAAGGGTATGCATGAGTAATTTAGTTGAAGTATTGGTGCCGGATATCGGTAACTTTGATAGTGTTGACGTGATTGAAGTACTGATCAAAACTGGTGACACAATTGCTAAAGAGGATTCTTTGATTACTGTGGAATCTGACAAAGCTTCTATGGATATTCCATCTTCACATGCTGGTGTTGTAAAAGAAATTAAAGTTAAAGTAGGTGACAAGGTAGCAAAAGGGTCACTAATGTTATTAGTAGAAGCTGCTGAAGCTGAGGCACCAGTGAAGGATGAGGCGCCAGCACCTGCTAAGGCTCCAACGGCGGCACCAACTGTAGCTACTGTTGCCCCAGTTGCGGCTGTTACAGCCGGCGCTAGCGATATCAATACACAAGTGGTGGTGTTAGGTAGTGGTCCTGGCGGCTATACGGCGGCTTTCCGCGCGGCAGATTTAGGTAAGCAAGTCGTGTTGGTTGAGCGCTATGCAACATTGGGCGGTGTTTGTCTGAATGTAGGCTGCATTCCATCTAAAGCTTTGCTACATACTGCAAAAGTCATTACTGAAGCTGAAGAGTCTAGTCACCATGGTGTTAGTTTCGGTGCGCCGCAAGTAGATTTAGAACAACTGCGCAATTGGAAAGCCAACGATGTAGTTGGCAAGTTGACTGGTGGATTGGCCGCAATGGCGAAACAACGTAATGTCATTGTCGTACAAGGCGTGGGCAAGTTTGCGAGCGCCAATCAAATTGCTGTGACAGCAGCAGATGGCAAAGTGACAACGGTAGGTTTTGAAAATGCAATCATTGCAGCCGGTTCACAAGCGACTAAATTCCCGGGTGTTGAAGCAGATGAACGCATTATGGACTCTACAGGTGCTTTGGCTCTGGCGGATGTGCCTAAACGAATGTTAGTGATTGGCGGCGGGATTATTGGCCTTGAAATGGGTACAGTATACGATGCACTAGGTTCAAAGGTAAGCGTTGTAGAGTTTACTGATGGACTGATTCAAGGTTGTGACCGTGACCTTGTTCGTCCATTACAAAAGCGTATGGAAAAACGTTTTGAAGCGATTATGCTCAATACCAAAGTGGCAAAGATGGAGCCTAAGAAAGATGGTATTCATGTCACATTTGAAGGCGTGAATGGCAATGCAGAGGCACCAAAAGGCGTTGAAGTATATGACCGCGTCTTAGTGTCGATTGGTCGCCGCCCAAATGGTAAAAACATTGGCGCAGAAAATGCAGGTGTTGCAGTCGATGATTACGGCTTTATCAACGTAGATAAACAAATGCGTACCAATGTGCCGCACATTTTTGCGATTGGTGATATCGTAGGCCAGCCTATGCTTGCACATAAAGCAACACATGAAGCTAAAGTAGCAGCAGAAGTGATTGCTGGTGAAAAAGTAGAGTTTGTTGCTTCTGTGATTCCATCAGTTGCTTATACAGACCCTGAAGTGGCATGGGTAGGCGTGACTGAAATTGAAGCCAAGGCCAAAGGTATCGCCATTGAAAAAGCCAGCTTCCCATGGGCGGCTAGCGGTCGTGCTTTATCAATTGCGCGCACTGAAGGTGCTACTAAGCTGATTTTTGATAAAGAAACACATCGTTTGATTGGTGCTGGTATTGTGGGTGTTAATGCTGGTGAGCTCTTAGCAGAGGCAGTGTTGGCAATTGAAATGGGCGCAGATGCACATGATTTAGGGTTAACGATTCATGCGCACCCAACTTTATCTGAAACCGTGTGTTTTGCGGCAGAGATGAAAGAGGGCACCATTACCGATTTGTATATTAAAAAACGCTAGGATATTAAGTGCTAAGATACTAATCTTACTCTAGTAAGTTTGACCCTAAGCTGTTTCAACGCCTAACTAGCCTGATATACCTAAAATATGCAGGCTAGTTTTAACTCAATAAGGCCGTGCCAATGAAGAAGTTATTTCAATATAGTTCTTTAGTGCTGATTCTAATGATATTTAGTGGCTGCGCATCACTCACTAAAGATACTTATCAGCGTATGCAGATTGAGACTTATTCAAAAGACAATTCGTTTGTTAGTAATGCTAAATGCAGAGCTAAAAATGAGTATGGTGATTGGGTTGCATTTACTTCGGGGACACTTACCATACATCGCTCAGATCAGAATTTATTAGTTACTTGCGAAAAAGACGGTGAGTTAACTGGATATGCGACAGTTATTTCTCGTGCTAACGATGGGATGATCGGTAATGTGTTTTTTGGAGGAGGTGTTGGTGCATTGTTAGATCATCACAATGGCAACGCTTATAGTTACCCTGATTGGATAAGGATCATTATGGGTGAAAACTTAGTGTTTGATCGCTGGGGAAGTAAAAGTGGCCAAGTGGTGCTTGGTAAACCTGCAGTAGAACCACCCTCATCAAGCGATAAAACAACAATCGTAGATAATATTCGAAACTTTCTTCCATGATTAACGCTGTGCACAAGAGTTTCTTAGCTGAACTTAATCTCTTACTCCCTCAAAATCGAGTTTATACCGACCCCGTAGATTGCTATGCCTACGCTTACGATAACTCCCGTAATTATCATAGCCCGATTGCTGTTGTTTTTCCGCTCACGATAGAAGAGGTACAAAGTGTCATCTTGCTTTGCAATGCACATAAAGTGCCTGTGGTGCCGCGTGGGCGTGGCACTGGTACTGCTGGTGGTAGTGTGCCTGAAGCGGGCGGCGTTGCTCTTTCGTTAGAGCGCATGGATAAAATTATCAGTATTGACCCTGATAATCGTATGGCGATTGTTGAGCCTGGCGTATTGAACCAAGTATTGCAAGATGAGATTAAACCTGTCGGTTTCTTTTGGCCGCCGGACCCTTCAAGTGCTGCCTATTGTAGCATTGGCGGTAATTTAGCGACTTGTGCGGCAGGACCGCACGCAGTGAAGTACGGTGTGGCACGCGACCATATTCTTGGCTTAAAAGCGGTGACCGGTAAGGGTGAAATCATTAAAACCGGCTGCTACACTAGTAAGGGTGTGGTGGGGTATGATTTAACCCGCTTGTTGGTTGGGTCTGAAGGTACATTAGCCGTGATTTGTGAGGCCACGCTCAAATTGACACCTTTACCCAAGCATACGGGCGGAATCACGGCTGAATTTGTTGACACAGAAAGTTGCGCCAAAGCGATTGCGGCCATTATGGCGCAACCTTATACGCCTAGTGCTTTAGAGTTTTTAGATAATGGGGCGCTTACACTGATTCGCAGCCGTCATCAAAATTTACTACCTGAAAATGCACGTGCTTATTTAATGATTGAGGTGGACGGCTCGCAACAGGAGATTGTTGAAGCAACCGATGCCATTTTGCAAGCATGCCAAGTGGCAGGACTGATTGAAGCAAAACCAGCGCATGATACTAAAGCCTTGTGGGCTGCACGTAAGGCATTGTCTCCTTTGTTAAAGGATATTGCGCCTAAGAAGATTAATGAAGATATTGCAGTGCCAGTTTCTCATCTGCCTGCGTTGCTGACTGGTTTAGAGAAGCTTGCTGCGCTTCACCAAATCTCTAATGTGAATTTCGGCCATGCAGGTAATGGAAATATTCACGTGAATTTGCTGGTAAATCCAGACAATACTGATGAAATGAAACGTGCTTATCAGTGTTTAGATGAGGTGTTTAGTTTGGTACTCTCTTTGCAAGGCACCTTATCTGGTGAGCATGGCGTTGGTATGGCAAAACGCCCATTTGTTCCACGTGAGATTGATGCGACCACAATGAGTTTAATGAAGTCACTCAAATTAACTTTTGATCCAAATAATGTCCTAAATCCTGGTAAGTTATTTCCAGATTAGCCAGGTTTCATGAACTTGGCTTAGTTGATTTAAGCTGGGTGAGTTTAGTCAATGCTTTAAAGTGCGTCGCAGCTAACTTCTTTAAGCTCAGCTGCTGGGAAGTTTGGTTTTAGTTTTTTGATTTCAGCAATTTCATTTTCAGTCAGGTTTTTCAGCAATAAGCTAGAATAACTTTTGCCTTGGCTGCGTAAGGCTTTTTCAACGTTCTTAACTCCTTTGGCTTGCAGTTCCTTTTGCAAATTAATCGCCAATTTCTCATCACTGAAAATCCCAAAAGAAATAGCATTTTTCCATCTAGGCTCTTGTACTACAAAAACATCTGTTATTCCACTATCCCTTAATTCAGCTGCTTTTTTTAGTGCCTCTGCGCTTGATTTAAAAGGCGGCCTATATACCCAAAAACGCTTTGCTTCTTGTGTCGATTGCTCTTTGACTATTGATTGTAGGGCTAAGCTTTCTAATGCCGTTTGTGCATTAGTTAGGTTGGTATCCGAGAAAACGCTCCATTCAAAACAGACATCAACCACAGGTAGCGGCTGAGCAATTTCGGCCTTCTTAGTAGTTTTGATCGCGTCAATTTCTTGTTGCGACAAGATTTTTATTTTTTCTGGGGAGATTTCTGCTTGTTGAGTTTGAGTTGGTTTTGGTAAAACAACATCAATATTGAAGTAGCCAAACAAGCCAATGTTGATTAATGCCAATAGCCAAAAAATATATTTCATTACAGTGCGCTTTGCGTGGTTTGTTGGATTGCCGGTAGTGTAAGCAGATATAAGCCCTGCAATACTAAGTTATCTACAATCGTAACAGTTTTTTCTTTTTGTGGGATAGCGACGTCAGTTGAATTTTCATCTGCGAGATTTTGTTGTAATACCATGGCATTTCCACCACTGATGATCAGTTTAGGTCTATGCAGATATTCTTTTTCTAATGATTGCGTCATTTGTTTAATGGCACCTAATGTTGCATTCACCGCACCACTGTAAATTGCATTGGCGGTACTTGTAGCAAATGGACTAATCATTACTTGCGGGTGAGTCTTTGCATCAACTGTGGATGTTGGTAGTTGAGCTGTTGCGGCACCTAAGCCTTGCAGCATCAGATCTATGCCTGGCAATATCATGCCGCCAATGAACACGCCAAAAGTTTCACCATTCATTTCAGTGCTGACTACTGCGTCTATTGTGGTTGCCGTGCCAGCATTCACCACTACACATGTTTCATGTTGCATGTACCACGCGGCAATTAACCCAGCCCAACGATCGCTTCCTAGTAACTTTGGCGTGTTGTAGTTATTAATCACATGGCCTAATTGTTTGCTAGCAGTCAGCCAGAAGGTTGTTGCTGGGTAAGTGCTTATGCATTGCTGTAAGCGTTCCGCATGGGCTTCACCTGCGACATTTGAAATCACAATCTGGTCACAAGTTAGTGAGTCAGGCAGTATGCTGGCAGTGAGGATTTGTGCGTTGAAACATGCGCCTTGATGGATGATTTTTCTGTCGTCATCAAACAAAGCCCATTTTGTTTTTGTATTGCCAGCATCTATTGTTAACACCATTTTTACGCACGCTGATGCGACAATATGCCACATTCCAGTAATTTATCCAAAGCGTATAATCCGCGCAACATATTAATAGGGGCGCGGTTATGAGGCAATGTTTGTTAAAGAAAAAAACGATAATTTGTACTATTCTAACACCAAGTGTTTTTGTCCCTAGTGTTTTAACATCATGCCTAATCGGCATTTTCCCGTTGGCAACATATGCAGAGCATTTGGATTTGCCTAGTGTTGATGTTGTTGCTGAGAGGTTGCCAAAAGACAAATCTCATGTACTGAATACTAGTGACACAGCCGCCTTGTTGTTGATTGAGCCTAGTGTAAGTTTGTATCGTGCAGGCGGTGTTTCCAGCTTGCCAGTCATTCACGGTTTGGCCGATGACCGTATTCGCATCAAAGTAGATGGGATGGATTTAATCTCCAGTTGCGCAAATCATATGAACCCAGCACTTTCATATATAGATCCTGCTAATGTAGCTGCAATAGAAGTGCTTGCTGGCATTACGCCAGTGAGTATGGGTGGTGATAGCATCGCTGGCACAATAAAGGTTGATTCAAAATCTGCAGAGTTTGCGGAGCCTGGGCATGGATTGTTGGTAGACGGCAAGATTAATACTTTTTATCGCAGTAATAATCATGCGCGTGGCATGAACATATCTACCAGTGTCGCCAATGATCAAGCTTATATGCGATATACAGGTTCTACAGTTGAGGCTGATAATTACAAAGCAGGCCGTAAGTTTAAACCCGCTGGTCAGTCTGCTTTATTAAGAGGTTCGTTAAGTGGTAGTGAAGTTGGTTCAACTGCCTATGAGTCACGCAATCATGCTTTAGCTTTTGGTCTGCAACATGAAAATCACTTACTTGAGTTTAAATTAGGCTTGCAAGATATCCCATATCAAGGCTTTGTAAATCAGCGTATGGATATGACAGGTAATGAGAGTGAGCAGTACAATTTAAGCTATCAGGGTAAATATGAATGGGGTAAGTTAGAAGCGCGTGCATACCATGAAAGAACACGTCATAGCATGCAGTTCGGTGATGATAAACAATATTTTTATAGCGGCGCACCGGGTATGCCAATGGATACTGAAGGCAAAACTACAGGGTTGACTATCAAGGGTGATGTTCATCTTTCAAAGCGTGATACCTTGCGTGTTGGGGCAGAGCTTCAACGATATCGATTAGATGACTGGTGGGATCCATCTCAAAGTCCTGCAACTATTGGCACGAACACCATGATGGGGCCAAATGCTTTTTGGAATATTAATAATGGTCAACGGGATCGCTATGATGTGTTTGCAGAGTGGGATGCAAAATGGACTGAGCAGTGGTTTTCTCAACTAGGTTTGCGCAGTAGTACAGTGAAGATGGACGCTGGTAAGGTGCAGGGCTATAACAATGTGGGCGGCATGGTGGGTTATGGTGATCCCAGCAATCCAGCAACTATTCCAGGAGCATTTAATGCCGCAGACCGCTCAAAAACTGACAACAATATTGATATAACAGCGATGACACGTTTTACACCAGATGCAGAAAAAACCTTTGAGGCAGGCTATGCCATAAAGACTCGCTCACCCAATGTGTATGAGCGATTTGCGTGGTCTAATAATAACACTATGGTCATGAACATGAATAACCTGTATGGCGATGGTAATGGCTATGTTGGTCATTTGAATTTAAAGCCAGAAACTGCTCATAAATTAAGTGTTTCAGGCAATTGGCATGATGCCGCTCAACAGCATTGGCATCTAAAGATAACGCCACATTTCACTTATATTGATGATTATATTGATGCTGTGGCATGTGCCCAAGTTGGCAAAGCCTGCGCTACCAGAACAGATGGTTTTGTGAATTTAAGTCTGGATAATCAGTCTGCACGAATATACGGTATAGATGTGTCAGTGAAAATGCTTTTAGCGCAGAACACTGGTGTGGGCAGGTTTGATGCGACAGGGTCTTTAAGTTATTTACGCGGTAAGAACAATACAACAGATGATGATTTGTATAACATCATGCCATTTAATGCCACTTTGGCTTTAGAGCATCAGTTTGGTCAATGGTCTAACAAGATTCAAGCGAAGTTAGTGGATGGTAAAGACAATGTTCAATCCATTCGCAAAGAGCTAAAGACTGCAGGCTTTACATTGCTTAATTTTTATACAAGTTATGATTGGAAAAGCACACGATTGGATTTAGGTGTGGAGAATATTTTCGACAAACATTACTACGATCCGCTTGGTGGCGCATATCTTGGTCAGGGGGCAACCATGGGGACGGGAGTTGTTCATGGTTTATCAGTGCCAGGTATGGGGCGCTCTGTGAACGTAGGGCTTACACTTAAATATTAATAGTAGTAAGTTGTTCAGGCTTGCGTGGCGGTATAGCTACGCAAGCTAATTTCCCCCGACATAAATTTTTGCAGGCCATTGGCTGTTTCAACAATAAGCGAGCCGTTTTCGCTAATTGCTTGCACGACACCATTCACTTCGCTGCCATCTGGCATCAGCATGCGTACAGCTTGTTGATGGTAAGCATGATGCTTGGCCCACTCATCACGCAGTTCGTCAAAACCAGTGCTCTCAAATGTGAATAACACATCTACCAAGTGTTTCAGTAGGATTGCCATGACTGAGTTAGGGTTGATGGTGTGCGCTAATATTTGGTGTAAATCGGTGACTGGCTGGTCTATTTTTTCTAACACGCTTTCGGGTAATTGCAAGTTGATGCCTATGCCGATAACCGCCGTGCTGGGGCCTTCCATATCGCCTTGCAACTCAATTAATATGCCTGCCAGTTTTTGCTGATTAATCAGTATGTCATTAGGCCATTTTAGTTTAGCTTCCGTTGCGCCTATCTCATGCAGCCCGCGGATGAGTGCTACACCTACTGCTAGGCTCAAGCCAGAGAGCGCTGCTGCACCGCATTGAAAACGCCAAAGCAGCGAGAAGGTTAAGCTTGCACCAAGGCTTGCTTGCCACTCACGGCCACGCCTGCCTCGCCCGCTGGTCTGTAAATTGGTAACTACGCAGGTACCATGTGTTTTTGCGCCCATGTTTTGCATCAAGTAGCTATTGGTGGAAGGCAGTGTTTCAAATACTTCTACATTGAGCCATGCGTGCTGTTGGCTCATATTGTTGACAATAGCCTGCTTGTCTAGGAATGTTAGTGCTTGCGGTAGTTTGTAACCACGGCCGCGCACTGAAAAAACCTCAATGCCTAAGCTTTCTGCATGTTGTAATGCATTCCAGATAGTGGCGCGGCTTACATTAAAATGTTGTGCAATGTCCTCACCCGAATGAAATTTACCATCTGCGAGCAATTTTAAAATAGGGAAAGTTAAGCTGTTCATCATGGGCTAAGTTTAGCATAGGCATGTTGATAAGCCTCGTTTGACGATATTTCACGCTGATTTATTCAATAATCCTTGAGGATTGATGTGGCGAAAATGGTTTGAATTGACGTGCATCGAATCAATTTCTACAGGTGCTCATACAAGCGAGTAAGCTGGTGTAAAATAGCGGCAACTTAAATTGAATTTGTTGCTATGTCATCTGAAAAAACACCGATTCCTGCTGGCTCTAACTTTATCCGCGCGATTATTGAAAAAGACCTTTCTCAAAATAAATACGCCACCAAAAAATGGGCTGGTAGCCCAGGCGATGCGGCACATCAAGACACGGGTGTTGTCGATGTTGCTAAAATCCGCACGCGCTTTCCGCCAGAGCCTAATGGCTATTTGCACATTGGCCATGCGAAGTCTATTTTCTTAAACTTTGGCTTAGCGCGTGATTTTGACGGCATTTGTCATTTGCGTTTTGATGACACCAACCCAGAGAAAGAAAGCCAAGAGTACGTAGATAGCATTTCAGACGCAGTGAAATGGTTAGGTTTTGGTTGGAATAACACCAACGAAACAAACTTGTACTTTGCCAGCAACTACTTTGACTTAATGTACCGCGCGGCTGAAAGCCTGATTGAAACTGGCCATGCTTATGTAGATGAGCAAAGTGCAGACGAGATGCGTATTAATCGCGGCACCTTAACCGAAGCGGGTAAAGATTCACCTTACCGCAGCCGCAGTGTTGCCGAAAACTTAACACGCTTCCGTGAAATGCGTGATGGTAAACATGCAGATGGCAGCATGGTACTACGCGCTAAAATCGACATGGCATCGCCTAACATCAATATGCGCGACCCTGCCATTTACCGCGTAAGACGCGCGCATCACCATAACACTGGTGATCAATGGTGCATTTACCCAATGTACACATTTGCTCACCCAATTGAAGATGCATTAGAGCGCATTACCCATTCTATTTGTACACTAGAGTTTGAAGACCAACGACCATTTTATGACTGGTTATTAGAGCGTTTGGCAGAAGCTGGCTTGTTGGCACATCCGTTACCAAAACAATACGAGTTTGCGCGTTTAAACCTCACCTATGTGGTGCTTTCAAAACGTAAATTGATTCAATTGGTAGAAGAAAAACACGTGAGCGGCTGGGATGACCCGCGCTTACCAACGCTAGCGGGTGCGCGCCGCCGAGGCTATACCCCAGCTGGTTTTAAATTGTTTACCGACCGTATTGGTGTTAGCAAGGCAGATTCATGGATTGAATACACGATTCTGGAAGATTGCATGCGTGAAGTGTTAAACGTAGATGCAGAGCGCCGCATTGCCGTGTTAGACCCAATTAAACTGGTGATTGATAACTATCCAGCAGGCCAAAGTGAAGACTGCTTTGCGCCTAACCACCCACTCAAACCAGAGCTAGGTAAGCGCACAGTACAGCTCACGAAAGAGCTTTGGATAGAGCGCGAAGACTTTATGGAAGTGCCAAGTAAAGGCTTCTTTAGATTAACCCCAGAAGGTATGGTACGCCTGCGTTACGGCTATGTGGTGAAATGCACAGGTTGCGAAAAAGATGCCGATGGCAACGTGACTGTTGTGCATTGCGAATATCTGCCAGATACGAAATCAGGTACACCAGGGTCTGATTCAGTGAAAGTAAAAGGCAATATTCACTGGGTAAGCGTTGCCCATGCTTACGAAGCAGAAGTGCGTTTATATGACCGTTTGTTTAAAGAAGCACACCCAGGCGAAGGGAAACATGAAGATGGGCGTGAGCGTGATTTCTTAGATGATATCAATCAAGACTCTGTGCAAGTGATTACCACGCAGTTAGAGCTAAGCCTGAAAGACGCAAAACCAGAAGAAAGCTTCCAGTTTGAACGTCATGGGTATTTTGTGGCGGATAAAAAAGATAGTGTGGCGGGTAAGCCTGTGTTTAATAGGACGGTGACTTTGAGAGATGCTTGGCAGAAATAGCTAAATAATTGATGACAACGTTAATGAATGCTATCAAATTGCAGAATGCCTATCGGCTTCTTAATCATGGACCCACTGTCCTAATTTCCTCTGCCCACAATGGAAAACAAAACATCATGGCGGCCGCATGGGTAATGCCGCTAGATTTTGACCCACCTAAAGTCACTGTAGTGATTGATAAAAATACCTATACCCGTGAGTTGATTGAGGTTTCAGAGACTTTTGCGATTAATGTGCCGTGTGTTGCGCAAACTGATGTGGTGCAAAAAGTGGGTACTAACTCTGGGCGAGATTTACAAGGCACGGATAAATTTGTTGAGTATGGTTTAGATGCTTTTGCGTCAACGCACATCACTGCGCCATTGCTTCAAGGTTGTGTTGCATGGCTGGAGTGTAAAATCATTCCAGAGCCTCATATTCAAAACACTTATGACTTATTTATTGCCGAAGTGGTGGCAGCTTATGCGGATGAGCGGGTGTTTTCGAATGGACACTGGCATTTTGATGGGCATCCTGATTTACGCACGATTCATCATGTTGCAGGCGGTCATTTTTTTGCTACGGGTGAAAGCCATCAAGCTGGTCATGAAGATTAAATTTTGTTACGGTAGCTGTATTCACTTTGCATAGATAGCGATTGATGAAAAAGCCACGCCTCAATAAACGAAAAAAACAGCATGCCAAAAAGAGTGGCTTACCGCCAGGGTCCCTAGTCTATGTAGGGCGGGGTGATGAAGATGTTGCAAGCCTAGCTGTGCCCAAGCTCACGCTGATGAGTTATGACGAATCTGGCATGCAAGAGCAAGCGATTACTGTGGATGCCTTAGCTGGGTTAAATGCTGATACTTCAAAAAAACTTTGGTTAAATGTTCATGGGATTCATGACGTTGAGCTGATTAAGCAAATTGGCCTCGCGTTTAATTTGCATCCATTGGTGTTGGAAGATATTCTGAATACCGAGCAGCGCCCTAAGCTTGATGAGTTTAGCGATTATTTGTTTTTCGAAACGCGTCATTTTTATTACGAACAAGCCACAATGTCTGTTAGCTCCGAGCAAATTAGCTTTGTGCTCGGACGTAACTTCCTACTTACTTTTCAAGAGCGTTCTACTGGTGCGTTTGCGCCTGTGCGTGAACGATTGCGCGCCGAGCATTCACCCATGTGTGCGCTAGGTATCGATTATTTGGCTTATTCGTTACTGGATAGTATCGTTGATAAATACTTTAATGTGCTAGAAGAAATGAGTGACGATAGCGAGAAGCTTGAAGACGCTTTGTTAGCAAAACCCAGTATTACGCAACTGCACAGTATTCATCAATTAAAACGTGCAAGTATAGAGTTGCGCCGTGTCGTCTGGCCGCTAAGAGAAGTGATTAATCACCTTACTCGCAATGAGAGTGGGTTTTTTAGTGTAGCGACCATCCCTTATTTGCGCGATGTTTATGACCATACGGTTAACTTTATCGAATCTTTAGAGTCGATTCGTGATGGGTTGGGTGGGTTGATGGATATTTACATGACGGGCGTTAGTAACCGTGTGAATCTGGAATTGCGCGCATTAACAGTGGTGGCGATGTTGTTTATGCCGGCCACGCTGATTGCTGGTATTTTTGGTATGAACTTTCAATATATGCCGTGGATTGCCGAGCAAAATGGCTTTTGGTGGGCGTTAGCAATCATGGGTGGTATTGCCTTAGTGATGTTGTTGATTTTTTGGCGCAGGCAGTGGTTAACAAGTCAAACGCAACCTTAATACTAATGCTTTAACGTTCGTTGATATTTCAAAGGTATTATTTTCCACATTGGGGATAGTTGATTTTTCAGTCGTCTATCTAGGCTTAAGGTGTGAACTAGTTTTTGCTGTGGTGAGGATGTTTGCAACGTGCTCTATTATTTTCCATATTATTTTCTTCAAAAATATCTTCATTAATTTGCCTGCTAGATTAGCGACTTAACAGGCGCTAATCTGTTAAAATCTCAGTTTATTCATGTCCTTGATATTTAGCTGAGTTTAATGAGCCAATCTAATCCAAACCCACAAATGATTAGCCTGCGTGGCAGTGCTGCTTTATCACCTTTCAGAATTGAAAAAATTCAAAATAAGCTAAGTGAAATTTGCCCGAATATTGGGCATGTTTACGCTGAATTTTGGCATTTTATATGGGTGGATGGTGAGCTATCAGCCCAGCAAGAAAATACGCTGAACCAAATTTTAACGTATGGCCCTAGCATGCAGGCGGAAGAGCCTAGCGGTGAGTTCATTTTAGTCTTACCGCGCGTTGGTACGATTTCCCCTTGGGCTTCACGCGCCACAGACATTGTGCAGCATTGTGGGTTGCCAGCTACTCAGCGCGTAGAGCGCGGCATTGCTTACTATGTGCAAACAAAAAATGGTCAAGCGCTCACGGCTGATGAGCGTAAGCTATTGTTGCCGTTGTTGCATGACCGTATGACAGAATCTGTGTTTGATAACAAGCAAGATGCTGGCAAGTTGTTCCATACCGATACGCCTAAACCTTTAAGCACCATTGATGTGTTGCAAGGCGGTAAGGCTGCACTTGATCAAGCCAATAACGAGATGGGTTTGGCATTGTCGCCTGATGAAGTGGATTATCTGTTTGATAACTTCACTAGAATGCAGCGTAACCCAACTGACGTTGAGTTGATGATGTTTGCACAGGCAAATTCTGAACATTGCCGTCATAAAATCTTTAATGCAGATTGGGTGATTGATGGCGCGCAACAAGAGATGTCTCTATTTGCGATGATTCGCAATACGCACAAATTAAACCCAGGTAAAACAGTGGTCGCGTACTCTGACAATGCTTCCATTGTGGCGGGTCAGCAAGCAAACGAACCAACCAAACGCTTTTACCCAGCTGAAGATGGCGCATATCGTTTTATTGAAGAAGATATGCACTTCTTAATGAAAGTGGAAACACACAACCACCCAACCGCAATTTCACCTTTTGCAGGTGCTGCAACTGGCGCGGGTGGCGAGATTCGTGATGAAGGCGCAACGGGTAGCGGCTCTAAACCTAAAGCAGGGTTGGCTGGCTTCTCAGTGTCTAATTTGAATATTCCAAACTTTACGCAACCTTGGGAATCAGCCGCTTACGGTAAACCAAACCGTATTGCTTCACCATTACAAATTATGGTGGATGGTCCATTGGGTGGTGCGGCTTATAACAACGAGTTTGGTCGCCCTAACATTACTGGCTATTTCCGTACCTTGGAAATTGAAGCACCAAGTGCAAATGGCAATACTGAAGTGCGTGGCTACCATAAGCCAATTATGTTGGCGGGTGGTATTGGTAATATCTCTGCACAACATTCTAAAAAGAACCCAATCCCAGCGGGTGCCGCACTGATTCAACTAGGCGGCCCAGCAATGCTGATTGGCTTGGGTGGTGGTGCTGCATCTAGTATGGATACTGGTAGCAACGTTGAAAACTTAGACTTCGATTCTGTACAACGCGGTAACCCTGAGTTGGAACGCAGAGCGCAAGAGGTGATTGACCGTTGCTGGCAGTTGGGTGCAAACAACCCGATTTTAAGTATTCATGACGTGGGTGCAGGCGGTATTTCAAATGCATTTCCAGAGTTAGTGAACGATGCTGGCGTAGGTGCTGTGTTCCAGTTGCGCGATGTGAATAACGAAGAGCCAGGTATGTCACCACGCGAGCTGTGGAGCAATGAGGCGCAAGAGCGCTATGTGATGGCGATTGCACAGAAAGACTTACCGCGCTTTAAAGAAATTTGTGAGCGTGAGCGCTGTCCTTATGCGGTAGTGGGTTACGCTACAGAAGAGCGCCACTTAACGGTCGCTGATAGTCATTTTGACAACAAACCAGTCGATATGGATTTATCTGTATTGCTAGGTAAACCACCAAAAATGACGCGTGACGTGAAAAGCACGGTGCAAACACTTAAAGCATTTGATACCAGCAAAATCGACTTGAAAGACGCGGCAGCGCGTGTGTTGCGCTTACCAGGTGTTGCAGATAAAACATTCTTGATTACCATTGGTGACCGCTCTGTGACTGGCTTGGTTGCGCGCGAGCAAATGGTTGGCCCATGGCAAGTACCTGTGGCTGACGTTGGCGTGACGTTGGCTGGCTATGAAACTTACCGTGGCGAAGCTTTTGCCATTGGCGAAAAAGCACCACTCGCATTGGTCAATGCGCCAGCATCTGGCCGTATGGCAATTGGTGAATCTATCACTAACATTGCAGCAAGCTTGATTGATGACATCAGTGATTTAAAACTTTCAGCCAACTGGATGGCACCAGCTGGCCATGCTGGCGAAGATGCTGCCCTGTTTGAAACAGTGAAAGCAGTGGGGATGGAGCTATGCCCACAATTGGGCGTCAGTATCCCAGTTGGTAAAGACTCGATGAGCATGAAGACGGTATGGAATGATGATGGCCAGAATAAATCTGTGACCTCACCCATTTCATTAGTGGTGACAGCATTTGCCGCAACACCAGATGCACGTAAAACACTCACGCCACAATTACAAACCAATGTTGCTTCTAAGTTAATTTTAATTGACTTAGGTGCTGGTAAAAATCGCATGGGTGGCTCAAGCCTTGCGCAGGTATATGGTGAAATTGGCAATGTAGCACCAGATGTTGATGATGCTAAGCAATTAAAACACTTTTTCAATACGATTCAGCAGTTGAATAAATCAGGCAAGATTTTGGCCTACCATGACCGTTCTGATGGCGGCTTATTTACCACCTTGGTTGAGATGGCGTTTGCTGGGCACTGTGGTTTAAATGTGGATGTTTCTAGCTTGCAAGGCAGTGTTGTTGATGCGCTGTATAACGAAGAGCTAGGTGCGGTGATTCAAGTGCGTGCAGAAGATGCACCAGCGATTGTTGCGCAGTTCAATGGGTTGGCTCATGTGGTGGCTGAAGTGACCACCGCGAACCAAGTTGAGATTAAACAAAATGGGCAGGTAGTATTTGCTGATACGCGCGTTAACTTGCATCGTATGTGGTCTGAAACCACCTACCAAATGCAAAAACTGCGTGATAATCCAGTCAGTGCGCAGCAAGAATATGATCGATTGCTGAACGATGCAGACCGTGGTTTGTTTGCAGAACTCACTTATAACCCAAGTGAAAACATTGCTGCGCCTTACATTGCAACAGGTGCGCGTCCTAAAATGGCAGTCCTGCGTGAGCAAGGTGTGAATGGTCATGTGGAGATGGCCGCTTCGTTTGACCGTGCTGGTTTTGCCGCTTATGACGTACATATGAGCGATATTATTGCAGGCCGTGTATCACTGAAAGACTTTGCAGGTGTAGTTGCCTGTGGTGGCTTCTCTTATGGTGATGTGCTTGGTGCGGGTGAGGGCTGGGCTAAATCTATTTTATTTAATGCACGTGCGCGTGATGAATTCTCTGCGTTCTTTAATCGCCAAGATAGTTTTGCGTTGGGTGTATGTAACGGCTGCCAAATGATGAGTAATCTACGCGAGCTGATTCCAGGTGCGGCACATTGGCCACATTTTGTGAAAAATAAATCAGAGCAATTTGAAGCGCGCTTAAGTATGGTGGAGGTTTTAGCGTCTCCTTCTATCTTCTTTAACGGCATGGCTGGCAGCAAAATGCCAATCGCGGTTGCACATGGTGAAGGTTTTGCGGAATTTTCTCAGACTAACGCTGTCAATGAACTGTTAGCACAGAAATTAGTGACGATGCGCTTTATTGATCATG
>Ga0208271_100159_pt1 | contig 24861 bp, 17 predicted proteins | sample LakWasM111_LOW13_2_FD_183927 | JGI IMG/M metagenome (GOLD analysis project Ga0208271, IMG submission 183927) | Freshwater sediment methanotrophic microbial communities from Lake Washington under simulated oxygen tension - Sediment Metagenome... | ecosystem: Environmental > Aquatic > Freshwater >...
CAACGTGTCGATCACCGTCAAGCTGATCAACCCGATCGCCATGGAAGAAGGTCTGCGTTTCGCCATCCGCGAGGGCGGCAAGACCGTCGGCGCCGGTGTCGTGGCCAAGATCATTGCGTAACAAGGATTGTTTTTGGGGCTGAGCCAGTAAAGGCAAAGCTTTTTGCTCTGTCCCCAACTGATTGAGAGATGAAGGGGTATAGCTCAATTGGCAGAGCGTCGGTCTCCAAAACCGAAGGTTGTAGGTTCGATTCCTACTGCCCCTGCCACCTGGTTTCAGGGATTGCCTGAAGCCGAGGGTGGTGTGAAACAGAACTATGCAAGCCCGCCGGGAGTCCTTGGACCCCAGGTGGGCTTAAGCGTCTGAGAAGACGCGTGAAGAAGAACAGGAAATCAGGCGATCATGGCCACTTCTCAAGTCGAAACCGTCAGCACGACTGCTGACAAGGCCAAGTTGGCCCTTGCCGTGGCGTTGGCGCTGGGTGCGCTGGCGGGCTTTTATCTGCTCGCCAAGCAGGGTCCGGTTGCCCAGTGGGGTGGCTTGATTGCTGGTCTGGTGGCGGCGGTGGTGGTGTTCCTGACCTCCGAGCCTGGCAAGCAGTTTGTGGCGTTTGGGCGTGATTCCTGGCGCGAAGTCAAAAAAGTGGTCTGGCCGGCCCGCAAGGAAGCCATGCAGATGACGGCTTACGTCTTTGCATTCGTGGTGGTCATGGCGCTCTTTTTGTGGCTCACCGATAAAACGCTCGAATGGGTGTTTTACGACCTGATACTGGGGTGGAAAAAATAATGAGCGATATGAACGGTGACGTGGTCAGCCAAGTGGCGGCTGGCGCATCCCTGCAGCCGACACCCGGCATGCAGTGGTATGTCGTGCATGCCTATTCGGGCATGGAAAAAGCCGTCGAGCGCAATATTGCCGAGCGCATCAACCGCGCCGGCATGCAGGCCAAGTTTGGCCGTTTCCTGGTGCCCACCGAAGAAGTGGTCGAGATCAAGAACGGCCAGAAGAAAACGACGGAACGCCGTTTCTTCCCGGGTTACGTGTTGGTCGAGATGGTCATGGACGATGAAACCTGGCACCTGGTGAAACACACCAACAAGGTCACCGGGTTTGTCGGCGGTGCCAAAAACCGTCCCGCCCCCATCTCCGAGGAAGACGTGCAGAAGATCGTCGACCAGATGCAGGTCGGCACCGAGAAGCCGCGGCACAAGGTCGAGTTTGAAACGGGTGAATATGTCCGGGTCAAGGATGGCCCGTTCACCGACTTCAACGGCACGGTCGAGGAAGTCAACTACGACAAGAACAAAGTGCGGGTGTCCGTCACGATTTTCGGTCGTGCAACGCCCGTCGAGCTGGAATTCAGCCAGATCGAAAAAACGTAAGTTTAGCGAAAACCTGAGTTTTTTCGGTTGAGCGTCAGAAATTCGCGCCTTGCAACTCGGCGCGGAGGGTTCTTTCCGGAACCTGATTGAGTTGTGTAACCCCCGGGGAGCCCGGACCTGTCTGCTGACGGCGTCCTGGCGTTATGACCCGCAAGGAGAAAAGTATGGCGAAAAAAATCGTCGGCTTTATCAAGCTGCAAGTGCCAGCTGGTAAAGCCAACCCGTCCCCCCCGATTGGCCCGGCCCTGGGTCAGCGCGGCCTGAACATCATGGAGTTCTGCAAGGCGTTCAACGCCCAGACCCAGGGTGTTGAGCCCGGTCTGCCTCTGCCCGTGGTGATCACCGCGTATGCAGACAAGAGCTTCACTTTTGTCATCAAGACGCCTCCCGCAGGCGTCCTGATCAAAAAGGCCATCAAGCTGGACAAGGGTTCTGCCACGCCGCACACAGTGAAGGTGGGCAAGATTTCGCGCGCACAGCTCGAAGAAATCGCGAAGACCAAAATGAAAGACATGACGGCTGCTGACCTCGACGCTGCAGTTCGCACGATTGCTGGTACGGCGCGCTCCATGGGCGTGTCGGTGGAGGGTGTTGTATGAGCAAGCTGACCAAACGTCAAAAAGCTGTTGGCGACAAGATCGACAGCAACAAGCTGTACCCGGTGGCTGACGCCCTGGGTCTGGTCAAGGAATTTGCCGTGGCCAAGTTCGATGAATCCATCGACGTGGCTGTGCAGCTTGGTGTGGACGCCAAGAAATCCGACCAGGTCGTGCGCGGCGCTGTCGTGTTGCCCAACGGCACCGGCAAGACCAAGCGTGTGGCCGTGTTTGCACAGGGCGCCAAGGCCGAAGAAGCCAAGGCCGCCGGTGCTGACATCGTCGGCATGGATGATCTGGCTGCCGACATCAAGGCCGGCAAGATGGACTTCGACGTCGTGATCGCCTCGCCTGACGCCATGCGCGTGGTGGGTACCCTGGGCCAGATCCTCGGCCCACGTGGTTTGATGCCCAACCCGAAAGTCGGTACGGTGACGCCTGACGTGGCAACGGCCGTGAAAAACGCCAAAGCCGGTCAGGTCCAGTTTCGCGTCGACAAGGCCGGCATCGTGCACGGCACGATTGGCCGCCGTTCGTTTGATACCGACAAGCTGCAGGGCAACTTGGCAGCGCTGATCGATGCCCTGACCAAGGCCAAGCCTGCGTCGAGCAAAGGTGTGTATCTGAGGAAAGTCGCGGTTTCGTCGACGATGGGTGTGGGCGTTCGCGTCGACACGCAAACCATCGCAGCGTAATCGCAAAAATTTGAACAGCCTGAAAGGGCTGTTCAAGGTGGTGGGCTGTCGGGGTTCCGGCTCCGGCAGGCCATCCAGGACCGTTGGTGCGGCAGGCTGCAAAGCCCGCCGCTTAATCGTCGAAAGACAGCCAACGCAGATGGCGGTCCCGCTGCTTGAATGGTTTTGAAAAGAATCTGAAAAACAGTTGGTCGCTGAATATAGGCGTGTTGGCAGGATGGCGCGTAAGCAAGATCCGAAGACACATTATTAAGGAGTAGACCTTGAGTCTCAACCGCAGTGAGAAACAAGCCGTCATTGATGAAGTGACCGGCCTCGCCGCTAAAGCTCAAACGCTCGTGATGGCGGAATACCGTGGCATCACGGTCGCCGACATGACCAAGCTGCGCAGCCAAGCCCGCGACAAAGGCGTGACCCTGAGTGTGTTGAAAAACACCCTGGCTCGCCGTGCCGTGGCAGGCAGCGCGTTTGATGTCCTGTCCGACCAGATGACCGGTCCGCTGATCTATGGCTTTTCCACAGACGCTGTCGCTGCCGCCAAGGTGGTTGCCGACTTCGCGAAAACCAACGACAAGTTGGTGATTCGTGCAGGCGCCATGGCAGGAAAAGTCCTGGACGTGAACGGCGTGAAGCAGCTTGCAAGCATCCCTTCGAAAGAAGTGCTGCTCGCCCAGCTGTTGGGCTTGATGCAGTCCCCCATTTCGCGTACGGCACGAGTGCTGGCCGCGCTGGCGGAACAAAAAGGCGGCGGCAACGATGTGGTCGTAGCCGCAGAGCCCGCAGCAGAAGCTGCAGCGGCATAACCTTTACCAACTTTTTTTAGGAAATCAAAATGGCATTCGACAAAGACGCATTTTTGACCGCGCTGGATAGCATGACGGTCCTCGAACTCAACGACCTGGTGAAAGCCATCGAAGAGAAATTTGGCGTGAGCGCTGCAGCGATGTCTGCTCCTGCTGCCGGCGGCGGCGGCGCTGCTGCAGTTGCAGAAGAGAAGACCGAGTTCACGGTCATGCTGCTCGAGGCTGGCGCCCAAAAGGTGCAGGTCATCAAGGCCGTGCGCGAAATCACCGGCCTGGGCCTCAAGGAAGCCAAAGACCTGGTCGACGGCGCACCGAAGGCTGTCAAGGAAGCTGCACCCAAGGCCGACGCCGAAGCTGCCAAGAAAAAGCTCGAAGACGCCGGCGCGAAAGTCGAACTCAAGTAATTCTTGTGTTTCGCGAAGGCTGGAAGACCGGTATCGGCTTCCAGCCTTTCGTGCTTTCAAGGAGTGCTGGCGAAACCCCGCGCAAGCGCGTTTTTCAGCCTCCCTGGAATCACCGGCAAGCAGATTTGCAGAAAATCTTCTTGCCAGTGCTTCCTGACCCCGACTGCAGGAAACGCCTTGGTTCGGGCAACGTGCAATGCGTTGCCGTCCGCCATGGTTGGTAGTGGCCAACCACCAAGTCTGTTTGATTACGTGGTGTATTCATTCAAGACAGTCGCCAGAGCTTAGCAAACCAGTTGCCCCTACTTGTTTGTGTCCCATTAAAGCGGAGAACTCATGGCCTATTCCTATACCGAACGCAAGCGAATTCGCAAAAGTTTCGGCAGCCGCGAGAGCGTGCTGAAAGTCCCTTACCTGTTGCAAATGCAGAAAGACGCCTACACGGCGTTCCTGCAAGCCGACCGCGCGCCGCAAAAGCGCCAGGTCGAAGGCCTGCAGGCGGCGTTTGAAAACGCCTTCCCCATCGTCTCGCACAACGGTTTTGTCGAGATGAAGTTCCTCGAGTACAACCTGGCCAAGCCCGCCTTTGACGTGCGCGAGTGCCAGACCCGCGGCCTGACCTTTGCGTCGGCCGTGCGCGCCAAGGTCCAGCTGATCATTTATGACCGCGAGTCGTCGACGTCGCAGTCCAAGGTCGTCAAGGAAGTCAAGGAGCAGGAAGTCTACATGGGCGAAGTGCCGCTCATGACCGACAAGGGTTCGTTCGTCATCAACGGGACCGAGCGTGTGATCGTGTCCCAGCTGCACCGCTCGCCGGGCGTGTTTTTCGAGCATGACAAGGGCAAGACCCACAGCTCGGGCAAACTGCTGTTCTCGGCCCGCATCATCCCTTACCGCGGCTCGTGGCTGGACTTCGAGTTCGACCCGAAGGACATCCTGTACTTCCGTGTCGACCGTCGCCGCAAGATGCCGGTCACCATCCTGCTCAAGGCCATCGGCCTGAACCCTGAGTCCATCCTCGCGAACTTCTTCGTGTTCGACAATTTCCGCCTGATGGACAGTGGCGCGCAAATGGAATTCGTCGCCGAGCGCATGCGCGGCGAAGTGGCCCGTTTCGACATCACCGACAAGAACGGCAAGGTCGTTGTTGCCAAGGACAAGCGCATCACCGTGCGCCACACGCGTGAGCTCGAGCAGAGCGGCACCTCCACGATCAGCGTCCCCGAAGACTTCCTGATCGGCCGTGTGGTCGCCAAGAACATCGTTGATGCCGAGACCGGCGAGATCATCGCCAAGGCCAACGACGAGCTGACCGACGTGCTGCTGAAGAAGCTGCGTGTTGCCGGCGTGCAGGACCTGCAGGTGTTGTACACCAACGAACTCGACCAGGGCGCCTACATTTCGCAGACCCTGCGCTCCGACGAAACCGTCGACGAATTTGCGGCGCGCGTGGCCATCTACCGCATGATGCGCCCCGGCGAGCCGCCGACGGAAGACGCCGTCCAGGCCCTGTTCCAGCGCCTGTTCTACAACCCGGACACCTACGATCTTTCCAAGGTCGGCCGCATGAAGTTCAACGCCCGCGTGGGCCGCGACAGCTCCACCGGCCCGATGGTCATGACCAACGAGGACATCCTCGCAGTCGTCAAGATCCTGGTGGACCTGCGCAACGGCAACGGTCAGGTCGACGATATCGATCACCTGGGCAACCGCCGCGTGCGTTGTGTCGGTGAACTGGCCGAGAACCAGTACCGCACCGGTCTGGCACGGATTGAAAAAGCCGTGAAGGAACGTCTGGGCCAGGCCGAGCAGGAGCCCCTGATGCCGCACGACCTGATCAACAGCAAGCCGATCTCCGCCGCCCTGAAGGAATTCTTCGGCGCTTCGCAGCTGTCCCAGTTCATGGACCAGACCAACCCGCTGGCCGAGATCACCCACAAGCGCCGTGTTTCGGCCCTTGGCCCCGGTGGCTTGACCCGCGAACGTGCCGGCTTTGAAGTGCGTGACGTGCACGTGACCCATTACGGCCGCGTCTGCCCGATTGAAACGCCTGAAGGCCCGAACATCGGCCTGATCAACTCGCTGGCGCTGTATGCCCGCCTGAACGAATACGGCTTCATTGAAACGCCGTATCGCCGCGTGATTGACGGCAAGCTCACTGACCAGATCGACTACCTGTCTGCCATCGAAGAAGGCAAATACGTGATCGCCCAGGCCAATGCCCTGCTCGATGATGCCGGCAAGCTGACGGGCGACCTCGTGTCGGCCCGTGAAAACGGCGAATCCGTGCTGGTCGGCGCAGAACGCATCCAGTACATGGACGTGTCGCCTGCGCAGATCGTGTCGGTTGCGGCCTCGCTGGTGCCCTTCCTCGAGCACGACGATGCGAACCGCGCGCTGATGGGCGCCAACATGTCGCGTCAGGCGGTGCCCGTGCTGCGTCCGGAAAAACCATTGGTCGGTACCGGCATCGAACGCGTGGCGGCCATCGACTCGGGGACGGTCGTGACCGCCACCCGTGGCGGCGTGGTTGACTATGTGGACGCCACCCGCATCGTGGTGCGTGTGAATGACGCGGAAGCATTGGCCGGTGAGGTGGGTGTGGACATCTACAACCTGATCAAGTACCAGCGCTCCAACCAGAACACCAACATCCACCAGCGCCCGATCGTCAAGATCGGCGACAAGCTGGCCAAGGGCGACGTGATTGCCGACGGCGCATCGACCGACCTGGGCGAGATCGCCATCGGCCAGAACATGCTGATCGCCTTCATGCCCTGGAACGGCTACAACTTCGAGGACTCGATCCTGATTTCCGAGCGCATCGTTGCCGAAGACCGCTACACCTCGATCCACATCGAGGAGCTCGTGGTCATGGCGCGTGACACCAAGCTCGGTGCGGAAGAGATCACCCGCGACATCCCGAACCTGTCCGAGCAGCAACTCAACCGTCTGGACGAGTCCGGCATCATTTATGTCGGCGCCGAAGTCCAGCCGGGCGACACGCTGGTCGGCAAGGTCACACCCAAAGGCGAGACCACGCTGACCCCGGAAGAAAAGCTGCTGCGCGCCATCTTCGGCGAAAAAGCCAGCGATGTGAAAGACACCTCGCTGCGCGTGAGCCAGGGCTCGCAGGGCACCGTGATCGACGTGCAGGTCTTCACCCGTGAAGGCATCGTGCGCGACAAGCGTGCCCAGCAGATCATCGACGACGAGCTCAAGCGCTTCCGTCTGGACCTCAACGACCAGCTGCGGATTGTGGAAGCCGATGCGTTCGACCGTATCGAAAAGCTGCTGACCGGCAAGGTTGCCAACGGCGGCCCGAAAAAGCTGGCCAAAGGCACGAAGATCGACAAGGCTTACCTGACCGACGTCGAGAAATACCACTGGTTCGACATCCGTCCGGCGGATGACGAAGTCGCGGCCCAGCTCGAGAGCATCAAGAACTCGATGGAGCAGACGCGTCACAGCTTTGACCTGGCGTTTGAAGAAAAGCGCAAGAAGCTCACGCAGGGCGACGAACTGCCGGCCGGCGTGCTGAAGATGGTCAAGGTCTACCTGGCTGTCAAGCGCCGCCTGCAACCCGGCGACAAGATGGCCGGCCGCCACGGCAACAAGGGTGTGGTGTCCAAGATCGTTCCGGTCGAAGACATGCCTTACATGGCCGACGGTACGCCGTGCGATATCGTGCTCAACCCGCTGGGCGTGCCTTCGCGGATGAACGTCGGCCAGGTGCTCGAAGTGCACCTGGGCTGGGCCGCCAAGGGACTGGGCCAGCGCATCGGCGACATGCTGCAGGCCGAGGCCAAGGTGGCCGACCTGCGCAAGTTCATGGACACGCTGTACAACAAGTCGGGCCGTGCGGAAGACCTGTCCAAGTTGTCGGATGACGAGATCCTGCAGATGGCCGGCAACCTGACGGGCGGCGTGCCTTTTGCTACACCGGTGTTCGATGGTGCCTCGGAAGCCGAGATCATGGGCATGCTGCAACTGGCCTACCCGGACGACGTCGCCAAGGGCAAGGGGCTGACGGCCACGCGCACCCAGGCGCAGCTGTATGACGGGCGCAACGGCGACGCTTTCGAGCGCACGACGACCGTGGGCTATATGCACTTCCTGAAACTTCACCACCTGGTGGACGACAAGATGCACGCACGTTCGACCGGCCCGTACTCGCTGGTCACGCAGCAGCCGCTGGGCGGCAAGGCGCAGTTCGGTGGCCAGCGTTTCGGCGAGATGGAGGTCTGGGCGCTGGAAGCGTACGGCGCCGCCTACACGCTGCAGGAAATGCTGACCGTCAAGTCCGACGACGTGCAGGGCCGTACCAAGGTCTACGAGAGCATCGTCAAGGGCGAGCACGCGATCACTGCCGGCATGCCGGAGTCGTTCAACGTGCTGGTCAAGGAAATTCGTTCGCTCGGTATCGATATCGAGCTGGAACGCAGCTAATTCAGCAGGAAAGAAAAGGATTTAAACCATGAAATCATTACTCGACCTGTTCAAGCAATTTACGCCGGATGAGCATTTCGATGCCATCAAGATCGGCATGGCCTCGCCCGAGAAGATCCGTTCGTGGTCTTTCGGCGAAGTGAAAAAGCCTGAAACCATCAACTACCGCACCTTCAAGCCGGAGCGCGACGGTCTCTTTTGCGCCAAAATCTTTGGCCCCATCAAGGACTACGAGTGCCTGTGCGGCAAGTACAAGCGCCTCAAGCACCGCGGTGTGATCTGCGAGAAGTGCGGCGTTGAAGTCACGCAGACCAAGGTTCGCCGCGAACGCATGGGTCACATCGACCTGGCCGCACCGTGCGCGCACATCTGGTTCCTGAAGTCGCTGCCGTCGCGGCTGGGCCTGGTGCTCGACATGACGCTGCGCGACATCGAGCGTGTGTTGTACTTTGAAGCCTACGTGGTGACCGATCCCGGCATGACCCCGCTGAAGAAATTCAGCATCATGTCGGAAGACGACTACGACGCCAAGCGCAAGGAATACGGCGACGAGTACACCGCCAAGATGGGCGCGGAAGGCATCAAGGACCTGCTCGAAGGGCTGGACCTCGATGTCGAGATCGACAAGCTGCGCAATGACCTGACCGGTTCCGAAATCAAGATCAAGAAAAACGCCAAGCGTCTGAAATTGATGGAAGCGTTCAAGAAGTCCGGCATCAAGCCGGGCTGGATGGTGCTGGACGTGTTGCCCGTGCTGCCGCCGGACCTGCGTCCGCTGGTGCCGCTCGATGGCGGCCGCTTTGCGACCTCCGACCTGAACGACCTGTACCGCCGCGTCATCAACCGCAACAGCCGCCTGCGCCGTTTGCTGGAACTGAAGGCGCCGGAAATCATTGCGCGCAACGAGAAGCGCATGCTGCAGGAAGCCGTGGACAGCTTGCTGGACAACGGCCGCCGCGGCAAGGCCATGACGGGCGCCAACAAACGCGCCCTGAAGTCGCTCGCCGACATGATCAAGGGCAAGTCGGGCCGTTTCCGCCAGAACTTGCTGGGCAAGCGGGTCGACTACTCGGGTCGTTCTGTCATTACCGTGGGCCCGACGCTCAAGCTGCACCAGTGCGGCTTGCCCAAGCTGATGGCACTCGAACTGTTCAAGCCTTTCATCTTCTCGCGCCTCGAAGCCATGGGCATCGCGACAACGATCAAGGCCGCGAAGAAGGAAGTCGAATCCGGCACGCCGGTGGTGTGGGACATCCTGGAAGAGGTCATCAAGGAACACCCGGTCATGCTCAACCGTGCGCCCACGCTGCACCGTCTGGGTATCCAGGCCTTTGAGCCCATCCTGATCGAAGGCAAGGCCATCCAGCTGCACCCGCTCGTCTGCTCGGCCTTCAACGCCGACTTCGACGGTGACCAGATGGCTGTGCACGTACCGCTGTCCGTGGAAGCACAGATGGAAGCCCGCACCCTGATGCTGGCTTCGAACAACATCCTGTTCCCCGCCAGTGGCGAGCCGTCCATCGTTCCTTCGCAGGACGTGGTGCTGGGTCTGTACTACACGACCCGTGACCGTACCAACGGCAAGGGCGAAGGCCTGGTGTTCTCCGACACCGGCGAAGTGCGCCGCGCCTTTGACGCGGGTGAACTCGACCTGAACGCCCGCATCAGCGTGCGCCTGACCGAGTACACCAAGGACAAGGAAACCGGCGAGTTCGTGCCATCGACCAAGCTGTGGGAAACCACCGGCGGCCGTGCACTGCTGTCCGAAATCCTGCCCAAGGGCCTGCCTTTCTCCAACCTGAACAAGGCGCTGAAGAAAAAGGAAATCTCCAAGCTGATCAACGTGTCTTTCCGCAAGTGCGGACTCAAAGAGACGGTGGTGTTTGCCGACAAGCTGCTGCAGTCGGGCTTCCGCCTGGCGACCAAGGCCGGCATTTCCATCTGCATCGACGACATGCTGATCCCCAAGGAAAAGCCGGCCATCATTGCGCGCGCCCAGAAGGAAGTCAAAGAAATCGAGCAGCAGTATGTCTCGGGCCTGGTGACCTCCGGCGAGCGTTACAACAAGGTGGTGGACATCTGGGGCAAGTCGGGCGACGAAGTGTCCAAGGTGATGATGGCCCAGCTTTCGAAAGAAAAAGTCATCGACCGCCACGGCAAGGAAGTCGAGCAGGAGTCCTTCAACTCCATCTACATGATGGCCGACTCCGGGGCCCGCGGTTCCGCCGCGCAGATTCGCCAGGTGGCTGGTATGCGCGGTTTGATGGCCAAGCCGGATGGCTCCATCATCGAAACGCCGATCACCGCCAACTTCCGTGAAGGCCTGAACGTGCTGGAGTACTTCATCTCCACCCACGGTGCCCGAAAAGGCCTGGCCGATACCGCGCTGAAAACCGCCAACTCCGGTTACCTGACACGCCGCCTGTGCGACGTGGTGCAGGATCTGGTGGTGACCGAGGACGACTGCGGCACGACCGACGGTTCGCTGATGCGCGCCATCGTCGAGGGTGGCGAGGTCATCGAATCGCTGCGCGACCGTATCCTCGGCCGCACCGCGGTCGAAGACATCCTGCACCCCGAGAACCGCTCGGTCCTGGCCAAGTCCGGCGTCATGCTGGACGAGGACCTGATCGACGAACTCGAAGCAGCCGGCGTGGACGAAGTCAAGGTGCGTACCGCATTGACCTGCGAAACCCGTTTTGGCCTGTGCGCCAAGTGTTACGGCCGGGACCTGGGTCGCGGCGGCCTGATCAACATCGGCGAAGCGGTCGGCATCATTGCCGCCCAGTCGATCGGCGAGCCGGGCACGCAGCTGACCATGCGGACCTTCCACATCGGTGGTGCGGCTTCGCGTGCAGCGATTGCCTCCAGCGTCGAAGCCAAGTCCAACGGCGTGATCGGTTTCAACGCACCGATGCGTTATGTGACCAACACCAAGGGTGAACTGGTCGTGATCGCGCGCTCCGGCGAAATCGTGATCCACGACGAACATGGCCGCGAGCGCGAGCGTCACAAGGTGCCTTACGGTGCGATCCTGTCGGTGAAAGCCGACCAGACGATCAAGGCCGGCGCGATTCTGGCCAACTGGGACCCGCTGACCCGACCCATCATCACCGAGTTCGCCGGCAAGGTGGCCTTCGAGAATGTGGAAGAAGGCGTGACGGTTGCCAAGCAGCTCGACGAGGTGACCGGTCTGTCCACCCTGGTGGTGATCGATCCGAAACGCCGCGGCGCGACCAAGGTGATCCGTCCCCAGGTCAAGCTGATCGACGCGACCGGCAACGAAGTCAAGATCCCCGGCACCGATCACTCGGTGACGATCGGCTTCCAGGTCGGTGCGCTGGTCCAGGTGCGTGACGGCCAGGACGTGGGCCCCGGCGAGGTGCTCGCGCGTATTCCGGTCGAAGGCCAGAAGACCCGCGACATCACCGGCGGTCTGCCGCGTGTGGCCGAGCTGTTCGAAGCCCGTACCCCGAAAGACAAGGGCACGCTGGCCGAGATGACCGGTACCGTGTCGTTCGGCAAGGAGACCAAAGGCAAGGTTCGCCTGCAGATCACCGATCCTGAAGGCAAGGTCTGGGAAGACCTCGTGCCCAAAGAGAAGAACATTCTCGTGCACGAAGGCCAGGTCGTGAACAAGGGCGAGTCGATTGTCGACGGCCCTGCCGATCCGCAGGACATCCTGCGCCTGCTGGGCATGGAAGAGCTGGCCCGCTACATCGTCGATGAAGTGCAGGACGTTTACCGCCTGCAGGGTGTGAAGATCAACGACAAGCACATCGAAGTGATTGTTCGCCAGATGCTGCGCCGTGTGGTGGTCGAGAACGTCGGCGAGTCCAGCTACATCGCTGGCGAGCAGGTCGAGCGTTCGGTCATTCTGGATGCCAACGACGCCCTGCGCGCCGAAGGCAAGATCCCGGCGACCTTCAGCAACCTGTTGCTCGGTATCACCAAGGCCTCGCTGTCGACCGATTCGTTCATCTCTGCGGCTTCCTTCCAGGAAACCACCCGCGTGCTCACCGAGGCTGCCATCATGGGCAAGCGCGACGAGTTGCGTGGCCTGAAAGAGAACGTGATCGTCGGCCGCCTGATCCCCGCCGGTACCGGCATGGCCTACCACGAGGCACGCAAAGCCAAGGACCAGATGGACGACGCCGAGCGCCGTGCCATTGCCGAAGCCGAAGCGGCCGAACTCGAAGCCATGCCCGAGCAGACCAGCGAAGGTGCTGCCAGCGAGTAATTGCTGCTTTTTGACGCTATAAAAAGCGTAGCGCCTCGCGCCCTGTTAACAAGGGCCCGAGGCGCTTTTTTATTGAAGATCCGGAGTTGTTGCGCGCCCGCGCTGCGCGCGCATGCCGGCAGGCTGTACAGCCGCCCGGCTTGTCGGCTAAAGTCGCCCGTGCCGGTTCGCGGCAGTCCCTGTTGATAGAAAGAAGGCCCCATGTCCACCCAGTCCCTGGTTTCGATTGTTGTGTTTGCCTTGCTGCTGTTCTGGGCTGTCGGGGCCTACAACCGGCTGGTGCGCCTGAAGAACATCATCGCCAACGCCTTCGGGCAGATTGATGTGCAGCTCAAGCGCCGTTACGACCTGATTCCCAACCTGGTGGAGGCCGCCAAAAAATACCTGCTGCACGAGCGCGAGACGCTCGAAGCGGTGATCGCGGCGCGCAACCAGGCGCGTTTGGCCAGCGATGCTGCGCGCAGCCACCCCACCCACGCGCCGGAAGTGCTGGCTTTGGCCGCTGCTGAAGAGGCGCTGAGCGGCAGCCTGGGGCGCCTGTTCGCGCTCGCCGAGGCTTACCCCGAACTCAAGGCCGACGACACCATCCGCGAGCTCAGCGAGGAGCTGACCAGCACCGAAAACAAGGTGGCCTTTGCGCGCCAGGCCTACAACGATGCGGTGCTCGACTACAACAATGCGCAGGCGCAATTTCCGGCCCTGCTGATTGCCCGCCTGTTTGGTTTTGCCGCGTCGGCCATGCTCAGGGCCACGGAAACGCCTGCCGAGCGTGAAGCGGTGCGCATCCAGATGTGAATGTGGCCCCCACGCTTGTCGCTTCGCGTGCCTTTGGCGGTGCGCTGCCCCTGTCACGAGGAAGAGGGGCACATTTTTCCAGGGGCGGCCCATCAAAAAATTGCTTGTCAGCTCTGGGTGCCGGCCGGCAAATCTAATTCATCTTCACATGCGTTTTTTTGAGCACCAGGAGCGGGCCCGCGCCGAAACCCGGCAACTGCTGCTGCTGTTCGCCTTGACGGTGGCCGGCCTGGTGTTGGCCGTCAATGCCGCGTTGGCCCTGACCTGGCATCTGCTGACGCCGGGGGTGGTGGGCTACCCCGCGTACTTTTTCAGCGTCAACACCGGCATGACCCTGCTCTTTGTGCTGGGCGGCTGGTGGCTGGAAACCTCCAGCCTGCAGGGCGGCGGTGAAAAACTGGCGCGACGTGTGGGCGCCCGCGAGGCCTGGCCTGCCAGCCGGCTCGATGAACAGAAGCTCTGCAACATTGCGGCCGAGCTCGCCATTGCCGCCAGCATGCGTGTGCCGCAGGTCATGGTGCTGGAGCGTCAGGGCAGCATCAACGCCTTTGCCGCCGGCTGGGACGAGGACGATGCGGTCATCGCCGTCACGCGTGGCGCGCTCGACGGCTTGAGCCGCGACGAACTGCAGGGGCTGGTGGCCCACGAACTGAGCCATATCCGAGAAGGCGATACCCGGCTCAACATGCGGCTGGCTGGCATGGTGTTCGGGCTGGAGCTGATTTTCAACCTCGGGGTGGGCATGTGCGAGCGCGACGAGAACGACCGGCGTTCCGTGCTGGCGCTGCCGGGCCTGGCCATCCTGGCAGCCGGTTTTCTCGGCTGGCTGGCTGGCCGCGCGCTGAAGGCGGCGGTGTCGCGCCAGCGCGAGTTTCTGGCGGATGCGCGTGCGGTCCAGTTCACGCGTAGCCGGGACGGCCTGGGCGGTGTGCTGCGCAAGGTGGCCGGCCAGCAGGGCGCGGGCCGTACAGCGAGTTTTCATCCGGCGGTGCAGCACATGCTGCTGGTCGGGCAGCAGGGGCGGGCGCACTGGCTGGATTCGCACCCGCCGCTGGCCGAACGTATCCGCCGGATTTACGGCCGTGCCATGCCAGGACTGGCCGAAAGCGAGACCGCGCCGACCCGCCCCGACGCCCTGTTTTGAGCCGGAACCGGGGATAAGCTCAACACGAAAGACTCGAAGGCAGGGCGATGTCAAGGCCAACGTCATCAACGCGCTGCCGTCCAGGCGCGCCGGCGCCATCGCCGTGCAGGCCGGGCTGCCAAGCTGGTCTAATAGGTGCCATGCCGCCCGCGTCCGGGTGGCTTGAAACAGCGGCGCCCGCGGGCCTGCCGTCACAGGATCGATGCAAGACAACCAAACCTCCCAGACCCCTCTGTGGCGCCAGCTTCAGGGGGCCGCCTTCTTATTGATGGCCGTTCGCGGCGGCCGCTCCATGACCGCTGCGCTCGAAGACATCGACGCCAGCCTGCGGCCCGGCGTGCAAGCCCTGGGTTTTCATGCCCTGCGCTGGCTAGGCCGGGCCGAAGCCCTTCGCCAGCAACTGGCCCAGCGGCCGCCGCCGCCGGAGGCCGACGCCCTGCTGTGTGTTGCGTTGGCGCTGGCCTGTACGGAAAGCAATTCTGACGACGCCGCTGCCAGCCACCTGCCGGATAGCGACAATCCCCGTTACACCGCCTACACGCTGGTGGACCAGGCCGTCGAAGCCGCCAAGCGCGACGAGGCCACGGTGCACCAGGCCAGCTTCATCAACGGCTGCCTGCGCCGCTTCCTGCGCGAGCGCGACGCACTGATGGCCCAGACGGAAAAACATCCGCAGGCGGTCTGGAACCACCCGCAGTGGTGGATAGACCGGGTGCGCAAGGATCACCCGGACCACTGGCAGGCCATCCTGCATGCCAACAATGCCAAAGCGCCCCTGATCCTCCGGGTCAACACAAAAAAAACGACTCCAGACCAATATCTGAAGGCGTTGTCAGCTATGAATATCGCAGCAAACCAAGTGGGCCCGCAGGGGGTGGTGCTGGCGACGCCGAGCGCGGTGACGGCGCTGCCCGGTTATGCCGAAGGGCATTTTTCGGTGCAGGACGCCGCGGCGCAGATGGCGGCCCCCTTGCTGCTGGACGGGCTGGCCCCGGCCGGTGGCGCGCCCTTGCGGCTGCTGGATGCCTGCGCCGCGCCCGGCGGCAAGACGGCGCACTTGCTGGAACTCGCCGACTGCGAGGTCACGGCGCTCGATATTGACGCGCGCCGCTGCGAGCGCATGGCGCAGAACCTGCAGCGGCTGGGCCTGCACGCGGACATCCGGGTGGGGGATGCCGCCCGCCCCGACGGCTGGTGGGACGGCCGGCTGTACGACGGCATCCTGCTCGATGCGCCATGCACCGCCTCGGGGATTGTGCGGCGCCACCCGGACGTGCGCTGGCTGCGCCGCCCGACCGACATCGCCCAGCTGGCCGCGCTGCAGGCGCGGCTGCTGGAAACGCTGTGGCCGCTGCTGCGGCCGGGCGGCCGGCTGCTGTACTGCACCTGCTCGGTTTTCAGGGCGGAAGGTGAACAGCAGGCCCAAACGTTTGTTACGCACCACAAAGACGCGCATTTCATGCCATCACCCGGTCATTTGCTGCCCCAAAGTCGCGTCCTGGAGACCGTCTTCCCGGACAATTTGGAAGGTGAGCACGACGGTTTCTTTTACGCAGTTTTTGAAAAACGCAAAGCCTGACACGGTGCTGCGGCGGCTGCTGGCGTTTTGGGTGTGCACCGTGATGGCGCTAGCCGGCCACGCGGCGCTGGCCACCGAGGTGACCCAACTGAAGATGGAACGTTCCGACGAGGGCGTGTACCTGTCGGCCAGCATCCAGTTCGACCTGCCCCCTGCCGTTGAAGAAGCCCTGCTCAAGGGCATTCCCATGTTTTTCGTGGCCGAGGCCGACATCTACCGCAGCCGCTGGTACTGGTACGACAAACGCATCACCACGGCGACACGCACCATGCGGCTGGCGTTCCAGCCCCTGACCCGCCGCTGGCGTCTCAATGTGATGCCCGGCGCCATCAGCGTCACCGGCTTGCGGGCCTCCTTCAGCCAGAATTACGACACGCTCGATGATGCGCTGGCATCGATCCAGCGCTTTTCGCGCTGGCGGATTGCCGATGCCGCGGAAGTCGAGTCCGGTGTCCGGCACAACGTCGATTTTCGTTTCCGGCTCGACCTCTCGCAGCTGCCGCGCCCCTTCCAGATTGGCGTGGCGGGGCAGAAAGACTGGGCCATCGCCGTCGAGACCAACCGCGACCTGGTCGCCGAACCGATTCGCGACCTGTCCCGGGACGCCACCCGGGACCTCTCCAGGGAAGCCGTCAAAGAGGCGGAAAAGTGAACCTGAAAGGCGATGTGTCGTCGCTGAAAAGCAGTCCGGCTTTTCGCTGGACGGTGGGTGTTGGCGTCGGCACCATGGCCGCGCTGGGCCTGGTGCTGCTCTTTCTGCTGACCCAGGCCACCGGCAACCGCGAGCTTTACGAACGCAACTACGTCCTGCTGTTCGGGCTCAACGTGGCGGTAGCCGCCTTGCTGCTGTTGGTCATCAGTTGGATCGTGCTGCGCCTGATCCTGCGCCTGCGCAAGGGCAAGTTCGGCAGCCGACTGCTGGTCAAGCTGGCCGCCATTTTTGCGCTGGTGGGCCTGCTGCCCGGCACGATGATTTACGTGGTGTCCTACCAGTTCGTTTCGCGTTCGATCGAAAGCTGGTTTGACGTGAAGGTCGAAGGCGCACTGGACGCCGGCCTGAACCTGGGCCGGGTCACGCTCGACACGCTGGCCGCCGAACTGGGCAACAAGACCCGCGCCGCCGCGGGGCAGCTGACGCAAACACCCGATGCCTCGGCCGGCCTGGCGCTGGAGCGCCTGCGCGAGCAGCTGGCCGTCAGCGACGTCGTGTTGTGGTCGGCCTCCGGGCAGATGATTGCCAGTGCCGGTGACTCGCGTTACTCCCTCAAGCCCGAGCGGCCGCCGGCGCAACTGCTGCGCAGTGCCCGCAACCAGCGTGTGGCGACGCAGATCGAGGGGCTCGACGAGGTGGCCTTGCCCGGCGCCGAGCCGCCCGGCAGCGCGGCAAGCCTCGCCGCAGGCAGTGCGACACCGCCCCGCATCAAGGCCCTGGCGCTGATCAACAACCCCAACGTCGGCCTGCTCGGCGAGGTCCGGTTCCTGCAGGTGACCGAGGTGTTGCCGGCCAGCCTCGTGGCCAATGCCATTGCCGTGCAGGAGGCCAACCGCGAGTACCAGGAGCGCGCCCTGGCCCGGGGTGGCCTGCGCAAAATGTACATAGGCACACTCACGCTCAGTTTGTTCCTGGCCGTGTTCGGTGCGGTGCTGCTGGCGGTGGTGCTGGGCAACCAGCTGGCGCGGCCCCTGCTGGTGCTGGCCGAAGGGGTGCGTCAGGTGGCCCAGGGTGACCTGACGCCCAAGGCGGCGCTGCAGGGCAAGGACGAACTGGGCGGGCTGACCCGCTCCTTTGCCGACATGACCCAGCAACTCGCCGACGCGCGCGGCGCGGTGCAAAAAAGCATGGACCAGGTGGATGCCGCCCGTGCCAATCTGCAGACCATCCTGGACAATCTCACCGCCGGTGTCATGGTGCTGGACCTCAAGGGGCGCATCCAGACCAGCAACCCCGGTGCCACGCGCATCCTGCGTGTGCCGCTGGCGGCTTACCACGGGCGCTCACTCAGCGACATTCCCGGGCTGGAAGTTTTTGCGCAAGGCGTGCAGGCCCAGTTCGACGCCTACTTTGGCGAAAACCAGCTGCACGACGTGGAGCACTGGCAGCAGTCGTTCGAACTCAACGCCGCCCAGCCCGGCGCACCCGACAACGCGATCACGCTGATTGCCCGCGGCGCCAAGATGCCGGGCAGCGAATGCCTGCTGGTGTTCGACGACGTGTCCGAAATGGTGTCCGCCCAGCGCGCCCAGGCCTGGGGCGAAGTGGCGCGCCGGCTGGCCCATGAGATCAAGAACCCGCTCACCCCCATCCAGCTGTCGGCGGAGCGGCTGGAGATGAAGCTCACCGGCAAGGTGGCCGAGCCCGAGCAGATCCTGCTGACCAAGTCGGTCAAGACCATCGTCGACCAGGTCGATGCCATGAAACGCCTGGTCAACGAATTCCGCGACTATGCCCGCCTGCCGGCCGCCGAACTCAAGCCCGTTGACCTCAATGCGCTGGTCAACGACGTGATGCAGCTTTACGCCAGCGAGAACGCGGTGGTGCCGGTGTACACCGAGCTCGACCCGGCTTGCCCCCCGATCAAGGCAGATTCACAACAGATTCGGCAGGTCATTCACAACTTGTTGCAAAACGCCCAGGATGCCCAGGAGGGCCGGGCAGAGGGCCGCGTGCTGCTCAAAACCGAGTATTCGGAGACCTCGAAACGGGTGCGTCTGACGGTGCGCGACAACGGCACGGGCTTCCCGGAACACATCCTGAAACGGGCGTTTGAGCCCTACGTCACCACCAAGGTCAAGGGCACCGGTCTGGGGCTGGCCGTCGTCAAAAAAATCGCCGATGAACACGGCGCACGTGTTGATATTTCGAATCGCGTGGTTGACGGCGTCGTGCAGGGCGCCCAAGTATCGCTATCATTCGCAGTTGTGACATAACAACACTGCGGACCCGGAGGTGGGTACCGCAGAATTGACAACTGACGGTAGGGGTAGCGTTTCAACATGGCAAACATTCTGGTAGTCGACGACGAGCTGGGCATACGTGACCTGCTCTCCGAAATTCTCAACGACGAAGGGCATCAGGTCGAACTCGCAGAAAACGCTGCGCAGGCCCGCGCCGCGCGCGGCCGCTCCCGGCCCGACCTCGTATTGCTCGATATCTGGATGCCGGACACCGATGGTGTGACGCTCCTCAAGGAATGGTCGTCCAGCGGCCTTCTGAGCATGCCGGTGATCATGATGAGCGGCCACGCCACCATCGACACCGCCGTGGAAGCCACCAAGATAGGCGCGATCGCGTTTCTTGAAAAACCCATCACACTGCAAAAGCTCCTCAAGGCGGTTGAACAGGGCCTGCTCAAATCGGCTGGCCGCAAACCGCTGGCGGTTCCCGCCGCACTGCTGCATGCGGTGGACATGACGGTGGAAGTCGCGATGACCGGCCAGGTCATGCCGTTGACGGTGGATCTCGGCCCGCAGGCCACCCAGAGTTTCCTGCTCGAAAAGCCGCTGCGCGATGCGCGCGACGAGTTCGAAAAAGCCTATTTCGAGTTTCACCTGGCCAAGGAAGGCGGCTCCATGACCCGCGTGGCAGAGAAGACCGGGCTGGAGCGCACCCACTTGTACCGCAAGCTCAAACAACTCGGCGTGGACCTGACCCGGGGCAAGCGCGCGGCCTGATATATAATCTTAGGCTCAGGCCCGGTAGCTCAGTCGGTAGAGCAGAGGATTGAAAATCCTTGTGTCGGTGGTTCGATTCCGCCCCAGGCCACCAGAATAATCTCCTTATGAATCAACAGGTTCACGAGGAAGATGCAAAAAAAGCGGCCCGTCAAACGGCCGCTTTTTTTGTTTTCTGACGCAGTCTCTGACGTTCGCGTTGGGATTTGACTGCGGCATAGCGGCCTGCGACTGCGCGCCAGTGCGTTTGAATGCGGGCTTGCCGCATCGGACAGCCCCTGGCGTATCAGGCGCGTGACGGCTTTTGGGATGCCTGCCGGGCACCCTAAATTGCCGTTTTGGGGCGTAAAGAACATGGCTGACTACACGCAACTCCACTAACTTAGGAGTTGTTCATGAGGTCATCTACCAGCGCAAACTGCGCCATGGCTGCCGCCGTCCCGTCGGCTGTTTCATCTGTCACCGTACCCCAGACCAAACCCCGGACCAAGGGCAAAGCTCGGCCCGAAGCACAGCCTTACCGCGAGGGAGCGGGGTACGCCATTCGTTGTCATTACAAAGGCCACGAAATTTATCTGAGCGGCCGCGCCACCGCGGCTGCCGCGAAAAAAGCGGCGGGCCAGCGACGTGATGCCATCGATGAGCATGGTGCCCCCCAAGGCCGCGGCCCGGACATGACCACCGCCGCCCAGGCCCTGCAGGACTATGCCATGCAGCGGCTGCGTTTCAAAAAAGGCGCTGTCCAGGAGGCTGTGCGTATCAACAACTACCTGCGGGCGGCGCACCTCAGCACGTTGCGGGTCACGCCCCTGAAGGCCGTCTTGCCCGAATCTGGTCCTGCCGCGGCCCCGACGTCCAGCCCGAGCAAAGCCGCGAAGGCAAAAAAGCCGAAGACCGTTTACTTCAAGGTCACTTTGGAGCCTTACAAGGCTGAGCGTGTCATCGCCAACGGCCTGCATGCCCATCGCAAGGCGCAGCTGACGAAAACAGCCGATTCCCGCAAACACCGCGCCGTGCTGGCCGGGCGGGCCCTCGGTGCCATCGGACGGGCTGACATGCAACGCTACATGGACGCCATGCGCGACGAAGGCGTTGCGCCAGCGACGATGACGCTCGAGCAGGCCATGTGGCGGGGACTCTTTAATTACGCCGTTTCGAAGTGGGCCTGGGCCTCACTCAAAGACAACCCAGCTACCCACCTGGAGATGCCCGCGGTAGAAAACGAGCGCAAACGTACGATGAGCCACGCCGAGCAGAGCCTGCTGGACGCTGCGCTCCTGGACTGCCGCAACTTGCTGGTCGCACCGGTGCTGACGCTGCTGCGTGAAACCGCAATGCGCGCGTCCGAGCCGCTGGAGCACGCCTGCTGGAGGGACGTCAACTGGGAGCGCCGGGTGCTTTGTCTGAGCGATGCCAAGGCCGGGAAAAGGGATGTGCCCCTGTCACCGGTGGCTATTGAGGTGCTGCGCAACCTGGGGCCCGGCGAGCCCGACGAGCCCGACGAGCCTATCGTGAAAATCACCTACGAAGCCCTCAAGAAAGGCATGGAGCGCGCTTGTGAACGAGCCGGTATAAAAAATCTGCACCTCCAGGATATCAGGAGGACTGCTGCGACTCGCTTGGCGCTCAAGACCGGAAATATTTTTCTGGTGAAAGCGCTAACGGGTCATAAAACAGACAAAATGGCGGCCCGCTACATGCAGGTCGGTGCCGATGATGTGGTTGCCGTTTTGCATGCGCCGGAGGAGTCCCCAGCCGTCCCGGTCGCGGACGTGGAACTGCCGAAAAGCGCTGTGCAAACGACGCAAGCGACAGCATCCACATTGCTGCCGACGTTTAGCCTGGAGCAGATGCAGGCCATGGCGCAACTCGCAGCCCAAGCCGCCGTTGCCGGTCTAAATGCCGGGAAGCCCACGCCCTCCGGACCCGTGCAGATTCCATTGCTGACGCTGGTCCCGCCGCCAGCACCGCGTAGGCCTGCCGAAGATGTCCGTCCTTTGGGCCTGGTTGCCTAACCGTTGCCCCGGGCAGTCGGATGGGGGCGAGCGCCGGTTGACGCTTGCCCCCGTCCACACTCCAAGCGGTCGTTGACCGGTGGCGGGTCTTCGGAGGTGAGGGACTGTAGGGGGGGGCTGCAATCGGGAGGGTGTAGCCCAGCTTCGAGCTTAAATAAGGTCGCGCCAAGGGTACTCAAAAACATTCTGCCAACTATCCGCATGGCTTCCAGGGATTGCCTTGGCATGTTCATCGAAGGTCTGGCGCCACTGGCTCTGCACGTGCGCAAGAATCTTCGCTATCACCTCATAAGCTTCATCATCAGACTTGAGCCCGCCGATTTGTCTGCCAGCCGCGATGAGATTTTTCATGCTTCCTGCACGGGCTCCCTGCTTAAGAATCGCCATGCGGAAAACGGGAACACCAGCGCGATGGAAGTATGGAAGGACGTCGTACAACGGGGCAAGCTCCCACGTCGCCAGGCTAACCTGCCTCAAGCTGGTGTTCCAGGGATGGTCGTCGGTATTCCCCACGGCCGCATTGAGCACGATGCGGCGGAATAACTCCAACGCGTCGCCGGGCTCCTTAAGCTTCGAACGCAACGTAACATAGCTTCGCTTCGGGTCCTCGACATCCGTGCCCGGATGCAAACCGAGCGCAGTGGCAGCGCTCACACACTGATAGACCGGGCCGGCGGCACCCGCGCCGCGGTCGAACCGTGAGATGCATAAGGCGGGAAGTCCGTTCATCTCAAGAACGTGATGAGCGGGAACCTTCAGCCCCAGTTGCTGCGCAAGCGTAAGCGCGGTGGCTTCTGCAACGACAGTATCCGTTCGCTCGGACGGCAGGGAAAATTTCAACAAGACCGGCACGAGGTCACCCTTATCCGTGGCCCGGAACATGCCCGAAATCTTTGGTCGTTCGCCGCCCATCGCGCCTTCCGAAGACTCCAGTGAGACTGCGGCTAGGGTTTCTGATGTGACCGCGGGGACCTCTTTCGTCAGAATCGCTTCGACAGCAGGTTTCGCGCCCAGTTCTCCAACAAACAGGGCTCCAAATCCATCCGCGGGTGCATACAGCAAGCGCTCCCACCATCCCCACGGCTCGGGATTCGTTTCGGCGCCGAGGAGCTGGTGCCGGTGCTTTTGCAGAATGTCCAAAGACCAACCGGACAGGGCGACATCGCAAAACACGGGAAAGGGGGCGACACCCACTCGCGTGAAGGGCGCCCCTTGTTTGAGTCGTATGTCGCTAGGGTCCAGTTCCCACGCACTCCTTCCCTGGGCAAGGTAACCCTTGTCGTACTGGAATTCCCACCGATTGACTTCCTGCGTTAGCTCGCCGACCCGGACTGGCAACCGATTGCCGTCTGCCTGTGTGGTCCATCGAAAAACGGGTGCCCGGCGCGTCACTCGGTTGACTCCTTACGCCGTCGGGATGCCGGAAATTTCGCGCGTGCAGCCTCTTGGTACACAGGGTCAATTGCAGCGTTTGCCATGACCGTCTGTAGCACCACGTCGTCCAGCGCCCAAAGAAGCCTGGCAACGTCAGCGAAGCGTGTCCGCAGCGAGCCGACCTCAATTGCAATAACGGTGTGCCTGCCCAAGTCAGCCCTTGCAGCTAACTCTGCCTGAGTAAGGCCCCTTGCCAGACGCATGAGTCGAATGCGCAAGCCTACGTCACTCACAAACTGAGTGACTTCGGTTGGTTCGGACAGAGGGTCGCGCTTGGTTCGCATGTTGCATATTATAGACATATATAGAGTAAATGTCGATAATAAGCTACCTGTAAGCGAAGGAAAGGCCTGGTGAGCTTGGCAAAGCAGAACGGTGCCTAGGATTTCATCAGTGGTCTCACGCGGGTGGCCTGTGACGGGACCGAGGCGTCGACGAGGGCTTGCAGTGACTTCGCGCAGGCGGTCCGCAACCGCGATTGCCGGGCGAGGCATTCCAACTATTGAAAAGACGTCTCCATGTTGTTAGAGGTGCCATATACGCGATAACAGGGCCGGTTTAGAGCGGCCGCCGGCCTGTGGCGGGCTCGCGAGATGCGTGGGTCTATGAAAGTAAAGAGACGGGCCTGTGCAAAGCCACTGCCCACGCGGCCTGCCGGCGGGGTCGAGCATCTCAAACGACAGCACAAGCACCTCTAAAAACATGTGTTTGCACAAACCCCGGTGGGGTTTGGCTGAAAAGAGCTCCAAAATCTTGCCATTCGGACCTGCAGCACCCCAAACAACATATCCAGCACCTCAAACGACATAGCGGTTGATTCGATAGGGCTCATCCGCGATGAAGTTGAAGGGCCGCTCATGATTGGGACAGTTTGAGCCACCGCACCTGTCCGTTTCCGACTGACCAGCCGGTGTCGATGATGCCCCGTTGAGCCAGTTGCTTTAAGGCGTCCCGCATGCGGTTTGAAAAGGCTTTGTCGGTAGCTTGCGAACCGCAAAGCGCCTTGAGCGTAGTCAGCGACATGGGTATCAGTCGGGTCTGGCTTGCTACAAACGAATACAACCAGGTCGCCAGACCTTCGGGGAGCGAAAGTCGGTCCTCGAGCGTGAACCACACTTTTGGAGAAATCCCGAACAACTTGGTGATGTGCTTGTCGAGCCCGACAGTCCATGGCCCCGTCTTGGGGTAGTCGAAGTGTTGGCAGAGCTGGACGCTGAAGGAGTCAAAAATCAGTAACCCTTGTTGGAGGCGCTGAATATGCTCGCGAAGCTGGCGTCGGGCATTACCGTCATAACGGTTGAAAAGAGCCATGCAGACCGGTTCCGGATGCAAGCTGACCGCCGCGCCGGCTCGCACGTCCCGGAGCATGTGAATGAGCGCCAGGAAGACCAGGCTGTCGCTTTGGCGCAGCTCAGGCCCAGAATAGCGGATTGTGGGTTTTCCGATGGCAGCGGGCAGTTCAAATCCGAGATGTTTCTGTCGTGGCTCGCTTCTGCTTCGCACCCGGAAGAGCGGCGACACAAAAGTAAGCGTCCGACCAATACCGTCTTGACGCAGATGCTGAACGGGTAGCAGTTACTGGGGCCCGTTTACTTCGTCAATGAAGTGGTCGTATTCATAGGCAGCCTCGATGGCGGCATCCAGGCGCTGTA
>Ga0208271_100183_pt1 | contig 22539 bp, 19 predicted proteins | sample LakWasM111_LOW13_2_FD_183927 | JGI IMG/M metagenome (GOLD analysis project Ga0208271, IMG submission 183927) | Freshwater sediment methanotrophic microbial communities from Lake Washington under simulated oxygen tension - Sediment Metagenome... | ecosystem: Environmental > Aquatic > Freshwater >...
GAGCAGGGCGGCAGGCGTCATGGTACCCATCCTACCCGCTGGCCGTACTGGGTTTCGCCTTGGAAACTCCCATACCCATCAAATGGACGCCATTGCCTTGCGCCACCAAATACCGTGTACGGCGAGCCGTCTGGCACTCATGTTTGATCATACCGATCCGGAAGCTTCCTTGAAAGCACCGAGAGTCCAGAAGCTGCAGTACGTGCAGCCGTGTCCAGCAGACCAGTCCCGCGACTCGGGCAGTGAGTGGCCATGGACGCCAGTCCGTCGCGGCTGTGCACCATGCGCCAGCCAGAACCTGGCCTGCCGCAACCAACAGTACGACCACAATCAGGCCATGCCGGACCTGAAGGCACGCACTCCACGTAGGCGACGGTCGCGATGCCCCATTGGGCGGAGAAGTAGGTCAGCACCGAACTAAGCAGCACGCCCGTCCTGGACAGCGTCAAGCGGATGGTCGCGGCCAGGCATGGGGAAAGACAAGAGACGATTTGCACCAGCGCCACATCGCCCGATTGGCGCCCGACCATGTCGTGCGCAACTTCCTGACGACTGACGGCTTCTGGCCCCGTCGCTGCCGCCGGAGCCTCGTCCGCGATCGGCAGCAATCGCTGCACAACCGACATTGGGTCTGCGTCATCTCAGGGCCTTTGCAGCTCTTCATGACCCAACGGCGGGCCGCTTCATGGTGCCGATACGGCCCAGGTCCAAGCCTGTGGATTTCCGCTGATCGGTTGAAACGCAATAAGCCAAACGATATGAAATAAATAGCGGCTGGCGCATTCTGGTTGGGCGGTGCAGGCCAATTGGCCTATCAAATTGAACAGCCGACGGCGTGCATGTGTCAGGAGGGCGCCTCGATTCAGGCTCATATCTGCAGGCAATGGCCTGCAGTGGATCGCTCTACATGCGCAACTCTTGCAAAACCTCCGGGTGTGCAACGGCCACACGGAGCAATGTCTTGGCGGCGCCCGTGGGTGAGCGGCGGCCCTGCTCCCAGTCTTGCAGTGTTCTCGCCGAAACGCCCAGAAGCAATGCAAAGGCCTGCTGGGATAGCCCCATTTTTGCGCGTGCTTCCGCAGCCACCGGCAACTTGACTTGCGTGGTGCGGGCCGCTTCGCCACGTTTCATTTGCTGGACGGACTCCAGCAGATCGCGTTGGAATTTTTCGATTTCAGTGGGCATCTTCGACTCCTTGCTTCAACTGCGCCAGGAAGGGTGTGGGGAGGTTGTGCAGGCCAATTTGAACGCAAACCTGCCCCACCAGCGACGCCCCAGGCACCCTGCGCCGCCTACTCCGGCAAATGGCACACCGCCTCGATGTTGTTGCCCTCGAGGTCGATGACGAAGGCGCCGTAGTAGTGGGGGTGGTAGTCGGGGCGCAGGCCGGGGGCGCCGTTGTCCTTGCCGCCGGCGGCGATGGCGGCGGCGTAAAAGGCGTCCACCTGGGCGCGGGTCTGGGCCTTCCAGGCCAGGTGGCAGCCGGTGGTGGCTGGCGGACCGCCGTAGGGGGAGGGGCCGTCGATGAACCACACGTCGGCCTTTTTGCCGTCGGGTTCGGCGGGGTCGGGGTAGGCGAACCCGAGGATGTTCATGCCGTAGTTGCCCTCGAAGGAAACGCTGTAGCCCAGGGGCGCTAGTGTCCTGAGTTAGAAGTTCGTTTCATAAAGATGCCGAGAATCGCCGCCATGCGGCGTTGCAAATCCTCGCGATAGCTACGGCTATCGCTGCGGTTTGCGCCTTGCCTGACGACGATTTCGACCTCTTCATTTCGTCAACGAACTTCTAACTCAGGACACTAGGCGCCTGCAGGACTACTGACGCAGCGGATTTGGCTGCCGATGGCGAGCGTCGCTGGGTCGCGGCCCAGCTCCCGGGAGAGGCGCAGCGCGTTGTCGGGCGCATGCAGCTTCATGGTGTTGTCAAAGAAGCAGAAAACGTCGCGTTGTGCACGTTTTGCCGCAGGCGCCTAGCCTTCGCCGCGGCAGGCCTGCATCACCTCCCGACACCCAGGCGCGAATGCGCCCAGCCCATGCTTTGATCTGCGCGTCGCTGTAGCCGGCGGCGTAGAGCTGCCTGGCGCCGTGCAGCCCAAGGAAGAGGAAATCGGCGGTGACATCGCCAACTTCGGGCCAACGCCCGCCGGTATCGGCCAAGTGCTCAATCTTGGCGTGCGCCCCAGAAAAATCACCTCGATGCATGTGCCGTTCAATTTTTGTCGCCTATTGGGGCCATTTCTACCAGCATCGCAACCAGTTTCTCGGTGCTCTCCAGAACGCGCTCGCTCAAGCCTGCAGCGAGCAGAGCATCCCGTCGCATCCTCGTAGCGTCCCGCCTGGCGAACAGCACCGTCTGGTAGGGCTCCCACACGCGGCGCAACTCTGCAACCTGTGCCTTGATCTTCGGATGGGTCAACGGCGACTTCTCCATCTGCAGCAGCACTGCGGTGAAATGGGCCCGCGCCAGATGCATCTCCATATCGGCCGGTGCACTGTTGATTTCCCAGGTCTCATACAGATAGAACTTCATCATGCGCTGGGAGAGCATGCGCTGGCGCCCGGCAAGATTGACCAGTTGGTCCAGTGGCAAGATGCCTGCATCCCGGTAACCCAACGTGACGTGGTGCGCTGCTTGCTGTAGTTCTTCACTCAGATCGTACAGAAGATCCGCCCCGAGCTTGGTGGGATACGCCGTGAGAAGCGGCTTGCAGCGGGCCCACACAGCATCGAGCTCGGCAAGGGATCTGGCCTGGGCCGCATTGGGCGGAAGCGATTTGAGTGCGTCAAGTTGGGCGTCAAACAGTCGGATGGACTCTTGCAAGATAGCCTGTGCACCCTCGGGGTCGATGCTTTGCCCCAGCATCAGGTAGGCCTTGGTCATGCGTTGCGCAAGCATGCGCTGGCGCCCTGCCATGTTCACGTTGGCGACCGATTGGAGATTCATCTGCTGGGCCGCTGTCGGGGTCGACTGGGCCTGCAGTTGGAGTGGTAGCCAGGACAACGCCAGCACGCACAGAACCCCTGTACCAAATAGAAATCTGAGCATGAAGCAACCCCTGCGGTGAAGGAAGGTAGAAATGCACGGAGACACAGACCGCTGGTGCCTGGCGGCGAAAGAAAGGATGCTCACACCGTTTGGGATCCGGCCACTCCGCGGTGGTCGGCGAGGCGCACTCCCATCCGGCACGTCAGCCACAACGCTGGCCCACTGATCGGTGACCTGCGCGAATGGCCGCTGTTCACAACGATGGACCCAGAGATTTTGTGGATGTCGGTGCTTAAGCGCATCAGCGTGAACCCGAAGGCGAGGAAACGCTACTTGCTGTGGGTCGACCAATCTACCGTCGTGATTTGGAATTCCGCCTCCGAAGAACGCCGAGAATCGCCGCCATGCTGCGTTGCAAATCCGCGCGATAGCACAGGCTGTCGCTGTGTTTTGCAGCGCAGACGCTCAACGATTGCGACACTTTTCCTTTTCAAGCCGCTTCTGAATCACTACACGCGCCAGTGTTGCGGCCGTGGTCTACCCGTGCGGGACAAAGCGCGCGCTGGTGGCGCGACTGAAGTGGCAACCGTTCCATCGCTGGGGTGGTGCCAGCGCTGAAAAAGCGCCCACTTGAGCGGGCGCCGCTTCGAAGCATTGCTTACTTCTCCACAAACGCCCGCTCGACAACGAAATCGCCCGGCCGCGTGGTGTTGCCTTCCTCAAATTTCATTTTTTCCAGCAGCGACTTGATGGAGGCCAGCATCTCGGGGCTCCCGCACAGCATCGCGCGGTCTTCCAGCGGGTTGAGTTGCGGCAGACCCAGGTCGGCCGCCAGCTTGCCCGACTCAATCAGATCGGGAATGCGTCCCTGGTTGCGGAAGGGTTCGCGCGTGACGGTGGGGTAGTACTTGAGCTGCGCGCTCACCATCTCGCCCAAAATCTCGTGCTCTGGCAGTTCCTTGGTGAGGTAGTCGTGGTAGGCCAGTTCGGCCACCTGGCGCACGCCGTGGACCAGGATGACCTGCTCGAAACGCTCATAGGTTTCCGGATCGCGAATCACGCTCAGGAATGGCGCGAGGCCCGTGCCGGTGGAAAACAGGTACAGCCGCTTGGCGGGGAGCAGGTAGTCGATGAGCAACGTGCCCGTGGGTTTCTTGCCAACGATGACGCTGTCGCCCACCTGGATGTGCTGCAGGCGCGACGTCAGCGGGCCGTCGGGCACCTTGATGCTGAGAAATTCGAGGTGCTCCTCGTAGTTGGCGCTGACGATGCTGTAGGCGCGCAGCAAGGGCTTGCCATTCACCATCAGGCCGATCATGGTGAAGTGCCCATTCGAAAAGCGCAGAGTGGGGTCGCGCGTGGTGGTAAAGCTGAAAAGGCGGTCGGTCCAATGGTGAACCGACAGCACGCGTTCTTCGTGAAAAGCACTCATGATGGGATGGCGAGGAGAGTAAGAAACGGTGGTCGCAGCCGGGCAGACCCGGCCTTGGCCCGCGAACCGCGTCGACCTACCGACTCCGCGCGAGCAATGCCTGCCATTGTCATGCAAAGCTCATAACAGACGGGCCTGCGCTTGTGTCTGAATTGATATAAGGCAAGGTTGACGGGATCGGGCTGGCCCGTGCCGGTCGGAGGCGGCCCGACTTATTGCGCTGCCTGTCCGCCCCAATGAATGCGCTGCTGCAGAAATTGCCATAGGCGCTCGTCCTGACTGAAAGCCACGTTGAAGCGCAGCCAGCCGGTTGGGCGGGGCTCCACCAGAAACAGTTCTCCCGGCCCGAGCATGATGCCGGCGCCGGTGGCTTCGCGGGAGAGCTCGGCGCTGTCGGGCAGGTCGGGGTGGCGGGCCCACAGGTACATGCCGGCCTCGGGTTCGTGGAACAGCTCGAAGCCCAGGCTGTCGAGTCGCCGCCCCACGGTGCGGTGCGCTTCGGCCAGGCGTTCGCGCAAGGACTTGAGGTGCTTGCGCCAGCGCCCGTCGGTCACCACGCCCAAGGTGATGCGCTCGGAAATTTCGGACGAGGTGAGGCCGGACAGCATTTTGAGCTGTACCAGCTCGTCCAGCAGCGCGCGTTTTGCGACAACAAAGCCGGTGCGCAAATTGGGCGAAATGGTTTTGGAAAAACTGCCGACGTAGAGCACGCGGTCGAGCTGGTCCAGGCTGGCCAGCGAAGGTCGCGCCGCTGTGTCCATGTCGGCGTAAATGTCGTTTTCTATCAGCAAGAAGCCATGCTGCTCTGCCAACTGAAGCAGGCGGTGCAGCTGGGCCACCGAGGCCACTGAGCAGGTGGGGCTTTGCAGGCGCGGCTGCGTGAAAAAAGCCTTGGGGTGGTGCAGCGCCAGCAGGGCCTCAAGCGCGGGCAGGTCGTAGCCGGTGGGCGTGCGCGGCACGCCAATCACCTCGGCGCCGGCAAAGCGCAGCATGAAGAGCAGGTTGGGGTAGCCAGGGTCGTCGGCCAGCACCACATCGCCCGGTTTGACCAGGCGGCGTGCGATCAGATCCAGCGCTTGGCTGGAGCCCTGGGTGAGAAGGACCTGATCGGCCGCGACACTGACATGGTGCTCCGCCAGGGATTCGGCGACGTAGCTGCGCAGGGCGGTGTGGCCGTGCGGTATGCCATAGCCGGCCAGGTCCGGTCCGTCGGACGACAGCTGGCGCAGACTGCGCCGCACCGCGTCGCCGAACAGCCAGTCGTTGGGCAGCCAGCCGCAGCCCGCCTTGATCGGCAAGTTGCGGTTTTCAAAAATCTGTTTGAGGTACCAGCGCGTGTCAAAGCGGGGTGTGGGGCGCTCGGGCGCGCCGGCTGCAGCGCCGTCGTCGCCCCGCCGCTTGACGAAAAACCCGGCGTGGGCCTTGGACACCAGCCAGCCTTGGGCCACGAGCCGGTCGTAGGCTTCCACCACAGTGAATACGCTCACGCCATGGGATGCGGCAAAGGCCCGAATGGACGGCAGCTTGCTGCCGGGCTTGAGCACATGCCCGGCAATCAGCTCGCGCAGGCCGTCCACGATCTGGATCACCAGCGGCGTCTGAAGGTCTGCACTGAGGGTGAGCATGGGACAAACGAATAGGGCGGAGGGCGCGCCGTGCAGACGCGGAGACAGGGTTTGCCTGTAGAGGATTTTAGACCTGCACAGTGCACCGCAACTTCGTGTCCGGTGTACATGGACGGGGAGTGAGGCGGCTTCCAGAATGCCTCCATCGTATTTTTTTTGCTCGCCAGAGCCTGTGACCGCCATGCAGCACGAACCCCATTTCACCAACGCCGCCCTGCTTGCCCGCCGCCACGCAGCGGTGGCACGCGGCGTTGGTCAGACGCACGAGATATTTATTCAGAAGGCCCGCAACGCCGAACTGTGGGACGTCGAAGGCCGCCGCTATATCGACTTTGCTGGCGGCATTGCCGTGCTCAACACCGGGCATCTGCATGCGGGAGTCATTGCGGCCGTGCAGGAGCAGCTTGGGCGCTACACCCACACCTGTTTCCAGGTGGTGGCTTACGAGCCCTACGTGGAAGTCGCCGAGCGCCTCAATTCGCTGGCTCCCGGCGCCTTTGCGAAAAAGACCTTGCTGCTGACTACGGGTGCCGAAGCGGTCGAGAACGCGGTGAAGATCGCCCGGGCCTACACCAAGCGTCCCGGTGTCATCGCCTTTACGGGCGGCTACCACGGCCGCACCCATTTCACCCTCGGGCTGACGGGCAAGGTGGCGCCTTACAAGACCGGTTTCGGGCCGTTTCCTGCAGAGGTCTACCACGCCCAATTTCCCAACGCCTTGCATGGCGTGAGCGTGGCGCAGGCCCTGCAATCGGTTGAGCTGCTGTTCAAGAACGACGTGGAAGCCGAGCGCGTGGCGGCCTTCATCGTCGAGCCGGTGCAGGGGGAGGGCGGTTTTTATGTGGCACCGCCTGAATTCATCAGCGGCCTCAAGGCGCTGGCCGATCGCCACGGCATTCTCCTCATTGCCGACGAAGTGCAGACCGGCGCCGGCCGTACCGGCACCTGGTTTGCCTGCGAGCAGTGGCCCGTGGCGCCAGACCTCATCACCACCGCCAAATCGCTGGCAGGCGGCTTTCCTCTGGCCGGTGTGGTGGGCCGCGCGGACGTCATGGACGCGCCCGCGCCCGGTGGCCTGGGCGGAACCTACGCCGGCAGCCCGGTGGCTTGCGCTGCGGCCCTGGCGGTGATGGAGGCGTTCGACAAGGAGGAACTGCTGGCGCGCAGTCGGGCCATGGGGGCGCTGCTGGTCACCTGGCTGAGTGATCTGGCCAAGAAGGTCCCCGCCATTGGCGACGTGCGCGGCCTGGGCGCCATGGTGGCCATCGAGCTGTGTGAAGCGGGCGATGTGCACCGACCCGATGCCGCGCTGGCGAAAAAAGTCGTGGCCGAGGCCGCACGCCGAGGATTGATCTTGCTGTCGTGTGGCACCTATGGCAATGTGATCCGCATCCTCGTGCCGCTGACGGCGTCCGACGAACTGCTTGAAGAAGGCCTTGGCATCCTGGCCGACAGTCTGGCAGCCGTCGCCTGACCGCAGCCACGCAAGCCTTCCCTCCGCTTCCATTGCATACCCCATGAACCACGCAGAACCCCTGGTCCGCTTCAGCGGCGTACAGAAAACCTACGACGGGGTGCAACTGGTGGTGCGGGCGCTGAACCTCGACATTCAACGGGGCGAATTCTTGAGCCTGCTCGGACCCTCGGGTTCGGGCAAGACCACTACCCTGATGATGCTGGCGGGGTTTGAATCCCCCACCTCGGGAGACATCCTGCTCGACGGCCAGCAGATCACGGGCACACCGCCGCACAAGCGCAACTTCGGCATGGTGTTCCAGAACTACGCCCTGTTCCCGCACCTGACCGTGGGCCAGAACGTGGCCTACCCCCTGACGGTGCGCAAGGTGTCCAAGGCCGACCAGGCCGAGCGCGTGGCCAAGGCCCTCGATATGGTCCGCCTGACCGGCATGGCAGACCGCCTGCCGGCGCAGTTGTCCGGTGGCCAGCAGCAGCGTGTGGCGCTGGCGCGCGCGCTGGTGTTCAACCCGCAATTGGTGCTCATGGATGAGCCGCTGGGAGCGCTCGACAAGCAACTGCGCGAGCACATGCAGCTGGAGCTCAAGGAGCTGCACCGCCAATTGGGCGTGACCTTTGTATATGTCACGCACGACCAGAGCGAAGCCCTGACCATGAGCGACCGTGTGGCGGTGTTCAACGAAGGCGCGATCCAGCAACTGGCTGACGTGTCTTCCCTGTACGAGACGCCGGCCAACCGTTTTGTGGCCGGTTTTGTTGGCGACAGCACGGTCCTCTCCGGCACGGTGCAGGGCCGCGGCCAGGCCGCCTCGCTGGTGCTTGCAGGCGGGCAAACGCTGGCCGGCATCAATGTCAACGATGCCGCCGATGGCGTGCGGGCCGAGGCCTGCATTCGCCCCGAACGCATCGTGCTGCATGCGGCGGGCAGTGCGCCGCGCGAGCAAGCGCTGCCGGCGACTGTCAGCCGCGCCATCTATCACGGCGACCACCTGCGCCTGATGTGCGATCTGGGCGGCGGCCAGGCCCTGGCCACCGTCAAGTTGGCGCTCAGCCAGGGGCAGGCGCAGGCGCTGCCCCAGCCGGGCGACGCCGTGCAACTGGAGTTTCCGCCCGAGTCCACCCGCATCTACGCACTGCCCCCGGTGCACTGATTTAGTTTCGTTCCATAAAACCCAAGGAGACCGTCCCATGAAAACCAAGAGCCTGATCGCCTGCGCAGCCCTGTCTGCCTGCATCGCACTGCCCAGCTTTGCCGAGCAGCCGCTGACCGTCGTGAACTTCGGCGGCGCAAACGCCAACGCGCAGAAGAAGGCCTTCTACGAGCCCTACCAGAAGGCCGGCAACCAGATCATTGCGGTGGAATACAACGGCGAGCAGGCCAAGGTCAAGGCCATGGTGGAAACCAGGAAGATCACCTGGGATGTGGTGGAGGTGGAATCGCCCGACGCAGCGCGCGGCTGCGACGAAGGCCTGTTTGAGAAGCTCGACTACAGCAAGGTGGCCAACAAGGCCGACCTGCTGCCAGCCGCCGTCACCGACTGCGCCGTAGGCATTTTTGTCTGGTCCACGGTGATGGCCTACAACGGCGACAAGCTCAAGACCGCGCCCACCAGCTGGGCGGATTTCTTCGACACCAAGAAGATTCCGGGCAAGCGCGGCATGCGCAAGGGCGCGCGCTACAACCTCGAATTTGCCCTGCTCGCCGATGGTGTCAAGCCCGCCGACGTGTACAAGGTGCTGGCCACCAAGGAAGGCGCCGACCGCGCCTTCAAGAAGCTGGGCGAGCTCAAGCCCAGCATCCAGTGGTGGGAAGCCGGTGCACAGGCGCCGCAGTTTCTGGTGGCGGGCGACGTGGTGCTGACCACGGTGTACAACGGCCGCATCGACGCCGCCAACCGCGAGGGCCGCAACCTCAAGATCTACTGGCCGGGCGGCATCTATGACCTGGACTACTGGGCGATTCCGCGTGGCACGCCCAACAAGGACGCAGCGCTCAAGTTCATTGCCTTCACCCTCAAGCCCGAGCAGCAGGCCGCCTACGCGCAGAACATTGCCTATGGTCCGGCCAACAGCAAGGCATTGGCCAAGCTCGACAAGAAGGTACTGGACGACCTGCCGACCTCGCCCACCAACGCCAAAGAGGCTTTGCAATTCAGTGTGGCTTTCTGGGCCGACCAGGGCGAGTCGCTGGAAAAGCGCTTTGCTTCCTGGGCCACGCAGTAATTGGCTAGCCACGTTTTGCCAGACACCATGCACGCCGCTGCAAGCGCCCTGGCCCTGCCCGTTTCTGCGGCAGGGCTGGACGGCAACGACCCCGCCGCCTTGCGCAAGGCTCTGGCGCGCGCACAACTGCGGCGCAAGTGGCGGGCGTTCAGCCTGACACTGCCACTGCTGGTGTTCCTGGTGTTCACCTTGCTGGTGCCGATTGCGGCGCTGCTCATGCGCGCGGTGGAAAACCCGGAAGTCGCCAGCGCCCTGCCGGCGACGATTCCCGTGCTCAAGAAGTGGGATCGGAGCGCTGCGCCTCCACCGGCGGCCTACGCGGCACTCGTCGGGGACCTGGCCCGACTGCCCGATATTTCCGACGCCGGCGCGCTGGCGCGCAGGTTGAATGCCGAAGTGCCGGGCGCCCGCTCGATGGTGATGGGCGCCTACCGCGGCCTTCCCTTCGAGGGCGACGCCGAGGCCATCAAGCAGCGCCTGCTGGACGCCGATCCGCGCTGGGGCGAAGCACCGTTCTGGCGCGCCATTGCCAAGAACGGCGCGCGCTGGACGCCCGACTACCTGCTCGCGTCGGTGGACTTGCGCCGCGACGCCCTGGGCGACGTGGAGCGCATGCCCGAGGAGCAGCGCGCCTTTGGCGCCATCCTGCTGCGCACCTTCTATATCAGCGCGGTAGTCACCGCCATTTGCCTGTTGCTCGGCTACCCACTGGCCTGGTGGTTGGCAACGCTGCCGCCGCGCCCGGCCAACGTGTTGATGATTCTGGTGCTGGTGCCGTTCTGGACCTCCATCCTGGTGCGCGTGGCTGCGTGGATCGTGCTGCTGCAGTCCGAGGGGCTGGTCAACCGGGGCTTGATGGGGCTGGGCGTCATCCACGAGCCGCTGGCGCTGCTGTTCAACCGCACCGGCGTGGTGATTGCCATGGTGCACATCCTGCTGCCGTTCATGATTTTGCCGCTCTACAGCGTGATGAAAAGCGTGCCCGGCACCTATGTGCGCGCGGCGGTGTCGCTGGGCAGCTCGCCGCTGGCAGCGTTCTTTCGGGTGTATGTACCGCAGACCTATCCAGGCATCGGCGCGGGCGTGCTGCTGGTGTTTATCCTGGCAATCGGCTACTACGTGACCCCCGCGCTGCTGGGCGGGGCGGACGATCAGATGCTCAGCTATTACATCGCCCGCTACACCAACGTGGTGGTGAACTGGGGCATGGCGTGCGCGCTGGGCGCCCTGTTGCTGGCCGCCACGCTGCTGCTCTACAGCGTCTACCGGCGCTTTGGCAAGGCCGAACTCAGCTTAGGCTGAATGGAGTTTCCGTCATGCTTCGAATGCCCCAGTTTCCGCGCTACGCCACGCTGGCCGACAAGATCGGCTGGTGGCTGGTGCGCGCACTGTGTGTGGCCGTGCTGCTGTTTCTGCTGGCGCCCATTCTGGTGATGGTGCCGCTGTCGTTTTCGGACAGCTCTTTCCTTACCTACCCCATTCCGGGTTGGTCGCTCAAGTGGTACCGCAATCTGTTCGAAGCGCAGGAATGGTCGCGCGCCACGCGCAACAGCTTCATCGTCGCCCCCGCTGCCACGGTGATTGCCACTGTGCTCGGCACGCTGGCGGCGGTGGGCCTGTCGCGCGCAGACTTCCGGTTCAAGGGCCTGCTCATGGGCGTGCTCATTGCGCCCATGGTGGTCCCGGTCATCGTGGTGGGGGTGGCCACCTACTTGTACTTTGCGCCTCTGGGCCTGGCCGATAGCTACCTGGGCCTGATCATCGTGCATGCCGCGCTGGGCGCGCCCTTTGTGCTGACCACCGTGCTGGCGACACTGGCGGGCTTCAACCACAACCTGGTGCGTGCCTCGCTCAGCCTGGGTGAGACACCGCTCAGAACCTTCTTTCGCGTGACGCTGCCGGTGATTGCGCCGGGGGTGATTTCCGGCGCCTTGTTCGCCTTTGCCACTTCGTTCGACGAAGTGGTGGTCACGCTGTTTCTGGCGGGCGCCGAGCAGACCACGCTGCCGCGCCAGATGTTCACCGGCATTCGCGAAAACATCTCGCCCACCATTGCCGCCGTCGCCACCTTGCTGATCATTTTCACCACCTGCCTGTTGCTGGCGCTGGAGTGGTTGCGCGGCCGGCGCGCCTGAGCGCTCCAGCGCTTGGCCTCTTGTTCGCGTCCGTACCTTGTCTGTACCTTCTATGACCTCTCCCCTCGCCACCCTCAAAGACCCCAGCCTCCTCAAGACCGACGCCCTCATCAACGGCCAGTGGATCGCCGGCGCCAGCCGCTTCGCCGTCCATGACCCCGCCACCGGCGCGCACCTGGTCGACGTTGCCAACCTCGGCCCCCAGGATGCAAAAGCCGCCATCGATGCCGCCAACGCCGCCTGGCCTGCCTGGCGCAGCAAAACCGCCAAAGAGCGCAGCAGCATCCTGCGCAAGTGGTTTGACCTGCTCATGGCCAACCAGGACGACCTGGGCCGCATCATGACCGCCGAACAAGGCAAGCCCCTGCCAGAAGCCAAAGGCGAAGTCGCCTATGGCGCCAGCTTCGTCGAGTGGTTTGCCGAAGAAGCCAAACGCGTCAATGGCGAAACCCTGCCCCAGTTCGACAACAACAAGCGCCTGCTGGTCCTGAAGCAGCCCATTGGCGTCTGCGCAGCCATTACGCCCTGGAACTTCCCGCTCGCCATGATCACCCGCAAGGTGGCGCCGGCCCTGGCCGCAGGCTGCACCGTGGTCATCAAGCCCGCAGAACTCACCCCGCTCTCGGCGCTCGCCGCTGCCGAACTGGCCCAGCGCGCCGGCATTCCTGCGGGGGTCCTCAACATGCTCTGCGCCGACGCCGACAACTCCATTGCCATTGGCAAGGTGCTGTGCGAGAGCCCCATCGTGCGCCACATCAGCTTTACCGGCTCCACCGAAGTGGGGCGCATCCTGATGGCGCAGTCCGCGCCCACGGTCAAGAAGATGTCGCTCGAGCTCGGCGGCAATGCGCCGTTCATCGTCTTCAACGATGCCGACATCGACAGCGCTGTTGAAGGCGCCTTTGCCAGCAAGTACCGCAACGCCGGCCAGACCTGCGTGTGCTCCAACCGCTTCTACGTGCAAAGCGGGGTCTACGACGAATTTGTGAAGAAGTTCGCCGCCAAGGTGGCCACGGCCAAAGTGGGCAATGGTTTTGAAGACGGGGTGAACCAGGGCCCGCTGATCGAAGAAGCCGCGCTGGTCAAGGTGCAGCGCCATGTGGAGGACGCCATTGCCAAGGGCGGCAAGGTGCTCACTGGCGGCAAGCGCCTCATCACCCTGGGCTCGGGCCAGTTCTTCGAGCCCACGGTGATGGCCAACGCCAGCGCCGACATGCTGTGCGCCACCGAAGAGACCTTTGGTCCCTTCGCCCCGGTGTTCAAGTTCGAGACCGAGCAAGAAGCCATTGATGCGGCCAACAACACCGAGTTCGGGCTGGCCAGCTACTTCTACAGCCGCGACGTGGGCCGCATCTTCCGCGTGGGAGAAGCGCTCGAATACGGCATGGTGGGCATCAACGTGGGCATTCTGGCCACCGAGCACGTGCCCTTTGGCGGCGTCAAGCAGTCGGGCCTGGGGCGCGAGGGCTCGCACCACGGGATGGACGACTATGTGGAGATCAAGTACCTGTGCCTGGGAGATATTCAGCAGTAGGTCAGCGGGCGGCTATCAGCAGAAAACTACTGTTTTGATAGCTGCTTGCGCTTGGTGGGTGAGCGCTGGAGGCTTATTTCATTATAAGTTTTACGCTGCGCTCTCTCTACGCCAGCGCTTCATCCAGCACCTGCACCCAGTGCTTCACCGGCGTGGCCGTGCCGCTTTGCAAATGGGTGATGCAGCCGATGTTGGCCGAGGTGATGACGACAGGCTCCAGGGCTGAGAGGTGGCCGATCTTGCGCTCCAGCAACTGGTGCGAGAGCTTGGCCTGCAAGACCGAGTAGGTGCCGGCCGAGCCGCAGCACAGGTGCGATTCGTTCAGCGTCAGGCGCACGTCAAACCCCAGCGCGCGCAGGTGCTGCTCGACGCCGCCGCGCAGCTGCTGGCCGTGCTGCAGCGTGCAGGGCGGGTGGAAGGCGATGACGCCCTGAGGCACGCGCCGGAGCTTGCCTTGCAGCGCCGGCGCGATCTCGGGCAGCAGCTCCGAGAGGTCGCGTGTCAGGGCGCTGACGCGGGCGGCCTTGTCGGCATATTGCGGGTCGTGCTGCAGGTGGTGGCCGTATTCCTTCACCGTCACGCCGCAGCCCGAGGCGTTCATGACGATGGCTTCGACCGCGCCGCTCTCCACCTGCGGCCACCAGGCGTCGATGTTGGCGCGCATCTCGGCTTTGCCGCCGTCCTGGTCGTTCAAGTGGAACTTGACGGCGCCGCAGCAGCCCGCGTCTGGCGCCACCACCGTCTGGATGCCGATGGCGTCAAGCACCCGCGCCGTGGCGCTGTTGATGCCGGGCATCATGGCTGGCTGCACGCAACCGGCCAGCAGCAGTATCTTGCGGGCGTGTTCGCGCGTGGGCCACAGGCCGGGGTTTTCGCGCGGCGGCACCTTGGCCTGCAAGGTTTCCGGCAGAAGACCGCGTACCGCCTGGCCCATCTTCATGGCCGGGCTGAACAGCGGCGAGGGCAGACCCTCCTTGAGCGCCCAGCGCACGCCGCGCTCAATGGCGGGGCGGGCCACCTTGTCGTCGACGATCTTGCGGCCGATGTCCACCAGCTTGCCGTACTCCACGCCGCTCGGGCAGGTGCTCTCGCAGTTGCGGCAGGTCAGGCACCGGTCCAGGTGCAGCTGCGTGGCGCGCGTCGGCTGGGCGCCTTCGAGCACCTGCTTCATCAGGTAGATGCGCCCGCGCGGGCTGTCGAGCTCGTCGCCCAGCAACTGGTAGGTTGGGCAGGTGGCAAGGCAAAAGCCGCAGTGCACGCATTTGCGCAGAATGGCTTCGGCCTCGGCGCCGTCGGGCGTGCCTTGGAATTCGGGGGCGAGCTGGGTTTGCATGGTGCTTTGGGAAAAGTGCCATCAGGAATCGTGGCGGGAGGGGGATGCGGCGGACGGATCGCTGCGCCGCAGCATCAGGCGCAGGCGTGCGCGGTCGATCCACAGCGGGGGCACGGTCAGCGTGAAGAGCACCAGCGCCAGTGGCACCACAAACACGAAGCCCACATACTTGAAGCCTGCTGCACCGGCCACGCCGCCCAGCAGAAACATGCCCAGCAGGCTGCTGAACAAGGCAAGGCGCTTGCGGTTGGCACGCACTTGCTGCTCAGGCAAGACACTGCTGCGGTTCCAGTACAGCAGCCGGCCCAGTTCAATACCCAGATCGGTGACGATGCCCGTCATGTGCGTGGTGCGGATCTCTGACGAGGACATCTTGGTCACCGTGGCGTTCTGTAGCCCCATGATGAAGGAGAGCAGCAGCACCGTGGCGGGAACGGCAAAGGGCGTGCGCCAGTTCAGCGTGACGGCGCCTACCAATCCAAACACCAGCATCAACAGCGCCACGATCAGGAGCGGCAGGGCGTAGCTGCTGTGCAGCCGGTGCTGGCGCGCCCAGTTGACCAGGATGGCGGTGACCGCGGCGCCGCTGATGAAGGCCAGCAGGGCACCGATGGCCCCCAGCACCAGCACCGTATTGCCCAGAACCAGGTTGTCGGCGAGCATGGAGACAAAGCCTGTCATGTGGGAGGTATAGAGCCGCACCACCAGAAAGCCGCCGGCGTTCACCGCACCGGCGTTGAAGGCCAGAAGCAGACCCAGGCGCCGGTTGGTGGTGCTCGTGCGGTGCTGGCCCGTGAGATGACGAAAGCGTCGCACCGTCTCAGCGCCAGCGGGTCTGGCCGGGGTTGAAGATGCCGGCCGGATCAAACGCCTGGCGCAATTGCCGATGAATCTTCGCAAGCGCCGGAGAAAGTGCATCCGAGGGGGCTTCTGCGCTTGCTGCATCTTCGCTAGTCGCTACAAAAAGCGAAGCACTTCCGCCCGCTGCCCGCGCCAGTGCGTGCAGCGCGCTGGCATGCTCCGCGCCCGCCTGCACCCAGCGCAAGGCGCCGTGCCACTCGACCAGCGGCGCCGCAACGCCGGGCGGCAGGGCCAGTACCGGCGCCGTCTGCGGCAGCGACAAGCGCCACAAGGCCTGTTGCGGCGCGCGCTGGGCAAACCAGGGCAGGCGCTGCTCGCGGCAGTCTTGCCAGTCGGCCGGCACGCTGGCGCGGGTCTGGCGCTCGCCGCCCATGCTGCGGCAGGCGGCTTCCACGGCGGCCACGGCGCCGCGCAGGCGTACATACAGGCGCGCTGCGCCGCCGCCCTCCACCCAGCAACTGGCGTTCAGTGGCAGCGGCTGGCCGCCCCAGGCGTGCAGGCGCTCCAGCGCCTCGGCCTGGCCGCATTCAAAGGCCAGCGTGGCCTCGGCGGGCGCCATGGGCAAGACCTTGAGGCTGACGTCGGTGATGACCCCCAGCTGACCCCAACTGCCGGCCATCAGGCGCGAAACGTCGTAGCCGGCGACGTTCTTCATCACCTGGCCGCCAAAGGTCAGTGGCTCGCCCCGGCCGTTGATGATGGATACGCCCAGCATGTAGTCCCGCACGGCGCCGACGCTGGCGCGCGCCGGGCCCGAGAGGCCTGCCGCCACCATGCCGCCCACGGTGGTGCCAGGGCGCAAGTGCGGTGGTTCAAACGGCAGGCACTGATTCTGTTCGGCCAGAGCCGCCTCCAGCTCGGCCAGCGGCGTGCCGGCGCGCGCGGTAATCACCAGTTCGCTCGGCTCGTAGCTGACGATGCCGGCGAGCGGGCGCGTATCAAGCCACTCGCCGCGTGGGGCTGCGCCGGCAAGAAAAGCTTTGCTTCCTCCGCCGCGAATGCGCAAAGGGGCCTGGTCTGCGGCGGCGGCGCGCACGCGGTCGGCAAGGGTTGAGAGCATGCGGTCCATGGTCATGGATGGTAAGCCTGTGTCTTCGGGTGCCGCGTGAATTTTCTGCACGGCCGGCGTGAATGGCGCGGCGCCTGTGTCTGGATCGGGGGGCCGCACTCGGGGCGGATTTGGGGTCAGACCCCCAATTAAGCTTTCGCGCTGCCCTGTCACTGCGAACCGGGAAGCAGGGCCGCGCCGATGGTGGCTGCGTCCAGTTCGGCGAAGGTGCGGTTGTGCTCTGCGGTCAGGGGGCCGCCGCCCGGCACCAGGCTGCCGTCTTCGTAGCCCATGGCCTTGAACTTCCACAGTCCGCCGATGCGTTTGAGGTGGCCCACCGGTTCGCCGCTCGCCAGATGGACAGCCACCACACCTTCGTTGACCGGATGCAGCGTCAGGCTCGCCATGGCAAGCGCTCCGCGAAACAAGGGAGCTGGCTGCTTGCAGGCGAAAGAATCAAGCAAAAATAGGCTCTAGCGCTTATTGGTATTGTATTGATAGCTACAGTTTTTGATTCTTCAAACATCGCTGTCTCCGGTCCATTCTGCTTCCTCAAACGCATTGACTCCCAAGCCCGGCACCGCCAGCGGCGCCTCCAGCACCAGCACGCGCCCCGCCAGCGGCGTGCGTTCCAGCTCGGCATCTGGGCGCCCGTGGCGGGCGGTGGTAACAAACAGCGTGCGCCGCTCGGCGCCGCCCAGGCAGACCATGGTGGGGCAGACGGCGGGAGTGGCGATCGCTTGCAGCAGCTCGCCGCTGGGCGAGAGTTGCAGCACGCGGCCGCCCTCGTACATCGCGCACCAATAGTTGCCGTCGGCATCCACGGCTGCGCCGTCCGGGCGGCCGCCATAGCTGCCATACCCGCTTTCCCCTGGTTTCCAGAGCGCGGGCTTGCGCGGGAACTGGTGCAGCGTGCGCGCCGGCCCCAGGCGGTTGTCGACTGCGCTCCAGTCGCGCGCCTCGATGCGGTGGGTGGGCGTGTCGGCGCTGTACAGGGTGTGGGGCTCGGGCGACCAGGCCAGGCCATTGAGCGTGCTGGCGCCCTCCCACATGGGCTGCACCTGCGCCGGGCCGCTGCGTGCCGGGTTGCCCCGTGCATCGATGCAGTACATCGCCGCGCCGCCGCCGCCCGGGCGCTCGTCGCGCGTGCCCACCCAAAAACGCCCCAGCGGATCGCACTTGCCGTCGTTGGCGCGCTGGTTCTGCGGGTCATACGGCAGGCGGGCGATGCGGTGCAGGCTGCCGCCCCAGGTCCGGGCGCGGTAGATGCCGCTGCGCAGCGCCAGCACCCAGCCGCTGGGCTGGCCCGCTGTGCGCGCCGGGGCCATGCAACCGGGTTCATCGGGCAGCGGCCAGCGCTCGGTAGCGCCCGTAGCCGGGTCGGCGCGCAGGGCTGCGCGGCCGGCGATGTCCACCCAGTAGAGCCGGGCGTCGCTCGCCTGCCAGAAGGGGGATTCCCCCAGTTCGCAGAGCTGCGTGCCCAGCGTGCGCCATGCCATGGCCAGTTCCTTGTTTGATGGGATTACACCGACTGGATTATTCCCGTGTCCGCTGCAGATTCTGGAGACAAAAAAGGCCCGCCAGGTGGCGGGCCAGAATTTCCAGGGAGGAGGAGGAACTCGGAGCAGGCGGGATGCCACCAGACACCCCACCGCAGGGCCTCCCTGTCAGCGGCTGTAGGCCGTCTCGCCGTGCGACGTGATGTCCAGACCCTCGCGCTCGGCTTCTTCCGCTACGCGCAGGCCCACCAGCAGGTCGGCGATCTTGTAGCTGATGAAGGCGGCCACACCCGACCACACCAGCGTTACCAACACGCTCTTGCACTGGACCCACACTTGCGCGCCCATGGCGAAGGTGTCGGGGGTGAGGCCGCCGGTGCCGCCCAGGCTTTGCGAGGCAAACACGCCCGTCAGGATGGCGCCCAGAATGCCGCCCACACCGTGCACGCCAAACACGTCAAACGCGTCGTCGGCGCCCAGCATCTTCTTCAGGCCGCCCACGCCCCACAAGCAGACCAGACCAGCCAGCAGACCCAGCACGATGGAGCCCATGGGGCCGACGAAGCCTGCGGCTGGCGTGACGGCCACCAAGCCAGCCACTGCGCCCGAGGCCGCGCCCAGCATCGATGCCTTGCCCTTGTGCAGCGTCTCACCGGCCAGCCACGACAGCGTGGCGGCGCCGGTCGCCAGCGTGGTGTTGATGAAGGCCAGACCGGCCGAGCCATTGGCGGCACCGGCAGAACCCGCGTTGAAGCCAAACCAGCCCACCCACAGGAGCGAGGCGCCCACCATGGTCAGCGTCAGGCTGTGCGGCGTGAACGCCTCCTTGCCGAAGCCAACGCGCTTGCCAACCATGTAGGCGCCCACCAGGCCGGCGATACCGGCGTTGATGTGCACCACGGTGCCGCCGGCGAAGTCGAGCGCACCCTCTTTGCCCAGCAGGCCGCCGCCCCACACCATGTGCGCCATGGGGATGTAGCTGAAAGTGAACCACAGCACCGCGAAGATCAGCACGGCGGCGAACTTCATGCGCTCGGCGAAGGAGCCGACGATGAGCGCCACGGTGATGGCGGCAAACGTGGACTGGAAGGCGACGAACACGTATTCCGGGATGGTCGGCAAGAGCCCTGAGATTGTGTCCGGCGCAATGCCCTTGAGGAACAGCTTGTCGAATCCGCCGAAGAACTGCCCCTCGCCGCCAAAGGCCAGGCTGTAGCCATAGACGGCCCAGAGCACGGTGATGAGCGAGAAGATCACGAACACCTGCACCAGCACCGAGAGCATGTTCTTCGAGCGCGCCAGGCCCCCGTAGAACAGCGCCAGGCCCGGAATCACCATCAGGATGACGAGCAGGGTCGAGGTCAGCATCCAGGCGGTGTCGCCCGAGTCGAGCTTGGGTGCGGGTGCAGTTGCAGGCGCGGTATCGGGCGCCGCTTCGGCCCCCATCGCTGCAGCCGGGGCCGCAGGAGCCGCCGCAGCCGGAGCGGCGTCAGGGGCGGCGACAGGCGCGCTGGACACGGCTTCGGGGGCCGCCGGCGCCTGGGCCAGAGCCAGCGGGCCCAGCGTCAGCGCGCCAAGCCCCAGCAATAGAGAAGCAAGCAATTTTTTCATGGTGGTGTTCTCGGTTGGATGGAAGGGCGGCGCTCTACAGCGCTTCCTGGCCGGTCTCGCCGGTGCGGATGCGCACCACCTGCTCCAGCGCGGCGACAAAGACCTTGCCGTCGCCGATCTTTCCGGTGCGGGCCGCGCCCTCGATGGCTTCGATGACGCGCTCCACCAGGTCGTCGGCGACAGCCGCTTCGATCTTGACCTTGGGCAGAAAATCAACCACGTACTCGGCGCCCCGGTACAGCTCGGTGTGCCCCTTCTGGCGGCCAAAGCCCTTGACTTCGGTGACCGTGATGCCCTGCACGCCAATGTCCGAGAGGGCTTCGCGCACCTCGTCGAGCTTGAAGGGTTTGATGATGGCGGTGACCATTTTCATGTCATGTTTCCTTTCAGATGCGGGCGCATTCAGAGCGTCTTGGTCAGGGTCAGCAGCAAACGCGGTTTGTTCACGTCGCCGAAGAAGGACTTCTTGTTGGCGCCCGCAATGGCCGCCGCCAGACTCAGACCACCGCCAAAGTCGTAAGCGCCGCCGACGCTGTAATCCATGTAGTTGGGCACGCCGGTGTCCTTGATATCGCTGGCAAAGCGCGTGAAGCCCACCGAGGCCTTGAGCGTGGTGTTGGGAGCCACTTCCTGCGCCACGGCAAAGCTTAAATAGCCGGTGTTGCGTCCGCGCAAGCCTGAGCCGCCCTTGGCGCCGGCCCAGCCGAAATAGTCTTGCGACACCGTGTGCGAATACTTGGCCGTCAGCGGGCCCCAGGTGGCCGCGCCGTAGAGCTCGGTGGTGTTGCCGCTCGCATTGCCGGGGTAGGCGTAGAGCAGGCCGCCCAGGTCCATGTCGAACGCGCCGGCCTTGAATTTGTAACCGCCGTAGAAATCCATCTCGATGGAGTTGCTGGGCAGCCAGTTCACGCTGGAGTTCCAGTTGCCGACATACCAGCCCGACTCGCCAAAGGCGTAGTCAAAACCGCCCTGGATGGCGGGTTTGACCGCAGTGCTCTTGTGTGTGTCCTGGTCTTGCCCGCGGAACTTGTAGTTCGTGGTGAGGGCAAGGTTGCCGCTCAGTTGCGCGCTGGCCAGGACAGGCACGGCGGCCGCGATGGCTGCAACAAGGGCGACTGCAAGGGTCTTGAGGGATGCGTGGGTCATGGGTCCTCCGGGTGCGGAACGTTGTGGATGGTCTCTTTAAGCAGGGAGCGTGCCAGCGTGGCTTCTTCCTGTGGCATGCTCCGCTGCAACACGCCGTATCGCCTTCGGGTGGCGGCCACAGGCCGCTGCCGCAGCGCAGAGCGTGCACCGCAATGGGGAGAAAACTGCTCATGAGTCTTGCTTTGGTGCAAAGCCGCGCCCTGCTGGGGCTGCGCGCGCCGCCGGTCACGGTTGAGGTGCATCTGGCCAACGGCCTGCCCAGCTTCACGCTGGTGGGCCTGGCAGAGGTGGAAGTGAAAGAGGCCCGCGAGCGCGTGCGCTCGGCGCTGCAGAACGCAGGGCTGGAGTTTCCGCACAACAAGCGCATCACGGTGAACCTGGCGCCGGCCGACCTGCCCAAGGATTCCGGCCGTTTCGATTTGCCCATTGCGCTCGGCATACTGGCCGCCAGCGGGCAGATCGATGCGGCGCGCCTCGCCGGCTGGGAATTTGCCGGCGAGCTTTCGCTCTCGGGCGAGTTGCGTGCGGTGCGCGGCGCCCTGGCCACCAGCCTGGCGCTGCACACCGCCGGCGCGCAAGGCGCGAGCGAAAGCAGCGTGCGCCTGGTGCTGCCCCCCGGCAGCGCCGAAGAAGCCGCGCTGGTGCCCGGCAGCGCCGTCTGGCGCGCGCGCCATCTGCTGGATGTGGTGCGCGCCTTTCTGCCCACGCCGCTGGACGCCGAACCGCCAGCCGATGCCGGCTGGGAGCGCATGGCGCACCAGGCGCCACAGGCGCATGCGCATTACCTTGATCTCGCCGACGTGAAAGGCCAGGCCGCCGCCCGCCGTGCGCTGGAGATCGCCGCGGCCGGTGGCCACAGCCTGCTGCTGATGGGGTCGCCGGGCTCGGGAAAATCCATGCTGGCGCAGCGCTTTGCCGGCATCCTGCCGGACATGACGGTGCAGGAAGCGCTGGAGAGCGCCGCCGTGGCCAGCCTGGCCGGGCGCTTCGCCATTGAGCACTGGGCCGAGAGGCCTACATCGAGCCCGCACCACACAGCCAGTGCTGTGGCGCTGGTCGGCGGTGGCTCGCCGCCCCGACCCGGTGAAATTTCGCTCGCGCACCACGGCGTTTTGTTTCTCGACGAGCTTCCGGAATTTCCGCGCGCTGCCTTGGAGGCCCTGCGCGAGCCGCTGGAGACCGGCCACATCACTATCGCCCGCGCGGCGCAGCGCGCCGAGTTCCCGGCGCGCTTCCAGCTCATCGCGGCCATGAACCCCTGCCCTTGCGGCTTTCTGGGCTCCGCGCAGCGCGCCTGCCGCTGCTCACCCGACCAGGTTTCGCGCTACCAGGCGCGCCTCTCGGGCCCGCTGCTGGATCGCATCGACCTGCATGTGGAAGTGCCGGCCCTGCCCGCCACCGATTTGCTCGGCGCGCCGCCCGGCGAAGCCAGCAGCGCTGTCCGTGCGCGCGTGGTGCTGGCGCGCGAACGCGCGCTGGCTCGCCAGGGTTGCGCCAACCAGGCTCTGCAGGGGCAGAAAATCGACACGCTGATCGCGCTCGATGCCGCCGCCGCGCAGTTTCTGCAAACCGCCGCCGCGCGCCTGGGCTGGTCGGCTCGGGCCACGCACCGCGCCCTCAAAGTGGCGCGC
>Ga0208271_100184_pt1 | contig 22340 bp, 16 predicted proteins | sample LakWasM111_LOW13_2_FD_183927 | JGI IMG/M metagenome (GOLD analysis project Ga0208271, IMG submission 183927) | Freshwater sediment methanotrophic microbial communities from Lake Washington under simulated oxygen tension - Sediment Metagenome... | ecosystem: Environmental > Aquatic > Freshwater >...
GCTCAAAAAGGTGGCTCTTATCGCCTGCATGAGAAAATTATTAACTATCCTAAATTCCATGACGAAAACAGGGAGCGAATGGAACCCTGATTTCGCAAAAACAGTTTGATTTTTAACACAGTTGCTGCATGGGCAACTTTTTTGCTCCAGCATAACCCACATCCCAGTGGGTTGTGCTGGAGCGGCGTACCGAGGTGATGCACAATATCAAAAACAACTACCTGGAAAAGTCCGAGCGGGAATCAGATTCAAGGTTCCAATCAAGGAAGATTGCCTCGTGACGAATCCGTCTCACAACTTTGCAAGATGACTCAATCACAAGTTCTTTATTCGCCTCAATACGCCAACTGCTCCAGCGTAATACCCAAAGCATCGGCGGCTTTTTGCAGCGTGGCTTTGCGCGGACGCTTGGCGGCCTCAATCTGCGCATAACCTGCTTGGCTGATACCCATGCGTTCTGCCATGTCGGTTTGAGTCAGCATCAGGTATTCACGCCAGGCTTGCAGCATACTGACCCCATCCATGACGCGCTTACCAACGACAGCGTTCGGAATCACCTCGGGGCGAACAACGCCGGGCAGTTTGACGAAATCGGCATAGGGCAGCACTACAAACGCCGGTTTGCCGTCGTCGCCTAGAATGGTTTGGTAGTTAGTAAGTGCGCTCATCGCGTTTTTTTCACCTCTTCAATGTCAATAATACGTACGTCACCGTCGAACTCGAAAAATACCCGGAAATCACCCACCCCGCAGGCGGTAGCTGTAGGCATGGCTAGTCAGCTTTTTAACGCCCTGGCAATTCGGGAAATCAGCCAATACCTGCACTTCGGTATAAATCCACTGGCGCATGGCGATTTCCTTGATCTTTTCAAGCTGCTTAAGGGCTTTGGGCTTCCAGCTGATCGTGTTTATAAGTCAAATTATAAGTATTTTATAAGATTTATCAACGATAAGAGGGGAAGGATTAAAGTTGCAGTTCCGTGGGGATGTTTCGCGTAGCAAACCGCCACATTCGCATAACGCCGATGACAGCCTGTCGCAGTGTTGGTGGATTGCCTAACGGCGAATCCACCTTACAGCTTTCGTTTTCGAGTCACTCATGGCACATCTCTCATTCTTTGCCGCTTGCGCGAAGGATATAAGTCCCTGCTTCCAAAATCTACGAGATATGGTGCGCGGCCGGCTCAGCGTGCAGCTTAATCCCCAGCGCCTTAATCACTTTTAAAATTGTATCGAAACGTGGTTGCGACCCAGGGGAAAGCGCTTTGTACAAACTTTCACGCCCAAGGCCCGACTCCTTGGCAATCATCGCCATGCCTTTAGCCTTGGCAATATAACCTAAAGCGCTTAGCAATTCGTCACTGTCGCCATCATCGAGCACTTGGGACAGGTATTCGCTGATAGCTTCATCGCTGTCGAGCAAATTCGCCATATCGAAGACCGGCAACGTGGAAACGCTGATTTTTTCGCTCATAATTCAATCCTCCAAAGCATCGGCCAAATGGATGGCCTTGATAATATCGGCGGGCTGCGTAGACTTGTCGCCGCCGCCCAGCATCACGATCACCACCTCGCCGCGTTGCACATAATACATGCGCCACCCAGGGCCGAACTGCTCGCGCAGCTCAAACACGCCTCCTCCGATCGGCTTCACATCGCCAAACTGCCCGCGCTGAACACGCTCAAGCCGACGCGCCAAGCGGATACCGGTTTGCTTGTCTTTAATGGCAGAAAATTATTGGTCAAATTGTGGCAGGGTGCGTATTGTAATCACGGCTCTATTGTATCCAAGTTAATACACAAGTAAAGTCCGGTCATGTAGATACGCTGCGTGTGCCTTTAGTTTTGTTTTGTCGAGTTAAAAACGGTACGCGCAACGTACCCTACATGATTACCGCGCCGCTTTAATCAAGCGGCATGTTCTTTAAGCCACTCTTTCAGCGCGTCATTCATACGTTTTTGCCAGCCGTGGCCGGTGGCGCGAAATGCGTCCAGCACATCGCGGTCGAAGCGCACCGTAGTAGATACCTTGGTGGGCGATTGTTGTTTACCGCGTCCTTTTAAGCCTCGTAGCGTGGTTTGTAACGATTCAGGCAAGGCGGAAAACGGCACGGCGTTTTTAACATCGTCTTCGGACCATTCCGGGTTGTCATTATCAATCGATTCTGGATTGGCTTTCATAATGCTGTACCTCGCGTTTATTGGCTTTTCTAAAGCTGATCACCCGAATACCACCGATAATTTCAATGAATACCAAGGCATGCAGGCGATAGTCGACAAATCCCAAAGCGCGATAGCGGGTTTCGCCATAATCACGCCGGTTATCGATAGTAAATAGAGCGGTATCAAAATCGAACTCCATCACACGTTCAAAGCTCAAGCCGCGTTCCAGGATATTCTTGGCGTTTTTGTCCGGGTCAAAGTCGATTTCCATACTTTATTGTAGTAACAAAAAAATATTTAAGCCAATGTTTTATTATGTGAGTGCGTTGGGCTGACGTAAGGAAGCCCAACAGATTGGAGCCGAAAAGTGCTGGGCTTCGTGCCTCAGCCCAACCTACTCACTGACCAAGCACAACCGCTACCGCCGCTTGCACGCCGACTTGCTGTTTGTAGCCTAAACGGCGTACCGCTGCGCATAGCTCTATGGTCGGATCAAGCGTAGCGCCCAATTTGTTGTAGAGCGGGCCGCGGTCTGACTTGAGCCCAAACCCTACCTTTACAATTTTATCCGACCGGATAATCTCGCTGAGAAGTTCATTGCCCGGCGAGTCATCAAGTGTAAACAGAAATGCATACTGCTCGGTAGCGATTTGGACAAGATGGGGACCGGTTTTCGGTTGATTGGCAACGAAGCTTGGCTTGCTCTCCGTATCGAATCCGACGTGGCTAACTTTGGAGATTTCATTGTGCGCAAAAAATAAGTCGTCTGCTGTACGCACTAAACAAATTTTTTGTAGCGGCAATCCTTCGAACTTCGGCAGTTCGCGAATGGCTTCTTTTGTTGGCCTTTCCAAGAATTGACGGGCATGCATATAAGTTTAATGCCTGAGTTTTGTGGTTTTAATTGTCGGGCAAGGAAACGCAGTTGCTATATCTACTCGGCTGTCGTCATGTGGCAGATTTCTTAGCGGCGAATCCACCTTACAGCTTTATAAGTTATAAAAAAATAAAATATCAAGGGATTATTGACGAACCAACAAAAGGTGGAATTTTATTATCTAATCGTGCTGGAGGTACTATTAGCTCACTTTTTGAATCTGAACTGAAATTCAGATCTACAATATCTGAAGCAGATAGATGCTCATCAACAATAAGCTTATGCTTTTCTACCTCTAGTCTTTCATTAATAAAATTATGCCTTAATTCAAACTCTGTAAATACTTCGCTCCACGTTTTAACGTAAATATCATAATCACTACGGAAAGCCAAGCCTGACTCGCCATGAACACGCATATTTTTTATTTGGCTTTCAATATATCCGCTGCTATCAAACTCATTTCCAATCAAAAAGAACTTCCATTTAATATTACTACCATTGAATCTGTGCTCTCCTTTTATTAAATTAAAATAGGCATATATCTGGTCAAACTCTTTCTTACCCAATCTAACATTTACAGGGTGCTTTAACTCAGCCACTATATTTTCAATTATATTATTTCTTTTATCTTGACGAATAATAAGTAAATCCATTTCTTTATTTTTATCAGTGTGATTAATATGTTTTTTTTCTGACTCACCACGTAACACATAAGAAAATCTTCTTAAGACCTCTTCGAATTTAGGTTCTGCCGCACTAAGAAGCTGGTATTCTTCACCGAGAAGCCAGTAATTTTTCTCCATCATTTTTTGTAAGTGAGGCACTTCCCCTGCATACATAGATCGATCAAATACAAGTTTTTTAAAATGCTCAACCGCTTTATATCTATCGCTAATAAGTTCAATTGTTTTAATTATTGAAGATAATTTTGTCACTTTTAATTGGCTGCAAAATTTACTACGCTCATCAGCAGTAAGCTCAACAATACTAGACATAATGTCAAATATTTTTTCTAATTCCCCACCATCCATTAAGAGACTTATAAAAGCAACAAATGTTTTCTTTTGCGTAATATTTAGCTTGTGAAATATTTTTGGATCTATTTGATAAAGCTGTTTGATAGTCTCCTTCAACTCATCCGCTTTAACTTTTTCCCATTCATTGTTTGGGTCGTATTTTGCAAAAATACCATTTTTTTCATAATCCTCAACAAGACGCATAGAATGTTCCTTAATAAAAGGACTTCTTTTATTCGTTAAAAACATTTCAATCTTTTTTACAAGGGTCTTAAAACTATCATGACTAAGATTATTTGGCTTATTGATTAAACTAGACTGCCCTGATTCATCTGTTATTGCTTCAAATCTATCAAAAAAATCACTTCTTATATAAACAGAATGATAAAATTCATCACCCTTATGATTAAATGTTGTTGGTCTTGAGAACTTAAATGACTGGTCGCTAGCAACACAGTAGTATCTTGAGTATGTATTATTTGGCTTTTTTGACCATCTCACATAATCACAATAAAAATCATAGCCTACACATGTAATTTTTATTCCTTCTTCACGATCGCTTATTATGTCGTCATACTCAATAATTATGTCGTTTATTTTTAAAGATAAACCTAATGATTTATTTAACTCCAAAAAATAGCAGAATTCCTTTTTTAAATAATCTACCGCAATAGAATTAAAATAATCTTCCGATATTTCTGGCAATATATTAATAAATTCTACAATAGTTCCAGTTTCCTCTATATCTGTAACTTCCGCATCTGTCGATGAAAAATTTTCTAATTTTGATGAATCTATTTCAATTGAATAACTATAAAATAAGTCATCACTTTTATATGTTGTTCTAAATTTTGCTTTATGGGACAAACGAAAAAACGTCAATCTACCTAATCCGTTTTTCCCATGTATCAAAGTATTCTTTTCCTCTAAATGTTTTTTCTCTGAAGATAGAATAGGTTCAAATTTTGAATTCAAATCATCTTTTTTTATTCCTGTGCCGTTGTCAATTATTGATAATTCTTTAATAGATCCAAAATCATCAACGCTAAACTTAATATCAACCTGTGTTGCACCAGCATCGAATCCATTCCATATATATTCAGCGATCGCAGAAAATGGCCTTACTGTTCGAAGACGATTTGTTATGCCTTTTGTATTTACCTGAACTTTACTCATTTTATTTAAAGATTTTTTATAATTTACTGGTTGTAAAGCTGCAAGACGCAAGAGTGAAGAATTAGCCACTAAGAAATCCATTGCAGTTCCGGCAGGTTATAATTGGTATTGTACGTTGATGATAGACCACTAACGCAAATCAGTAGAACCAGCATCTTTGATCCTATCAACATCAAATATCAGGTTAATATATCAAAATCCATTGAGAGCATATCCCTACAAATCACAAGAAACTGAGCATAAATTTTAAAAATCTGTTGCAGGATTCATTTGCACCGTTTCTACAATTTCGCCATCAAATCACAATACTTTTCGTCCCCGCATGAATAGAATACTACTATCTACACTGGATGCGCGGAACATCCAAAATACCAAAAGATGTGCTAAACCCAGTAAAGCGCATCAATCGCATCTTCATATTTTGTACGCATCACATCTCTACTGATCTTAACTAGTCTATCAGTTGCAAATGCATATTTTCATATGCAAAGTGCAACTATGGACTTCACTTGCAACCCGATTAAAACGAAACTAATATCCTTGAATACGGGTTGCCGCTGTTGACGGCAAGATTGATGTTTAACAGCCGAATGCTGGTGCGCGAAGTACCCGTAAGGCATATCCTGAGCGGCGTTTTATCAGCTATAACACAATAGACGGGCGATTAATGGTAGTGGTATTTTGTGCGCCCTCCGATGACTGTATCCACATTACTTCTTTTAGAAAGGCGAATCGACGTGAGCAAGCGAAATTTGAAAACAAAGCCCTCTAATATAGACTGGACGGCGGTGGATGCCGCGCCTTTGGCTGATGTGCCGGATGAAGACAGCCCGGAATTAACTTCTGCGGAATTCTCCGAACTGCGACCATTGGCCGAGGTATTGCCAGAGCTGAATTTAGGCAAACAGCGTATTACTATTATGCTGGATGAAGCAGTGGTTCAGGCATACAAGGCTAAAGCAGGCGGACGCGGATACCAGACGCTTATTAATGACACATTGCGCCGGGCATTGGAGGTTGATAACGTAAAAGAAGCGTTGAGAGAGGTAATACGGGAAGAGTTGCATCGGGTTTGATTGCTGCCAAATACCCTCCCCTCATTGCCGCTTACCCTTAGTCACGAGAAGTTTTACTTAAGCTTTTTTGACGAAGTTCAATAATTTTGCCGACAATTTGCTTGAACAAAGCAGGCGGTAAAAACCCATAGTCGTAAGTACCCGATTTTCCTGATATAGGCCGTAAATCATATCCCGTCCATAAAAATTCATTGAAGTCATCAAGAATAATCCACGACCGTTCCCCATCCAGCCCAAGATGCTTTTTTACCTTAGGCGGAATTTCAATGGCGACAGTCGGATCAATAGGAGGGGTATGCGTGATAGGCGCAACGGTAACTGTTCGGCTATCGTTGTCATTTTTGACCACCGAAATAATGGCACAGGGTCTGTTTTTTAAGCCCTCGTTTTTTCCGGCTTGGTATTCATTCCGCCATAAATATGAATAGGAAATAACCAGCCCACATTCCGGTTCCGGTAGCGCCATGTTGGCTTAATCATCCATCAAGTCATTCAGATGATCATGTGCCGAATCCATTTGTGCTGTAGCAATTGCACTAACAGTTTGTTCCGGCAGTTCGCTTATATGATAAGCGTGGCGTGATTGGGCTTTGAGCGATAAATATTCTTTAAAATCATGTTCGGAAACAAAATAGCCGCTGGTTCGCCCATGACTTGTAATCGCTATGGCTTCCCGTTGAACTTGCTCTTTGTATTGCCCGAAATTTTTGACAAATTTGGTTGCTGGAACTTCTTGCATGACCCGCCTCAACTGCACAAAATACGCATATTACGGAAAATACGTAATATGTCAATAATCACGAAACCCGCGCATTACGATTGCACGAACAGAAAATGGACTGGGAAGATAGGATAATGCAGGAGCAATCGCCAAGATAATACGAAGATATTAAATGAGGCTTGGCTGACTTTTATTTCCTGCTTAAACCATAATCAGGATGTCTACGTTGGTGCTTAACGACCGTTACCCGAAGCACATCATTTGCCGGAACCCGAAAATAAATAACGTAAGGAAAGCGTTTCATCAACGCTCGACGTATATCACTTTCAACAACTTGCCATTGCGTTGGCAATGCCGCTATCTTAAATATTTGACGCTCAAACTGTTCAGAAACGCAATCCCTAAACTTTGTGAGCACTGATTGTAGTAGTCGATAATGTCCCGTAATTCCTGCTCAATAGCTGGATGATATTCAACTCGCATTTCGTAGTCGTGCCATTAACTGCGTATGCGATAAGGGCTTTACTTCACCGCTTTCAATCTCGCTATCGCGCCGTTTTGCTAACGCGATCGCCTCATCGTCTGAAAGCTCCGGCACTACAAGATACGGGGTTTCAAGGCTTTCCCACAAAGTCTCGGCAAGCATCGCCCTGTCATGTGGACTTAACTTTAAAACTTCACTGGCAATCTGCTCAATATTCATAAAATAGCCCCAAAATATAGTTTAAAACTGATGTGTCGAAGCAGTTTGCCATAGCCGGATAGGTTGGGCAAAATCTTTTCGTTGCGTAATATTTGAGCATCCGGTTACATGTTATTGGACAATAAAAAACCCGCTAAGCCTTTCGGCTTGCGGGTTTCTATTTATTGATTTAATAATTTGGTGGAGGCGGCGGGAATTGAACCCGCGTCCGCAAGTACTCCGCCACAAGGTCTACATGCTTATCCCGCTCTTTTGATTTAGCTAGTGACTACCCGTCGGGCCAAGAAAATCACCAGCGATTCCGTAAGGTTTTAGCGCATCCACACCGGACAGATTTCAGCGCAGCTAAAGCCATTGAGTAGTTTTCGTCATTTGCGAATACTTTAGTTTCAGTAGATTTTACGAGGTGTACTGTCCTCGGCATGCACTCTAGGTTTCGCTACCCACGTCGAAGCCATGTCGCCCCCCGTGATGTGTATATTATATGAATTGTCTAAAAATTGTACAATTATTTTTTATGACCAGTATCCATGCGGCTTTCAGGACGGCAATCGTTGGTTTACAGAAGCTGAAAATAGGGTGGCTACCTCCCCTCTTTCCGAACCGTGCCGGCGATTTTCCTGCACACGGCTCTCCATCGTGTCCTCCGTTTGCCAGAGGCAAACAACCCAATCTCCGAGAAGTAGCATCGTCAGTCGCCAGAAATTTCATTTCGAATATCGGTTCGGTCGCAACCACAATACGCCCTTAACCGTCGCTATTCCTGATTAGGCAATGCCACATCGTACCGCTGTGACTATACCGATCGGTAATACTACTTATTGCTTCAAGACATTGATTTCTCTAATCTGTTGATATTCCAAAAGCAACATCCTCGGTGCGAACCTGTTTACTTTACGGGAGGCTGAGTTAATTGCCCACTGTATTCACATAGAACCCAATTATCTTTGTAAGAGTGGGATGCCGAAATGACCTGCAAATGCTTGCTCGCCCGAGCGGCTGCCCAAACGGGGGAATACCTATGATAATGAAATTACGGGAGCATAGACGAAACGCCAGGCTCGCCGATCCGGGCGGTGTGGACGAACCCATCCGCTTTGAATTGTTTAGCGATGAACGGATGGCGCAACATGCCGCCAGTTTAGCGAAAGCGCAAAAAGCCCGGCTTATCCCCGGCGGACTCAAACTGATGCCGAGGGTGCGCGAAAACTCCAGGGTGTTATTTGAGGCTTACCAAGCCATAGGCAAGGCGGCGCGCGAACACCGAGCCATCACACCGGCCGCGGAATGGCTGCTCGACAATTTTCATGTGATTGAAGAGCAGATCAACGACATCAACCTCTATCTGCCCGAAAAATTTTATAAGCAGCTGCCGAAGTTAAGCAACGGATTTCTTGCCGGTTACCCGCGTGTCTACGGCATTGCCTGGGCGCTGGTCGCTCATACCGACAGCCGTTTTTCTCCGGAACAGCTGACGCTTTTCATGCGCGCTTATCAGGAAGTCCAGCCGCTCAGTATCGGCGAGCTTTGGGCGCTACCTATCACGCTACGTATCGTGATGATCGAGAATTTGCGGCGGCTGGCGTTAAAAGTCATGCGCTCGCAAATCGGGCGACGACTGGCTGACGAGTTCGTCGATCAAGCCGACAGGCTCGATCTTTCGACCCAGACGGCCGTTTTACCCGCCGCGCGTTTCCGCCAGGCCTTTGCGGTCCAGATCGTGCAACGCTTGCACGATCCGCATCCGGGTCCTGCGCCTGCACTCGATTTCCTGAATGAATGGCTGGCCGAACAAGGCGTCACGTTGGATGAAATCGTACACCGCGAACATGCCGGCCAAATTGCCGCCAACCTGACCGTACGCAATATCATCACCAGTATGCGCGCCATATCGGCGTTCGACTGGCCGCAATTTGTCGAAGATTCGAGCCTGGTCGATCAATGCCTGCGCGCTCACCCCAATTACAGTGCGATGGATTTTCTGACCCGCGACCGCTACCGTCATGCGATTGAGGATCTCGCCAAACGCTCGCCGTATTCCGAAGCGGAAATCGCCCGAAAAGTCATCGACAAGATTGACCGTGTCGGCAAAGAACCGGACGCCGGACCGCAAAGCCGGGAACCGGGCTATTACCTGATCGGCGCAGGCCGCGGCGAGTTCGAACAGGAAGTCGGCTTTCAGCCAACCGCCGGGCAAAAGTTACTGCGCGCTTATGTCGCCCATGCCGCGCCTGCTTATCTGGGCAGTCTGGCCGTAATCACGCTGCTGTTACTGAATCTGCCTTTAAGCGCCGCTTTCGAAGCCGGTTTAGACAGCTTAGCGATTACCCTGATTGCGCTGTTTGCCTTCTTTCCCGCTTCGGACATTGCCACCTGTTTGGTCAACCGCTTCGTCATCTCCGTGGTGCCGCCGCGTCATTTACCCAGACTTGAACTGAAGGACGGCATCCACGATGCGTTGCGCACCTTTGTTGTCGTGCCGACCATGTTTATCGACGAGCAGAACGTAAAAAGGCAAATCGACGAACTGGAAGTTCACTATTTGTCCAATCCGGTCGGCGATGTTTACTTCGCCCTGCTGTCCGATTGGGTGGATGCGGATCGGGAAACCCTGGCTGAAGATGCGTTGCTGTTCAGCATCGCCATTGATGGAGTGGATACGCTTAACGCCAAGTACGGGGAACAGCGCTTTTTCCTGTACCACCGCAAACGCCGCTGGAACCCCAGCGAGAACAAATGGATGGGATGGGAGCGCAAACGCGGCAAGCTGCACGAATTTAATCGACTGCTGCGCGGCGCGAAGGATACTTCTTTTATGCCGCTTCATGGACAACCCGCGTTTGCGCCGCCGGACGTTCGCTATGTCATTACCCTGGATGCCGACACCAAATTGCCTATCGGCGCGGTGCAACAGTTGGTGGGCACCGCCGCCCATCCGCTCAATTGGCCTGTTATCGACCCGGTCAGCCACTGTGTCGTTAGCGGGTACAGTATCCTACAGCCCAGGGTCACAGCGACTTTACCGCAACGGCGCGAACATTCGCTGTTTCATCAGCTTTTTTCCGGCGCGTGCGGCGTGGACGCCTATTCAACCTCCGTGTCCGAAGTGTATCAGGACCTGTTCGGGCTAGGAACCTACAGCGGCAAAGGCTTGTATGACGTCGATTCATTTGAGGCATCTTTGGCCGGGCGCGTCCCGGAAAACGCCTTGCTCAGTCATGATTTGTTCGAGAGCGTGTTCGCCCGCTGTGCGTTTGTCAGCGATATTGAGCTGTATGAAGAATTCCCGTCCCACACCGAAGTTGCCGCGTCCCGCTCGCACCGTTGGGCGCGTGGCGACTGGCAATTATTGCCGTGGATTTTCAGCCCGCTCGGCAAAGGCATGCCGCTGATCGGACGCTGGAAAATGATCGATAACTTACGCCGGACTTTTTCAGCGCCGGGCGCCTTTTTTACCCTGTTGGCGGCCTGGGCGATTCCGGATGCGCCGCTTGCGATATTGATGGGCTTGACCTTAACAGCCTTGGCTTTTCCCGCCTTCCTGTCCATCGCCGGGGACATGAAGCTTCGCCCCGACATTGCGTTGCGCAGCCAATTGCGCGGCATAGCGGAAAACGCGTTACTGGGCTTAAGCAACAGCCTGATCACATTGACACTGCTGGCGCAACAGGCCTGGCTGATGACCGATGCCATCATCAGCACTTTGGTGCGGCTGTTTATCACCAAACGGGAATTGCTCACCTGGGTCACTGCGTTGCAAGTCAAGACAGCCTCAGGACATTCCATAAAGAGCCTTATCAAACCCGTGATTAGCCTGAGTATCGTGGTAGTTGGCGCGGGCTTGGTCGTGCTGCTGTTCAATCCCGCTATGATCGAAATTGCCGCGCCGTTCCTGCTGCTGTGGTTGCTGTCGCCGATCATTGCCCACATCCTGAGTTTGCCGCCGAAACCCGATCCGACCGAATCGTTACTCCCTGAAGATGCGTTGCAGCTACGGCAAGTCGCCAGGCGCACTTGGCGATTTTTTACCGCCTTTGTAACGGAACAGGAAAACTATCTGCCCCCGGATAACTTCCAGGAAGACCCCGTAGCCGAGATCGCTCATCGCAGCTCGCCGACAAACTTCGGTCTTTACCTGTTATCGGTACTCGCCGCGCACGATTTCGGCTGGCTGGGTCTCATCGACACCGTTGACCGGCTGGAAGCGACTTTAGACACGCTGAACAAGATGCCGCGGCTGCATGGACATTTTTATAACTGGTACGACACCCGCACGTTGCATACCCTGGAACCCAAGTATGTATCGACCGTGGACAGCGGCAATTTGGCGGCCCATCTGCTGGTGCTTGCCGAGGGATGCAGAGATTTGACCAAGCGACCGTACCCGTTTGCCACCGTGTTAAACGGTATTGCCGATACCCATAGACAGCTTGTATCGGCACTTGCCAAAACCAACGACGACCGGCGCATGCTGCTGGTTCCCCGAGAAGAGCTGCAAAAAAAATCGGCCAAGCTGGGCGGTTTTTTGGCGTCCAACCCCATTACTCATCATGACTGGGTCAGCTTATGGCAACGCATGATTCCCTGCGTCGACAACCTGCTGGATCTGGCCCGCGCTTACGCCGCCGAGCGCGACGAACTGACCGATAACAGCGAAGTGCTGGCATGGGCTACGCTGCTGCACAATGACCTCCACTCCCACCAGCGCGACATGGAAAGTTTCGGCTCGTCGATCCATTTCAAGCTTCCGCTTGACGACGATTCGCAGCCGGAATCCCAGCATTGGAAAACGCTGAGCCAACGGATCAATACACTGGCGGAACTCGCCCATCAACTGTTCGTCGACATGGATTTCCGGTTTCTCTATGACCCTAACCGGCGCTTGTTTTCGCTGGGGTATCGCGTTGAAAAAGGCGTTATCGACGACAGCTACTACGACCTGCTCGCCTCGGAAGCGCGACTGACCAGCCTTATCGCTATCGCCAAGCGCGAAGTGCCGAGCGCGCACTGGTTTCACCTGGGGCGTCGGCTGACGCGGACCTCGAACGGCGCCGTGCTGTTGTCCTGGTCCGGCTCGATGTTTGAATACCTGATGCCTGCGCTGGTGACCTATACGCCGTGCTACAGCATGCTCGACCAAACCTGCCGCCTGGCCGTGCAAAGCCAGATCGAATACGGCGAAGAGCGCGGTGTGCCGTGGGGCGTGTCCGAATCGGCGTTTAACGGCCGCGACCGTTGGTTCACTTATCAATACTCCGCTTTCGGCGTGCCCGGTCTGGGCATGAAGCGGGGACTCGCCTATGATCTGGTCATTGCCCCCTATGCCACGGCCTTGGCGTCGATGTACCACGCCCATGCCGCGGCGCTGAATTTCGAGCGCCTGGAGAAACTCGGCGCGTTGGGTCGTTACGGCTTTTTCGAGGCGCTCGATTTCACGCCGTCGCGACTTGCGGAAGACCAAAAAGTGGCCTTTGTGCGCTGCTACATGGCGCATCATCAAGGCATGTCGTTGGTGGCTTTGGCTAATGTCATACACGATGGCGTTATGCGCCATCGCTTCCATCGCACGCCGATGATTCAGGGCGCTGAATTGCTGTTGCAGGAGCGGGTTCCGTACGGCTTTGACAGCGGCATTCCCGACTTCACCCAAGCCGAGGCTGAAGTCAAGGAAATCATCCAACTGCCGATACGCCGCCTGCTGTCGCCGATGTCCCTGACACCCACGGCGCATTTGCTTTCCAACGGCCGTTACGGGGTGATGATCACCGCCGCCGGCTCAGGTTACAGCGTTTGCGAAAAACTGGCGGTCACCCGCTGGCGCGAAGATGTGACGCGCGATTGCTGGGGCAGTTACATCTATTTGCGCGATGTGGCCGAAGGCAGGATCTGGTCGGCCGGGTACCAGCCGACTGCGGCGGTTCCCGATCGATACGAGGTGGTTTTTCTCGAAGACCGGGTGCGTATCTCCCGCGAAGACGGCACTATCGCCAGTCGCTTGGAGATCATTGTCTCGCCTGAAGATGACGCGGAAATCAGGTGTTTGAGCTTAACCAATAACGGCACGCATGCCAGGGAAATTGAGGTGACCTCCTACTCGGAAATTGTGCTGGCATCGCCTATGGCGGACAACGCTCATCCCGCGTTCTCGAATTTGTTCATACAGACCGAATACTTCCCGCAGGCCTGCGGACTGATCGCGCAACGACGGCCTCGGGCGGCCAATGATCCGCAAATTTGGGCGGCTCATGTGCTGGCATCCGGCAGCATCGGTACAGGACTCCAATACGAAACCGACCGGATGCGTTTTATCGGCCGCGGACAAACGCTGCGCGCACCGGCGTCCGTGATCGACGGCCGTCCGCTCAGCAATACGGTCGGCGCGGTGCTTGATCCTATTTTCAGCCTGCGTACGCGGATCAGTATCGAACCGGGCGCGACTGTCCACGTCACCTTTACCACGCTGGTTGCCGCGTCGCGTCAGGCGGTTGAAGACTTGGCCGACAAATATCACAACGCGGCCACTTTCGACCGGGTTTCCGATCTTGCCTGGACGCATGCGCATATTCAATTGCGTCATCTGCGCATCAAGCCTGACGAAGCCCAGTTGTTTCAAGCCCTGGCTAACCGCTTGCTGTACGCCGATCCGTCGCTGCGGGCCGATAGCAAGCTTATGCACCTGAACCGCTTGAATGTCACCGGTTTATGGCGGTTTAGCATTTCCGGCGACAGGCCCATTGTATTGCTGCGGGTCACCTCGACAGAAGATCGAACGATTGTCGATCAATTGCTGCGCGCCCACGAGTATTGGCGCATGAAGCGCTTATCCGTCGACTTGGTGATCCTCAATGAAAAAGAAATCACCTACGCCAATGAGTTGCAGACCTTAATGGAAGGCATGGTTCGGGAAAACCAGGCTTTTGCGGCTATCCATGACTACGGCGGACACGGCGATGTTTTTGTGCTGCGCGGCGACCAACTCTCGGAGGAGGAGCGCGTGCTATTGCAAACCACAGCGCGCACGGTGCTTTTGAGCAACCGCGGCACCCTGGCCGAACAACTGCTTAGGCATCCCAAGCCCATACCGAAATTTATCGAACCCAAAACCGTGTCGGCAACCGGTTCCGACGGGAGCGCCCCATCAATCGCCCCCGCCGATCTCGAATATTTCAACGGTCTGGGCGGGTTTGCCGAGGATGGCCGCGAATATGCGATCGTGCTGGGCAAGGGCCAATGGACGCCGGCGCCCTGGATTAACGTAATCGCCAATGCCGAATTCGGTTTTACCGTCTCGGAACTGGGCAGCGGTTATACCTGGAGCCTTAACAGCCGCCTGAACCAGTTGACGCCTTGGTCGAACGATCCGGTCAGCGATGCTCCCGGCGAAATATTTTATTTGCATGACGACGAGACCGGCGATTTATGGAGCCCGACTGCGTTGCCGATCCGCGTCGATAACGCCAGTTATGTGGTTCGCCACGGCCAGGGCTACAGTCGTTTCGAGCATGCCTCTCACGGCATTCACAGCGAGCTGCTGCAATTTGTAAGCTCGGACGACCCGGTCAAAATTTCAGTTTTAACCTTGAAAAACACGTCCGCTCGCCCCCGTAAATTAACGGTTGCCGCCTACGTCGAATGGGTGCTCGGCGCTTCGCGCACCACCACCGCGCCTTATGTCGTCACCGAGCTGGATCAGGCAACCGGCGCCCTGTTGGCCTACAACAGCCTGGACGTGGACTTTGGCCGACGCATTGCTTTTGTCGATATGGCCGGTTTGCAAACAGGATGGACCTGCAATAGGACTGAATTTATCGGCCGCAACGGCAGCCTGGATGCGCCGATAGCCTTGCGTCAAGCCAAAGCGCTTAAAAACCGCGCTGGCGCGGGACTCGATCCGTGCGCGGCATTGACCACGCAAATAGAACTTGCCGCCAATGAAAGCATCGAGATTGTGCTCCTGTTAGGCCAAGGCAGCGACCGCGATCATACAAGCGAGCTGGTCCGGCGCTATCGAGCGGCGGATATGCAGCTTACCTTTGCCGCCGTGAAGCAATCATGGTCGCGGACACTCGGGAAAGTTCAGGCAAATACGCCGGACAGGGCGCTGGACTTGATGTTGAACGGCTGGCTGCTGTATCAAACCCTGAGCTGCCGGATGTGGGCGCGAGCCGCCTTTTACCAGGCTGGCGGAGCCTTCGGTTTTCGCGATCAATTACAGGACAGCATGGCGCTTGCGGTCGCCCGGCCCGACTTGGTCCGTGCGCATCTGGTCCGCGCGGCGGGGCATCAATTTGCCGAGGGCGATGTGCAGCATTGGTGGCATCCGCCGTCCAATCGCGGGGTGCGCACCCATTTCTCCGACGACCTTATCTGGCTGCCGTATGTGACATCCCACTACGTCAAAGTGAGCGGCGACAGCGCCGTACTCGACGAGATGCTGCCGTTCCTGGAAGGGCCGATACTCACGCAGGAACAGGAAGACTCCTATTTCGAGCCGACTGAATCGGCGCAACAAGCCAGCCTGTTCGAGCACTGCGCGCGAACGCTGGATTTGAGTTTAAAAGTCGGCGTACACGGTCTGCCGCTGATGGGTTGCGGCGACTGGAACGACGGCATGAACCGGGTTGGTCACCTGGGTAAAGGCGAGAGCGTCTGGTTGGCCTGGTTCCTGATCGCCACCTTGTCGGAATTTGCCGATCTGGCCCGGGCGCGCGGCGACACCGAACACGCCGTAGCTTGGCACGCACATGCGGCCAAGCTGCAAGCGGCGGTGGAAGCGGAAGGCTGGGATGAGTCCTGGTACCGGCGCGCCTATTTCGATGACGGTACGCCGCTGGGATCGGCCTCCAACACCGAATGCCGCATCGATTCGCTGGCCCAGAGTTGGGGCGTCATTTCCGGCGCCGCCGACCCCGAGCGGGCGCGGCTGGCGATGAATTCGGTTCGGGAATACCTGATCCAATACGGCGATGATCTGGTGCTGTTGTTTACGCCACCCTTCGATAAAACACCGCTGGACCCCGGTTATATCAAAGGCTACTTGCCGGGCGTGCGGGAAAACGGCGGGCAATATACCCATGCGGCGGTCTGGTGCGTTATCGCCTACGCGATGCTCGGCGACGGCGATCAGGCGGCAGAACTCCTGCATATGCTGAATCCAATTAATCGCAGCGCTAACCGGACCGGCGTTTATGCCTACAAAGTCGAGCCGTATGTGATAGCGGCGGATATTTATGCCGTACCGCCCCATGCGCGGCGCGGCGGTTGGACCTGGTACACCGGCGCAGCGGGATGGTTTTACCGCGCCGGTCTGGAATGGGTGTTGGGCCTGAATATCCGCGGTGACAAAATGCATTTCAATCCTTGCATTCCGCGTGAGTGGCGCAGTTACACTTTACGTTACCGGCACGAAGAAACTTGCTATGACATCACCGTCAATAATCCCAACGGCGTGTCGAAGGGCGTGGTGTCGATTGAGTTGGACGGCGTGCCGCAATCGGGGGGCAGTATTCCGCTGCTGCACGATGGGAAGACGCATCAGGTGTTAGTGCTGATGGGGTAACGCGGTTGTCCCATAACGCCATTAACCGCAGCCGAGCCGGTTTTCGTCGATCATCTGCGGCGAAACGCAATTGAACAAGACAGCCATAAGTAGCTGTTCATAAGTTTTTTAACATGAGTGGCATGCGTGGGAGCGGCTTTAGCCGCGATTGTCGCGGCTAAAGCCGCTCCCACGCATGCCAGAAAACTTTTGCCCAACTACTTATCAAACCTCGCAAATATCGCTTTGTTCTCTTCTGTATACATACAATGATATTTGCAATTCCATTTCGCATGACTCAAAATCCAGCATTGTAGTGTGGGTAATTCGCTTTATTGTTAATCGATTTTCAGCGAATCGCCTTGACCGACTTATAAGGATAAATCTTTGTAACTCCTCGATATACCGAATATTTACCTTAATTATCAACGTCGCTAATTTGTATATTTGGGTTTTAGCCCCGGTTGAAAGCGTTAATGGACACTATCAATTCGACGATCTCCTACAGTCTTTTAACCTATGCGTTTTTTCACTCTTTTTAATCTATTTGTGCTCGCGTTGTCGATTGCGCTGTCCGCAGAAGCGACCGAGGATACCGATAGCGCTTATCGGCTGGGTAGCGGTTACGCTGTAAACAAAACCGGGCTTCGTATTGGCGGCTATGCCAATGCGCTAATAGGCGCGCCTCGCGCCGCTCCCTGGCATTTCGAGGTTACTGATCTCAGCCTGTTTTTGACCTGGGACAATGGCTCAAGACTGCGTTTTTTTTCGGAACTGGAAGCCGGCGATGTGCTGAGTGCGGGCGAACATCAATCGCTGGAAACGCAAAATGCCCATTTTGAATTTGAAAGATTTTATATCGACGGCCTGGTGAGCAACAACCTGACGGTACGGCTCGGTAAATTTCTTACCCCTATCGGTCAATGGAACCTAATCCATGCCGCTCCTCTGGTTTGGACCACCTCGCGCCCTGTGGCGACTGAGAACTCATTTTCGACCCATGCTTCAGGACTCATGCTGCACGGCTCTGCGTTATTTGCCAACCGTCGACTTGAATATAGCGTATACGGCGACGTCACTAACAGCATAGACCCGCACCGTTCAAAAGAGCCTTTTGATAATGCAGTGGGGGGGCAATTACGTTACTTGCTCAGCGATACCCTGAAAATAGGCGCTTCTTTTGCCAATTTCGCGCTGACTAACCTGCAATCGAGCCGTTATTATTTGTCCGGGCTTGATGCTATGTGGTCTTATCAAAAATTTGAACTGAGCAGCGAAATAATCTATCGCACTAGCGACCACGCCAATATAAAAAACACTTGGCAAGGTTTCGCTCAAAGCGTGATTCCTCTTTTTAGCCGGCATTGGTTTGTCGTAGGGCGTTACGAATTCTTTGACCAATCGCAGGATAAAACAGGGCAAGTTGGGGTGCTAGGGCTTGCTTACAGGCCTTTACCGCCTCTTGTATGGAAATTGGAATATCGCATGGGGACTCGCAATGAAATATTAGCCCCGGACGGTCTATCAGCGTCCTTTGCGATACTGTTCTAACAGCTATGCGCATAGTTCATCCGCTGCTTGTCGTTATGTTATTCGTCTGGTTGCCTGCCCGCGCTATAGAACCTTTAGCGGTTATAACTGCTACGGCCAACCCGCTGGATACGCTTTCATTTGATGACTTAAAGCTCATTTACCTGCGTAAAAGCCAAATGGACTCGGAAGGAAACCGCTGGATTCCATTAAACTTGCCGGTCATGGATCCCATTCGGCGCAATTTTTCACTGACGCTTTTCTCAATGCTGCCGGAAGAGCAGCAAGACTATTGGAATATCCAATATTTCAACGGCATTACGCCTCCTAAAGTAATGGCTTCTGAAGAAGCCGTACTACGTTTTGTATCCTCAACCACCGGTTCGATCGGTTATATCCGCAAGCAAAAAGTGGATAACCGGGTAAAAGTGCTGTTGCTCATTACCCCGGCCGCCGATAAATAATCGAACCGTTCATCGATAGCTGTTTTCATACCAAAATTGCAGACATTATTTGCGTGGACTGCAAAAACAAGTATTTAACTTCTCGCCACGAAAATATAAAAAACTAACAAAATCAATATATTAATATATGGCACACATAGTGCTTATGTTGATTATAGGTAAGCGGCAACCTGCTTTACTACAACGATATAAATCACATTGGAGATAACAACATGAGTTCAAATAAATCTAAAGAGCACGACAACGAGCGCAACTCTCTTGATCAGCACAGAGAAGAAGACCGGACAGACTCTGATGGTTACGAAGACCACGACACAGCAGCAAACCATGAGGCTCAAGCTAATGAGCTGCATGACAGCGTAGCAAGAGACAGTAGCAGCGATGATTCGTTGTATGGTAGCGAACTTAATGATGTGCTTGACGGAAGAGACGGCAATGACCTGTTGATAGACGCCGGCGATACCAACAAAGGCGAAAATCATCTTAACAGCGGTATTTTAGTTGCGGATGGCAGTAAATTCGATCAGCACATAGAAGAAGGCCGGACAGACTCTGATGGTTACGAATACCACTACTCATCAGTAACAAACCATGAGGCTCACGGTAATGAGTTGCACGACAGTGTAGTAAGAGGCAGCAGCAGCGATGATTCGTTGTATGGCGGCGGACTTAATGATGTGCTTGACGGCAGCGACGGTAATGACCATCTGGAAGGTAGTGACGGCGATGATATATTGATAGGGGGCGGTAATACCGACAAAGGTGAAAACCATCTTAACGGTGGTAACGGCGATGATATTTTAGTTGCGGGCGGCAGTAAAACCAGTCACCTGGATGAATTTCTTGCTAACCATAAAGATGTATTGAACATCGTAACGACGAATCAAAAATGGGGCAGTGTCGCTTCTATTGCAAACAGTGTTTCTGATGACACCGGAGGCGGCGTTCATAACATTTTCGACATTCATAGTAATAGCGGTGATGACAAAATTTTTAACTTTCATGCGGCAACCGACAAAATCCAGCTTGATCGTGAACTTAATGGCTCTGACATTAGCGATATAGATAGCCTGCTCCATCGTATTCAAACCTCCGGAAACGATTTGAGCATTGATCTTGGCGACGGAAACACAATAACCCTGGTAGGCGTTGATATTGCAGGATTGAGTGCAAACAACATTGCCTGGGCGTAAATAAAAAAGCGTTGTCCATGTCGGGGCATTGAGGTACGCAGAATTCGTTTGATTGTGCATGATGAGTGACGGCCTTTATAATGATTCATGCATATTCACCGGATATTATTAATCTCTTTTCTTTTACTGCTGCTGTTAGCCACAGTACCCATAGTCGCGCTGTCCTTTTACGCATCAAGGCTTGCTTTAGAAGCGGAAATCGGACGAAGTCTTAAAAATGACGCTGCCATGTTGATGGAACAAATCGACATGTTAATCTTTGAACGCTTACAAAATGTTCATTCCTGGAGCCATCTGGATATTATTCAAGAAGGCCGCATCGGTGATATAGACAAACGTCTGGCTCAGTTTCTAGGGGAGCTGGAACACGGTTATCCGGGGGTATACCGAAACCTGTTTTATCTAAATAACGAAAACCGGATTGTCGCCGCCGGTGACCCGACATTGATCAAACGCCCCTTTCAACCGCAAGCAGACTGGATACGTGCGCAAGTGCCGCAAGGTGAAGTCCTTCTGGAAATCTTGCAGTTACAACCTCCTTATGAGCAGGCGGATTTGTTAATCCATGCCCCCGTACATGATAACTATGCGGCCGGAGACATTGGACAACTTTATGGCGTATTTGATCTTCGGCAAATTTTCCGCTTGTTCGATCAGGCCAGTCATTCCGACTCAGGCGAACGCTTCGTCATTTTGCTCGACGCCGAAGGTCGCGCAATAGCCTCATCTGCAACAGCGCGTGCCCAAAAGCTGCTATTGAGCGATACCTTTGCAAGCTGGAGACTCCATGAACAAAACGGCATCGCCGTCCATACCGGCAAACCGCTGACCGATTCATCGGTATTGGTCGGATATGCCGTTTCCAAAGGCTATCAAGGCTATGCGAATATGGGCTGGTCATTGCTGGTTATTCAATCCACCCAACAAGCATTCCAACCCATATGGGCCTTATGGTGGCTGTTTTTCGGCGCGTTTATCGCCACTGCTTTGATCGCCAGCGGCGTCGCTCAGTGGGTGGCCGGACGTGTCGCCAAGCCCTTGCTGGATTTAACGGCTTGGGTTCAATGTTTTCAAAAGTCATCGGACTGTATCAGTCCCGCCGTATCCGGCGCACAAGAAGTACGCGAATTGAGTTTAGCCTTTGGCCAACTCATCGGGGATTTAGAACGCTCCCGTCAACAGGTTGTCCATGCCGCTAAATTGGCCGTCGTCGGTGAAATGGCCGCCATCATGGCTCATGAGGTGCGCACCCCGCTAGGCATTTTGCAAACCACCGCACAAATGTTGCAATGGGAAACAGCGCTCAGCCCTGAAGGCCTGGAAATGACCCAAATGATTGTTGATGAAAGCACCCGGCTCAACCGTTTGATTTCTACATTGCTCGACTGTGCTCGTCCGCGTCCGCCCAATATGATGCAGCAAGACCTGCATAAAATCATAGCGCGAGTTTTTGATCTGCTTGCCACGCAGGCGCAAAAAAAGTCTATAGCGATTGATTGGCTAATGCCTCAAAATACCGCGCTCATCGAATGCGATCAGGAATTATTGGTGCAGGTTTTCCTGAACCTGATCCTGAATGCCATTCAAATCGTTCCGGCAGGCGGCCGAATACGGGTACGCACAGAGGGTTCAAACGGCGAATCTGTAAAAATAACCGTAGAAGATAACGGCCCCGGTATTCCACCGGAAAATTGTGCGCGCTTGTTCGATCCTTTTTTTACTACTCGAGAGGGCGGCATCGGCCTGGGTTTAACCGTTACCCAGCAAATTATCTGCATCCACGGAGGTCATCTTGCTGCGGGCAAAAGCGAGTTGGGCGGCGCGTGCTTTACACTGGTTTTACCCTTTTCTCAGGAACAAAAAATATGCTGAACGGATCGCGTG
>Ga0208271_100191_pt1 | contig 21733 bp, 14 predicted proteins | sample LakWasM111_LOW13_2_FD_183927 | JGI IMG/M metagenome (GOLD analysis project Ga0208271, IMG submission 183927) | Freshwater sediment methanotrophic microbial communities from Lake Washington under simulated oxygen tension - Sediment Metagenome... | ecosystem: Environmental > Aquatic > Freshwater >...
CGCTTTCCAGGCCATGATCCAACAGGGCATGGGCAATGCCGTTGGCCCGTCGATCGAGTTCGGCATAAGTGATGGTTTCATGTTCGCAGACGACGGCAGGATGAAGCGGCGTCTTTTGGGCCCAGTCCTCAAAGACGTGCTGGAAGCAACGTTCAGGCACCGGAAGCGCCGGGCCTTGTTCCCATTTATGCAGCAGCTGCCGTTCAGAAGGCAGCAAGGGCGGCATCGGGCTTTGGGCGCGAGACAGGTCGGCGGCTAGCCAGTCGGCCCGTTCTTTAAAAGCAGTCAGCCAGGACTGGGCCGTGCTTTGCCGGTAAAGTTCGGGATTCCACGCCAATGTCAGTATGAGCCCGCCCTGTAAGTCCGGCTCGTGGGAGAAGGCCAAATCGATGCCGCTGGGAACCGGGTTCAGTTCGCCGGGTAAGGCCTGCGGGGCAAGACTAAATGCTGCATCCTTAGCTTCACTGATGCGCGATGTGTTGGCGGTTAAGGAAATATCAAAAATGGAGGCGCGCGAAAGCGGCAAAATATCAGGATGTCTATTTTGAAAATCACGCAATATTTGCGATGACGGCGTACCGATAGACTGGATTGCGCTATTCAGCGTCGATTGGGTGTTGTGAAGGTGTGCATTGAATTGATCGCTTCTATCGCCATGCAGCACCAACGGCAACAGGTTAACTAATAGCCCGACCGCCTGTTCTGCGCCGGCAGGGCGCATGGATATTGCGCTGCCAATAATCAGGGTGGTCCGGTCGCTTCGCCTTCTCGCCTCGTCGCCAAGCAGGGCCAGTAATAGCGAGTGCATCCCCACGCCTTGGCTGCGGGCCAACTGGGTCAACGCTTCCACGCATTGCGCATCAAGCCGTTCGGTCAATGATTTGGCCGCTTTGCGTGTCGGAACGAGTGGCCGTTCGAAATCCGTGGCAAATGCGTTAAAGGCATTCCCGTTGCTGCCGGCAAGCGTATTTTTTAAATGTTCTTGCCAGAAATGCCTGTCCCTTTCCGCTTGCGGCGTTCTTAGATAGGCCTGTTCTGCGATACAGGCCAAATTTATGCCGTCGGCAGCGGGTGGGAGGGTTTTACCTTGCAATAAAGCATATAACTCCTCTTGTAAAATCCTGGCTGACAAACCGTCTACAACAGAATGATGAAGGGCGAACCAGAACAGTTGCGCTTCCGGGGTTTGTATCAAGCCGGCCCGTGCCAAAGGGGCTTTGCTCAGGTCAAACGGGATAGAGGTCCAAAGGGCGACCGGCTCGCTTGCCTCCTCCAGCGAGTTGCAGCTTGCTATTTTTAAAGCCGATTCGGCGGGAAGCTCATCCAGTGCATAGGTTTGCCAGCGTATTTTTTCGTCTGCGTCCCGGTAGAATGCGGTGCGCAGCGCACTATGCCGCGCCAATAGTTTTTGCCACGCCGCCTGCCATGTTTCTTGGCTGGGCGAATCGCCGCTAATCCGCAACAGGCGCGTTATCAACATGCTGGATTGCAAAACACCTAATTGGGTGCCAATCCAGAAGTCCTCTTGCCCTCGGGTGGAAATATTATCGGCCGGTGCAGGCGCTTCGGCGGACACTTGCGACAGGTGATCGGCCAAGCCAGCCACGGTAAGCTGAACCAGCAGGGCAGGCACAGTTACGGCATAGCCCAGGGACTGGAGTTTCTGGCTGATTGCGATGGCAAGCAAGCTGGTGCCGCCAATGGCAAAAAAATTGTCATGACGTCCAATTGAGTCCAAGTTAAGAATGTCAGCCCAGACGTCCGCTATTTCTTGTTCTATGCGCCCCTCGGGTGGGGCGCTACTTGTGCGGGAAACGCTTTTTGCCCTGTCCGATAACGCCTGACGGTCTATCTTGCCGGAAGAATTGGTAGGCAAGCGCTCCAGCAAGTCAATTGATGACGGTATCATGTACGCCGGAAGGCTCGAGGACAAATAGTCCCGCCAATCTACCGCCGAATCGTCCTCGCATTCTACGAACGCAACAAGCGTATTGCCGTTTTGAATGACAGCCGCTTGCTTGACTTTTGGGTGATGCAAAAGCGTGCGTTCAATTTCGCTCAGGGCAACGGACTGGCCCGAAACTTTGATGACATCGTCAGAGCGGCCAATTGTTTCCAGGTTGCCGTCAGTACGCCAACGCCCCATATCACGGGTTTTATAGGCCCGTCCAAACTTTGTTTGCACAAAAATTTGCGCGCTCAGTTCGGGCTGGTTCAGGTAGCCGTTGGCTAAGCCGGTACCGACAACATGAATCTCTCCCACTTCGCCTTGCGGCACCTCATCGCCGTGTTCATCAAGCAGATAAACACTTGTATTATTGAAAGGCCGCCCGCTCGGCAACGTCCCCGCATCGTTCGGATTGACCTTGTACATACATATCGTGCCGCACACTTCGGTGGCGCCATGCATGTTCCAATAATCAATCGATTTGGCATAATGACGGGCATTACTTTCATCCGGGTGCTCGCCGGCGGTCATGATACAACGCAAGCCGCTGGGTAATTTACCCTGGAAAAGACGCAAATAAGAAGGCGTAAACAGCGCTATGCTGACCTTGTGCTGCGACATGGTCATGAGTAGCCGCTCAGGATTGTCTATGTCGTTTCGAGTAACGGCAACATAAGCGGCGCCGGACAGCAGCGGCAGACACAGCTCACGGAAGCCTAGAATGAAGCCTGGGCCGCTTGACAGCAGCAACCGGTCTTTTGACGTGATATTTTGAGCCACTAAGTGGCCGCACACCATGTTGATGCAGGCATCATGCCGAAGGAGCACCCCTTTGGGTTGGCCGTTTGTGCCGGAGGTAAACAAAATAGCGGCAAGACTCGACGCGCTAACAGTTACATTAGGCCGCGTGAAGATTCCCAGTTGCGCGTCCTCCGGCCGGAAAATCCCGGCAATGCCGTCATTATTGACGGCCAACGCGTTAAGAATTTCCGATGCCGGCTCCAAACCATCCAGTGCGATTAAATATCGCATACCCGTCTGTTCAACAATATTAGCAAGCCGATTGGCCGGATGATCGTTAACCAGGGGCACATAAACCCCTCCCGCTTTTAAAATAGCCAGAAAAGCCATTGGCAGCGAACCGGAGCGTTCCACTAACACGCCAATGGGTTCTTCCGCTCTAAGCGATCGCTTCAGCAAAGCATTGGCGAGAGCATTAGACGATTGATCTAATTGAGCATAAGTTAATGTCTTATTTTTAAAGAGGATTGCAGGTTCATCGGGCTGTCGATCAGCCAAGGTCTCGAAGCAATGATGCAGTTGTTGATTAGGCAGTTGTATTGAAATGCCCTGTCCGAAGGCGATTGCTGGTTCGTTTTGTACAAGCATGTTAATTAATTTTGGTTATTTTGTTCAAACTATGAGGCGTTTGAACTTACAAAGATATGTTGCAGCGGATCCATACTTACATTGTATCGGGTATTAACGATTTGGGAATGTATATTGATTAATGTGAGCATCGATAGAGTAATTCGGCGTCTTATCATTTTGAATATTAAATTGTGGCGGATACAACTCCGAAGTGCAATCCTGGTAACCATGCGGCTTTTCGTGCAGTGTGATTAACTATTGACCTATAGCTTCCATCGCCCTATCTATAAGGCTTTGATACTCAACATCATCGGATAAAAGTAAATAATCACGTATTTGCTTCTCAAGCTGAGAAAAACAGGCATATCTCCGTCCACAAATTGCATCATGAATATTAATAGCGAGCAGGTTCACTGTAACAAGATTGAGCGTATCGCTATCCAAGCCCTGACTAAAAAGCTCGGCAGTGTGATGGAAGCGGATGGCTTGAATAATCGAGTCGGGCAAATACCAGCTTCGCGCAAACAAACTACCCAGTAATGCATGATTGACGTTGAATATAGCATCTTCAGCAATAGTGATATCCAGGGTATCGGGATGATGCACTCTTAGGTCGAAAAAATAATGAGGAAATCTCTGAACCAAAAGCGGAACAGCGCAGTTATGAAAAAGTCCCATCAAATAAGCCAAATCCCCGTCCATCTTCAAATATTTGGCGATGCTGCACGCGATGATAGCGACTGCTTGCGAGTCGTTCCAGAAGAAGGTCAAACCGTCCACGAAAGGAGAGCTTTGACGCACAGACGCTGCGGCTACAAGCTGTAAGGTTCGGGTAAAACCTATCAATTTTATCGCATCGGAAACTGAGCTTACTTTATGACGTAGGCCGTAAAATGGCGAATTGACTGTTTTTAGCACTTCGGCAGCAAGTACCACATCGCAAACGATAAAATCGGCAATCTTGCGAATGGACGGATGGCTTTGATTCATTTCTTGTTGAATGCTTATCAGAACGGCGGGACAAGGAGGAAAATCAATATCTAGCGAAGCGTTATGTTGAGTCATTATTCTTTAACCTAAGGCGTTTTTGTCCGAAAACTCATATCGTTATGATTGTATAGAAAAATAGCCCATTTTAGCCGTCGAGGATTTTACGAGGCAGCAACATCATGCCCCGTAAATCAATTGGTTAGGCGCTGTTTAAGCTAAAGCATTATTACAATTTTGAAAATCTTCGATTCGAGCGTTAATTTTATAGCTATCTTAAGATAAATTCACCCATTACGCCCTATTAACAGCTGCCTTTCAGTTACCGACTGATGATAGCGCGAATGCCCTATAGCAACCATACTTCCATAATAATTCTATGGAATATTTTTACTGTATAATTTCTTCGGTAATTATTCACCCTAAATTTTGTAACCGGAAAAAATTGAGGCTTATAGTGAAATCCAATACGCGCCAACCAATCCTTCGGATGTTTCTTTGCCTGCCGGCGCTAGTCTTGACTGCATGTCAGGAACAACATGCAACACCGCAATTCTCGCCGCCTGAGGTCACCATTTTGCGTATTGAAGAACGGACGATCCCCATGGAACGCCAGTTCGTCGGCCAAACGGAAAGCTCCCGCCTCGTGGAAATCCGCACTCGCGTTGAAGGCGTGCTTGAGAAGCGCTTATATGAGGAAGGCACGCTGGTGCATAAAGGACAAGTGCTGTTTCAGTTGGACGATCGTCCTTTTGCAGCCGCCTTGCAAGGAACAAAAGGCACGTTAGCCCAGCAGGAAGCCAGGCAGCAAAACGCAAAACGCAACTTGGCAAGACTTAAAAACCTGATATCGCAAAATGCGGTCAGTCAAAAAGACGTAGACGATGCGGTTTCCGACTTGGCGGAAGCGGATGCGTCAGTGTTGACGGCTCGTGCAAATGTTACGTCAGCGGAATTAAATCTGAGTTACGCCACGATCAAATCACCGTTAACCGGCTTAAGCGGGCAGGCAAAAAAAGCCGACGGCAGTTTTATCAGTCCGGGCCAGGAGGGTTTACTGACCACGGTAACCCAGGCCGACCCGATGTGGGTCAAGTTCAGCATTTCGGAAGCCCGTCTGTTGAAAGCCGACGAAGCCGTTGAAAAAAACCAGCTGCAAATGCCTGAAAACGGTGAATTCGTGGTGGAGCTTCAGATGTCGAACGGTTCGATTTATCCCTTAAACGGAAAAATGAATTTCTCCGATAAGCAAGTTTCTACCGAAACCGGCACCAGCGGTTTTCGCGCTGCATTTGCAAATCCCGACATGAAACTGGTTCCCGGTCAGTTTGTGCGGGTTAAAGTGAAAGGAGTGGTTCGGCCCAACGCCATTTTGGTGCCTCAACGCGCAGTATTGCAGGGTCAACAAGGCAAGTACCTTTATGTGGTCGGCGCTGATAATAAAGCGGAAATACGTCCGGTCGAAATGGGCGATTGGTACGGCGACGACTGGATTATCGACAGCGGTTTAAAAAACGGAGAACGGGTTATCGTGGACGGCATGAGCCACGTGATGCCTAATAAGCCGGTAAAACCGCAGCAGCCTGCCGGCGGTCAATCGTGAATATCGGTTTTTTTATCAGTCGGCCTATATTCGCTGCGATTCTCTCGATAGTCATCGTCATGGCAGGGCTGCTGGCTTTGCGTCAACTGCCGATAGCGCAGTTTCCCGATATTGCGCCGCCACAAATCCAGGTATCCGCCACCTACCCCGGCGCCAGTGCCGAAACCGTGGCGCAAACCATCGCCGCGCCCATTGAGCAACAAGTCAACGGCGCCGAAAACATGCTTTACATGAGCTCTACCAGCTCATCCAATGGATCATTGAGTCTGAGCATCGTATTCGACATCGGCGCCGATATCGATAAGGCTCATGTCGACGTGCAAAACCGCGTCAAGATGGCGGAAGCTCAACTGCCGAGCGAAGTACGCCGGGGCGGCGTATTGGTAACAAAGTCGACGGCCAACATTTTGCTGCTGGTGACGATCAAATCGGATGACCGCTTCGACTCCACTTATGTCCGTAACTACGCCAGTTTGCATGTGCTGGATAAACTCAAGCAGATTCCCGGAGCCAACCAGGTCGCCCCGCTCGGTTCCTCCGATTACGCCATGCGTATTTGGTTAAAACCTGACAAGATGGCGTACTTCGGCATCACTGCATCAGACATTCGTAACGCAATATCCCAGCAAAACACCCAGTTTGCCGTCGGCCAGATTGGGCAAAAGCCGTCCTCCCAGCCCGTTGTGCTCACCTTGCCCGTAGCCGCGGAAGGGCGTCTTACCGATCCGAAAGAATTTGAAGATATTATCCTGCGCGCCAACAATGACGGCGCAGCCATCCGTTTGCGCGACGTCGCGACGGTGGAACTGGGCGCGCAGAGCTACGACATGCTAACTCGTCTTAATGGGGAAAACGCTACCCTGATAGCGGTATATCAACAGCCCGGCGCCAATGCGCTGGATGTCGCGGCCCAAGTCAGGGAAACCATGGAACGCTTGTCCGCGACCTTTCCGGCAGGCATCAACTATGCAATTCCTTACGACACCACGGAGTTTGTCAAAATATCCATAGAAGAAGTTATCCACACGCTGTTTGAAGCCATTCTTTTGGTTGTCGCTGTCGTGTTTCTATTTCTGCAAAATTGGCGCGCCACGCTTATTCCGATCCTAGCCGTGCCTATATCCATTATCGGCACTTTGGCGGGGATGTACTTGCTGGGCTTTTCGGTTAACACGCTGACCCTGTTCGGCATGGTGTTGGCTATCGGACTGGTGGTCGACGATGCTATCGTGGTGATCGAGAATATCGAACGCAATATGCGCGAACGCGGCCTCAAGGGGCGCGAGGCCGCGACTTACGCTTTGTCTGAAGTCGCAGGCCCGGTCTTTGCCACAACCCTGGTGCTTATCGCCGTATTTCTTCCGGTATCCTTCCTCGGCGGTATAACCGGCCAGCTGTACAAACAATTCGCGATCACCATCGCCATATCGGTGACCTTATCCGCTACCGTTGCGCTCACCTTGACTCCGGCGCTGGCAGCCATTCTTATCAAACCGGGCGAACACCAAAAACCGCGCCTGTTCCTGTGGTTCGACGCCACGCTGGAAAAAGCCACCCGGCGCTATCTGGACGGCGTCCGCTGGCTTTTTCGGCATACCGCCATCGGCATAATGCTGTATCTTTGCATGGTTGTTGCTATCGTCGGCCTGTTTAAAATCGTGCCTTCCAGTTTCGTTCCCTCTGAAGACCAAGGCACCTTGTATACCATCGTCATGCTGCCCGACGCGGCCAGCCTGGATCGCAGCAACGCCGTAGTGCAAAAAATGGAAGCCTTGGTAAAAGATAATCCGGCATTGCGCGATATGATTTCTATTACCGGGATGAACCTGATGGATGGCGGTAGCGCCACCAATGCCGGGCTGTTATTTCTCTCTTTGAAAAACTGGAAAGATAGAGTCAAACCCGAACTGCAAGCCGAAAACGTGCTGGCCGGCTTGACGAAACAGGCATCCGGCATTAAAGAAGCGCGGGTCATGCTGGTGAATCCTCCGTCCATTCCCGGTCTCGGCATGGTCGGCGGCTTCGAGTTCTGGCTGCTCAATCAGGGCGGCGGCGATACCGCCGCTTTGGAAGCCATGACCCAAAAAGTGATCGCCAAAGCCCGGCAGCGCCTTGAGTTGACCGGCGTCTCATCCTCGATTAACGCCAACTCGCAACAGCTATCCATCACTTTGGATCGAGACAAAGCGTGGGCGATGGGCGTGGCTATCGATGATGTATTCGACACTTTGCAGGGTATGTTCAGTACCACCTATATCAACGATTTCAACAAGTTCGGTCGCACCTATCAAGTGTTGATGCAAGCGGCTCCTGAATACCGCAGCCGCCCCGAGGATATTGAAAAAGTTTTCGTGCGCAGTCGCTCCGGCTTGATGGTACCTCTAAGCAGCCTGATTAGCGTACGTTACGCTAACGGCCCTAACGCCATCGCCCGCTTCAACGGTTTTCCGGCGGCCCGAATCAATGGTTCGGCGGCGGCAGGCTATAGTTCCGGCCAAGCGATGGCGGCGATGGAACAAGCGGCGCAAGACGTTTTGCCGGACAACATGTCATTCGCCTGGGGCGGACAGTCATTTCAGGAAAAGGCTTCCGGCAATTCATCCGGCTCCGCGTTTATCTACGGCATCATTATGGTGTTCCTGATTCTTGCCGCCCAATACGAAAGGCTGGTGCTGCCTTTTGCCGTCATGCTGGCGGTTCCTTTCGGTTTATTCGGCGCTTTACTGGCTGTCTGGGCTTGCCGAATGGAGGACGATGTCTACTTCCAAATCGGCTTGGTCACGCTGATCGCGCTTAGCGCCAAGAACGCCATACTCATCGTTGAGTTCGCGGCGGAAAAACACGGGCAGGGCATGGCTGTCATGGATGCCGCGCTGGAAGCCTGTCGGCTCCGCTTTCGTCCGATCTTGATGACTTCATTTTCCTTCATTCTTGGCGTATTGCCTTTAGTCCTCAGCACCGGCGCAGGAGCCAACAGTCGGCACTCCATCGGCGTGGGCATTATGGGCGGCATGGTTAGCGCTACCCTGTTAGCCGTATTTTTTGTGCCGTTATTTTTCGTGTTACTGGAGAAGACCCGAGGGAACCGGGCGCCGGAACAGGCTGACAGCACTATTGCAAAACAGGAAATCTAACCATGCGCCACCTTTCTATTTCCCTATTATTGCCTTTAACGTTAAGCGGCTGTTTTATGATCGGTCCGGATTACCGGCAACCGGCGGCAGCTATGCCCGATGCATGGCGCTTCGCTCCTGCCGAAACCCTTGCGGCTAGCGATACCCGTTGGTGGGAGCAATTCGGCGATCCCCGCCTGAGCAAACTCATCGAGCAGGCGCTGTTGCACAATAAAGATCTGCTGATCGCCACGGCTACCGTCGAAGAATATTTGGGGCTATACGGCGTCACCCGTTCCGACTTGTTTCCGCAAGTCAGCGGCAGCGCATCCGGCCAACAGCAAAAAGATTCGGAAGTCACTTACGGGGCTGTCTCCACTCCCGCCTATAACAGTATTCAGTCCGCTCTAAATCTATCCTGGGAAATAGACGTGTGGGGCAGATTGCGGCGCGCCACGGAAGCCGCCCGCGCCAACCTCTACGGTCAGGAAGAAGTCCGGCGTACTGTGGTGCTTACTCTGGTCACCGGTGTTGCGCGTTCCTATGTGCAGCTGCGCGAGCTGGATCTGCGCTTGGAAATTGCCAGGCAAACTTTAACTGACCGTCGGGAAGCTTACCGTATTGCCCAAGCGCGCTTCGATGGCGAACTCAACTCAAAAGCCCAGGTCCGTCAGGCTGAATCCGAGGTGCATAACGCCGCCGCGCTCGTGCCGCAATTGGAGAAACAAATAGCGCAAAAAGAACACGAGTTGAGCGTGTTGCTGGGCCATAATCCCGCAGCTGTAGAGCGCGGCCTAGCGCTGGCGGAACTGCATTTGCCCGGCGTACCGGCGGGCCTTCCGTCCGAATTGTTAGCCCGCCGCCCCGATATACGCCAGGCAGAACAGGACTTGATCGCTGCCAACGCGAATATCGGCGTTGCTAAAGGCGAGTATTTCCCCAAATTTACGGTAACCGGAACGCTAGGCAGCGCCAGCGCCGACTTCAGCCGTTTACTGTCGGGGCCGTCGGGGATGTGGAGTTACGGCGTAGCATTGGCGATGCCCTTGATCACCGCGGGTAAAATTGCCGGGCAAGTAAAAGCTGCCGAAGCGCGTGAGCAGCAGGCTTTATTCCGTTACCAAAGCACGCTGCTGCAAGCCTTTAAGGAAACCGAGGATGCGCTGATAGATAACACTAAAACCCTGGAACAGGTACAGGCGCTTAGCCAACAAGAAGTTGCTTTAAGCGAGTATTTAAAGCTGGCATGGTTGCGTTACAACAATGGTCTTACCAATTATCTGGAAGTGCTGGATGCGCAACGCAACCTGTTCGACGTAAGGCTTGCTCTTGCAACAGGCCGCAGCAACTCATTACAGGCGCTCATCAATCTATACAAAGCGTTTGGCGGGAGCTGGATGGACAAGGTGTCGGAAAGTTCAGAACACTCTCCCATTTAGAAACGCCAACAGGCGGGAGATGTCTTAGGATTTGCTCAAAAATGTGGATGTGAAGAGGTAATCGAATTAATAATTGATGTTACGCATTGTCCACGAAAAGCACGAAAGACACGAAAAAAATAGAAGGTCGTATGTTTCGCAGCTTACGGTGTGCTTTACTTAAGTGCCTGAATATAAGTTTCCAGCTCTTGTTTAAAGCCGGAGTGCAGGCTTTGCCTGCTTTGCAAGCAGAGCTTGCACTCCAATATACCCGAAAACTTTAGCTCGATTACTTATTGTTTCTGTACCCCGCTTTTTGTGCCTTTCGTGGACTACGCTTTTTTTATTAGGTGCATGCGTAACATCAGTTAATTATTGAAGTAACCCTCTATCTGAATTGAATATTAAACTTCGGCATTAAGATTTACATACCCTGAAAATGATGAATATGAAAAAAATTGCTCCCTTGCTGTTTATAAGTCTACTGTTAGCGGGCTGCAATAAGCCAACGCCTGTCGCAAGTTGTTCTTCCCCAGATACTCAAAAAATTATCGGCGGGCTTATTACTGAGCATGCGGCAAAATTAACGGCTGATAAAAAGTATGACTATTACGATGGTTCGTTTGTATTCGGCGGGATTAAAGTTAGAGCGTTGTTAGATCAGTTTCATATAGCCGTTGAAAATATTAATACGCTGAAAGAGGATGCAGCCAACAACCAAAAGCTTTGCAGCGGTTTATTAACAGTTACGATTCCAACGAATATCCTTGCCGATGCTAATCAAGCCGGAAAAAATCAACATGAAGCGGAAATCGGTCAGTATGCAGCGCAATTTAACATTGAAAATAGCGCTAATGTTTTTACTCAAGATATCGAATACAACGTACAGCTGATTGATAAAGGCAAAACGCAGCATATTGAGATTGAAGATGCCGGATGGGCGAATGTGCTGGATCGGATTGTAACGTTAACATTGTTAAAGCCTGTGTTAGACGTAGAAGTCAGCGATCAAACTCAGCTGAATAAGCCGCCAAAGCAAGATACTGCGTCTTTAAAACCGGAGACGGACCAAGTAAAGTCAGACGATGACGGACTTAGAGATAAGCTGAGAAAACAAGGATTAGAAAAATTAAACAAAGAATTGTTGGAAGCGGATCAGGTTGCAAAAGAGATGCTTCAAGAACGGGCTAATCAACAGGTTGCTACTGTTCCATCGGCCGGGGCTACAGAGCAAGTTTCACCTAGTTTCAATTGCAGTAAGGCCGGCAAACCGACGGAAGTTACAATTTGCACGCACCCGGACTTGGCCGCGTTAGATGTAAAAAACAGTGATCTCTATCTTAAAGCAAAATCTATAAACGCTATCGCTACAAAAGAAATCTGGAAAGAATCCATTAAATCAAAATATGCATGCGGGACAGATGTTAGCTGTATCAAAAAAGTCTATAACCAATCAATTCAAGACTATGGGTGTATCGGTGCCGGCAAGGCCCCGGAAGATTGCGCTGCTGATGTTGATCAATAAACTGATAGCCTTGTATGCTTTTCCTGTAGACCGGCAAATTAACTCAGCCTGTAATCGATTCTATAGATAGTGACCGCAAGCTTACGGTATAGCATTTGCCATATCGAATTTCCTCTATTCAATCCCAACTGCTGTTCATAATTAAACTCGGTATGAAAACCCTCAAAATGCATGGCTCGATTGCGTGCGGAATCGATTTTGGCACGTCGAATACAACGGTAGCAATTGCCCAAGAAAATATTGATCAAATAACCTTAGTTCCACTAGAAGGCGAACATTTAACCATGCCTTCGACCATTTTTTTCCCGACAGAAAGTCCGGCAGTTATTTTTGGTCGTAAAGCGATTAATGCTCATATCGCTCAGGAGGATGGACGATTCATGAGAAGCTTTAAGCGTGTGCTTGGCACGTCCCTGATGAAAGAAGGAACGTATATCGGCGGCAGAAAAGTAAAATTCGAGCAGATTATTGGTCATTTTATCGAGGATATAAAAAATAAAGCGGAGCTATCGGCTGACAGGGAAATTCGCAATGTAGTTGCCGGCAGGCCTGTTCATTTTATCGACGGTAATGATAAAGCAGATAAAGAGGCGGAGCATCAACTTGAAGCCATTTTCGTAGCGGCCGGATTTAAACATATCCGCTTTCAATATGAGCCTATCGCCGCCGCGTTTGCCCATGAATTAACGATCGGCGATACGGAACGGTTAGCGGTTGTTATGGATATTGGCGGAGGTACATCCGACTTTACGGTCATGCGCTTATCGGAACGCTACATCGACAAGCAGGATCGCCAGGAGGATATTCTGTCTAATGCCGGGATTCGAATCGGCGGTAATGATTTCGACCGCGCATTGAGCATGAAAAGCTTTATGCCCCTGTTAGGATTGGGCTCCCTTTGGGGCGCCAAACAGCTGGGTTTTCCAGTAACGCCTTTCTTTGACCTTTCAGAATTGAGCAAAATTCAGTACATGTATACGCAAAAATACAAAAGGGATTTAAAGGAATTAATCAGCCAATCGAACGATAAGGTCCTTACCCATAGGCTGCTGTCAATTGTAGAGGAAGAGTTGGGGCACACCTTAATGTCTATCGTTGAGGAATCCAAAATCCAACTTAGCTCAGCTGAGCACACAGCAGCCGATCTTTCTTTCATTGAAGACGATTTGCACGTGCATATCGACCGGGCGCAATTTGAGGATAGTTTATATGCGGCCCTTGAGAGCATTCAAAAAACCGTCAATGACTGTATTGTTATGGCGGAGGTTAAAGCGGACGACGTTGCTCTCGTCATTCTAACGGGTGGCGGCACTGCTATGCCGCTGATTCAACAGATCACTCGCCGTATATTTCCATATGCCGAAATTTCTGACGGCAACCGATTATCAAGCGTTGGATTCGGTTTGGCGTGTGATGCCAGGCGCTATTATTTAGGCGTTAATTGATTGAAACAGCAGTGTAAAACAGCGTCATTTTCCCGTGACGCTGTTTCCGGCGCATCGGGGTGTGCAGGGCCTTGAAACAGTACGGCGATCAGGTCAATGATGTTTGCAAGAGTGCGGCTCATATTGATGGCAAGATAACAAACAGGCATGGATTTTTCGCCGGTGTTATCAAAAACGGTTTTGAGGTTGGGTGATTCTTAAGCGTAAACAAATGTTCTGTAGAAGCCGCTTTTGCCGCGATGTCCCTGCCATCAGAATCAGCCAACCTGAAATAAAGGCGGAATTATTTGATCAGAAAATCCCGCATCATGCCCATATCCTCGTGTTCCAGGTTGTGACAGTGGTACATGAACAGGCCTTTAAAGTCATTAAACGGTTTTAATATCGTGACTTTTTCGCCCGGCATCACCAAAACCGTATCTTTCCAGCCGTCGTCTATAAACCCTGAGGAAACGCTGGCGTAATTCTCGGAACCTGAACTCACTTCCCGCTTGACGATCTGGAACTGCTCGCCGTGTAAATGCATCGGGTGCGGCATATCCATCATCATGCCGTGCATGCCGCCGTTAAAACCGTTATCGAACTCTATTAATTGCAGGCTGTTAACCGGGATGATTTCATCCGGCTGAACGTCATCCATTTTATAAGAACGGCCATTGAGCAGGGCTGACATGTGTTGCATGGATAAGGCAATGGTTCTGGGATTGGCCGCATTGGCTGCATTTTTGACCTGTAACGCGGTGATGGGGGTCAGGACTTTTGGCAACGTGTTGTCGCCTTGCTCCTTTTTGGCGACCCGGATTTTTAAGAGGGGGTAGTCCGAACCGGAAGGCAGGGTGCTGACTGACATCATACCGCCACGCATCATTCCGCCCATGCCATGTCCCATCATTCCTCCGTGGCCGCGACCGCCCATCATTCCGCCACCCATCATGCCCATGCCGCCATGCGTGGATGTATCAAACTGAAGGCTGCGCAAGGTTAGCTCGGTGCCTACCGCCCGCCCGCTGAAGTCCATCCATAATTCCAGTCTTTCCCCTGGAGCCAGCATGACATAAGCATGTTGCTTGGGACTTTCCAGCAAGCCGCCGTCAACGCCTATTACGGTGAGAGGGGTGCCGTCATCCCAAGCCAGTTTATAAATACGGGAATTAGAACCGTTGACCAGCCGGAGCCGATAGGCGCGCGTCGCCACCGGTAACACGAAGTCAGGTCGACCGTTGACCAGGATTCGGTCGCCCAAAAAGCCCTGCATGCGTTGCATCATGTGGGCCGAGTAAACCAGCTGGTTTTGACCGTCGAAACTGCGATCCTGAATCACCAGCGGGACGTCAAGGTCGCCGCTCGGTAAATTCAGTGCCTGTTCCTGAGCGTCACTGACGATTAACAGGCCCGCCAAGCCGGAGTAGACCTGCCTAGCCGTGACGCCGTGGGTATGGGCGTGGTAAAAGTAGGTGCCCGCCCGGTTGAGTATCTCGAATTCATAGACGTAGGTTTCGCCGCGATTGATCGCATACATGGGGTTGCCGTCCATGTTGGCGGGTACATGCAGGCCATGCCAATGCAGAATCGATTGCGCCGGCAAGTTATTGTTAAGAAACAGTCGAACCTTTTGGCCTTTTTTAAAGCGCAGGGTAGGGGCCAGATAGGTGCCTTCATTATTATCAAGCACGCCTGAAGGGCCTTTGATGACCTTGCCGGTGATTTTCCAGACGCGGGTTTTGTCGCCGTTTAAAATGGCCACATCGGCTGTGTTCTGGGTCAGTTCAATTTCAACGTCAGGAAGAAAGTCGGCAGACGGCGCGTTGACTCTGACAAATTCGCCGGCCTGAGCCCAGCTCGGATAAGTGATCGCTCCGGCGATACCCATTGCGGCATATTTTAATAGTTTCCGGCGTTGCAAATTAGTCGTCGTTTTCATTTGGACTTCCTCGATTCAATTGATATTAGCATGTCGTAATATGCGGCTTTGTACCATAGTTTTTGCAATGTGTGTTAATCGGGGTTGCCGGGGTAGCGCGATTAGCCAAAAGAAAAAGCCGGGTTGTGGCGGCGGTAATTAGGCAAAGGGTATAGAAAATAAGCGCTTCGTTAAATTAGTAAAAATACGTAACGGCGGTTTTGCGTTATTGTTAAGCAGGTGCGAGGACAGTGTTTCCGAATCGGCGTCAAAGCGACAAGGATTTTTAACAAGTCTGATTATCGTGACAGCTGAAGTAATAAGGCCGGCAAAATAGAAGGATTCAAACGATATAGGGGAGGGCGGACAAAGCCATCATTTGCAACTAAGGTTGGCTTTAAATTGCTTGGCGTAGCGATAGACGGCGGTTTCGGCGACTTTGGCATGTGCCCAGTGCAGCCAGCGCGTGACGGTGGTATAAGTGACCCTGAGCAAGGTAAAGGTTAACAGTTGCGGTTTGGTCAGCGCAAATACTCTGGCTACCAGCAAAGTGCCGAGTAATTTTGCCAATACTTCTACCAGAATGCCTTGCAGAATATGACCTTTTGTCAGCAATCCTAATGCTGCGAGGTTGATCGGCGTCACGATCAGTATCGGAACGCTGAATGCTGCCAGAGCCATATTCGCGGTTGTCCGACTGAGCCATTGTTCAAATTGTTGCAGATTCAGCCATTGTGATAATGAGCGCCCAAACGCCGTCAGTAAATCCCACAGCCACTCCTCAATAATCAGGACGATAGCCAAAAGCGAGAGCAGGTTTTTTTTCATGATTTCTTTGATTCAGCTCATAAGTGCAATAGTGCCGTTCAATGTTTTAGGTAAAGTTTTCAGCCATGATCTGATTCCTGCCATTATCTTTAGCTTGGTACATTGCCTTGTCCGCGCGCTCGATCAAGCTTTCGATCGAGTCGTTTATTTTAAAACTGGATACGCCGATAGAAATGGTCACCTTTCCTATCGATTTTTTACTGCCCTTAAGTTTTAATGGGTGCTGAGCTAATGACGCTCTTATTTTTTCGGCAATTTCCATGGCCTTGTTAAGCGGCGTATTGGGCATAATGATGGCCATTTCTTCACCGCCATAGCGTGCCGCACAATGATACTCGGTAATATGCTGTTTCATCAGATTGGCGGTGTAACGCAGTACGTTATCGCCCATTTGGTGGCCAAAGGTATCATTGACTTGTTTGAAATGGTCGATGTCTAAAATAAGCAGGCAAAGGTCATCGTTGTTTTGTTGATGAATTTCAATATATTCATTCAGCTTTTGATCAAAAGCCCGGCGGTTTAAGAGCCCCGTCAAGGCATCAGTCTTCGCTGTTTCGCGTGCATGCTCGAGTTCCTGACGCAGTAACTGCATTTCCTTTTTATTATCGTCCAGTTGTGCCTGCAAGGTCATGCTGGTTTCGGCTAACCCTTTAGTTCCGGCGATAATTTCGGTCAAGACTATTTTTATTTCAGGCAGGTCTTGGTTGCTCTCCAGCTTTTTACTCTGGTTCTGGAAGTCCAGTGTTGCCGCGCTGGCTTTTTCGCCAGTCGTGTCGAGGGCTTCACCTGTTTTGTTAATGAGTTGCAGCAGGATGTGATTTATTTTTTCCAGGGAGTCGATCGAAGTATCGCAGATATATTTTTTAAAGAGTTGAGCGCTTAAGTCAGATGTAAAAACAGCCTGCTTGCCCAGAAGTTCGTCCAGTTCATTGTTTAGAGCAATGTTTCTGCCAATAATGTATTCATAGAAAATTGCAAAATTAAGAGGATCGGTAGCAACTTTGTGTTTTGACATGAGGGGAAGCATTTGCCGAAGATATTCTGCATTTTGTTCCAGTGTGTCATCGTATTTAGGAAGAAAGGTTAAACCGTCGATTATCATTCTTTAAAGTTAATAATATCCATTAATTGCCATCTATTTTAATCAGTTGCTCTTTGTTTTCAAGTGCTAGTATCTTCTAATTCAATACATACGCAAATAAATATTATTTTAAAATTCAAAACGTACCCGGTCGCTATAAATATCCATGAGACCACGGTTAGCCTTGTAAGCGGAATTAGCTAAATACTGATAGTCAAGGGCCGGCCAAGCGGATTTGACAATATGGCATTGCATAGTAAATATCTACAGGCTGTTCTGGCCTGCAATTGATCTTGGCGGCGTCGATATATCCATCAATTCCACTTGTTGTTGTGGTAAGTAATTTAAGTAAAGATATGTTTGTTTGTAAGCTCTAAGGTATCTTTTGTGCCCCCAACGTAGACGGGTAAATATCTGTCTGTGCCGTCGTTGGCATACCCTGAAGTGCTCTTTTTCGGGTATATTATCGGTCTGCTTGATCAGTGTGGGTTTAGATACTCGAGCCACTATCTTTAAAATCTCAATCTGGTATCTTTGTTGCTTGGTTGGCCTTTCCTGTTAAACAAATAAACTGCGCCTGTTGGTTGATTAACATAGTAAATAAAAAATAGTGCAAGAGACTCAATTGACAGAAATAGAAACATTTTTCGGTAGCGACGGCGGGTTGGCAAAAGAGATCCCAGGCTATCAGCCGCGTGCGGCCCAGCTTGAAATGGCTGAGGCGATTGCCCATGCCATCGAAACCAACCGGAATCTGATTGCCGAAGCCGGAACCGGAACCGGCAAGACCTTTGCCTATTTGGTCCCCGCCATCTTGTCCGGCAAAAAAGTCATCATCTCAACCGGCACCAAAAATCTTCAGGATCAGTTGTTTAACAAGGATTTACCGGTGATTCGCAAGGCGATCAAAACGCCGTTTATTGCCGCATTGTTAAAAGGCCGCAGCAATTATTTGTGTACCTATCGGCTGAAAAATGCGCTAACTTCTACGCTGGGTTTTAGCAAGGAAGATGCTGTTGCTCTGGCAAAAATAAGTTCCTGGTCGAAGCGCACCAAAATAGGCGATGTGTCGGAAATGTCCGAAGTGGCTGAGGCCGACCCGGTTTGGTATCAGGCGACTTCGTCATTGGACAATTGCCTGGGACAGGATTGTCCGGATTATGCCGACTGTTTTCTGGTCAAGGCCAGGAAAAAAGCCCAGGAAAGCGAGATATTGGTGGTTAATCACCATTTGCTGTGCGCGGATTGGTCGATACGCGACAGCGGTTTCGGCGAATTATTGCCTGATGCCGAGGTGGTAATCATCGACGAAGCACACCAACTGGCCGATACCGCGTCCAATTTTTTAGGCATTACCGTCAGCGCCAAGCAGCTGAACGATCTGGCCAAAGATGCGTTGATGGAATATTTTAAAGACGCGACCGACATGCCCGCTTTGCGCACGGCCTGCGAAGACCTGGAACATGAAGTGAAAGACATGAGGCTGGCGTTCGGCATCGAGCTCAAACGCGGCGATTGGCAGGACATCGAAAACAATCCCAAGATAGCCGCGAGCTTGATCGCAGTTAAAGATCAGTTGCAGCGCTTGGCCGATCAGTTGGAGTTGGCGTCGGTTAAAACCAAAGGCCTGGACTCGTGTTTCAAGCGCGCCGACGAACTGGTGCAGCAGTTAAAGATTATACTGGAAGATAACAGCGGCAAATGGATACGCTGGTATGAAACCTATAAAAACACCTTTACCTTGAGCCGGACGCCGCTGGATATTGCCGCGGAATTCCGCTCTTTCATGCAGCAACATCAGGCGGCGTGGATTTTCACTTCGGCGACCTTAAGCGTGGCGAACAAGTTCGATCATTTCGCCAATAACCTGGGGCTGAGCAATGCGGCCAGCGAAAGTTGGGGCAGTCCTTTCGATTATGCCCATCAATCCTTGTTTTATCATCCGAAAGGCTTGCCGCAGCCCAATGATCCCGAATTTATCCCGCTGATCATCGAGTTTGCGGTGCCGGTGTTAGAAGCCAGCAAGGGCAGGGCGTTTTTCCTGTTTACCAGCCACCGCGCACTGAAACAGGCGGCAGAATTGCTGGAGAAAAAAATCGATTTCCCGCTGCTGATTCAGGGCAGCCGCCCCAAGGCTTTATTGCTTGAGCAGTTTAAAGACGCAGGCAATGCCGTGTTGCTCGGCACATCGAGTTTTTGGGAAGGCGTCGATGTCAGGGGCGAAGCCTTATCCTGCGTCATTATCGACAAACTGCCTTTCGCATCGCCCGGCGACCCGGTGTTAAAAGCCAGATTGGACGCGATGACCAAACAGGGACGCAACTCGTTTTTCGAATACCAGTTGCCCACCGCCGTGATTGCGTTAAGGCAGGGCATAGGCCGATTGATCCGCGACGTGACGGATCGAGGCGTATTGATGGTCTGCGATCCTAGATTGCTAAAGAAGTCCTACGGGCAGATATTTTTAGACAGCGTGCCGGCGATGAAACGCACCCGCGATATAGAAGAAGTGCGGGCGTTTTTTCAGGAAGAGACGCTAGAGGAATAGACGGCTGATGCCAAAAGTGGCGCTTCCGGGCGACACGGGGATGGGGCTGGTAAACTCGGATCGAACATTAGAAATGTTCCTTGTGCTGTCGCTAAATTAATTACCTATTAGAGATCGAACAATGAAATTATTGGCAGTAGAAACATCGACTGAAGCTTGCTCGGCGGCTTTATTTATTGATGGCGTAGTCGCTGAACGTTATGAACTGGCTCCCAAAATACATACTAAATTGATTTTGCCGATGATCGATTCATTAATGACGGATGCGGGCTTGAAGCCGCAACAGCTGGATGCGCTGGCGTTCAGTTGCGGCCCCGGCTCGTTTACCGGCGTACGCATTGCTACCGGCGTGATTCAAGGCGTCGCCTTGGGCGCCGATTTGCCGGTAGTCCCCGTGTCTACGCTGGCGGCTATCGCCCAGGATTTTTTCGATAACAATGGCGATAACGTCGCCTTTGTCGCGATGGACGCGCGGATGGGCGAAATATTCTGGGGAGTTTATCGGCGCGATGCCCTCGGCTATGCCGAATCGATCGGAGACGAAGCGGTGACTCCGGCTGAGCAGGTAGAATTTCCCGATCTGGACGGAGTAGGCGTCGGTTCAGGTTGGGGCGTATATCATCAGGAATTGACGACCCGCTTGGCAGGTCGCGTCAGTTACTATAAAGCCGATATGCTGCCCAGAGCCGGTGCGATTGCCCGTTTAGGCGCGCGCGGTTTCGAGCAGGGCTTGGTCGTTGTCGTAGAACAGGCGATGCCGGTTTATTTACGCGATAAAGTTGCCAAGACAGAGTCGGAGCGACGAAACATGTAAGTTTGTAACTTGCCATTATAAATACTCCCGCCAGTCCCGCTACGAGCAATCAATGTCCGCCGCGATCGATATTATGTTGATGCTCAATGCCTTCGGTTAAATTATAACCTTCGTTATTGAATAGATCGCCGGTAAAAAACAAACGCATATCTATAATCCAAGCAATTTTTTTTAGCTTACTGTTTTCTGTAATAATGGTTGAAAGCTGATGATTGTTATCAATAATCTGAGCCACTATTGTTTTTGGGTTAGTAGGGTCTTCTTTTAGCGCGCCAGACACAATACGCTGAGCGGATTCTATGGTCAGTACTGGATACGTAGTAGGTAGCTCAGCGTTTTTTTCATTTTTAAGTGACTGGGCGTTAAAATAACCAATATCATAAACAAGCTTGAATAGCAGGCCGATTATAAGCACAGCGCCGTAAACAGAAAGGCCGATTTTTAATCGCCTTCTAACGCGAGGATTTGATAGTTTTTTTATAATAGCGCGAATTTTCATATTCATTTTTATTGCTGTTTCATGGCTTTATTTGTCATCATTTAACAGCTAAGCCGGTGTTGTTGAATAAATCAAAATTTGGCTCAAGCGACCCATTCGGACACAGGCTGCCCGGGCTGTCATTCTGTTGGTGTAGACGCACTGATCCATGCTTCCGCTTTTTGTTGTGGCAATTTATTGTCGTCATGCCGATTCGTCACTTTCAATCACGAGATTTTTTGATTTTATGGCGACAGCTCTCGTTATGTTGGTACGGCATAGTGTGAAATCGATTGGAATACTGATCCCAAAGATGATGTCGATATAATCGATTTTAATACTGCGCAGACAGTTGGACCTAAATCCTGCCATAAACCCCGAAAGTAGATGCCCCAGGCACCCATAAACATTGTGGAATTACAAGCCGCGTAATGTGGAATAAGCGGCGCCCCGCATATTTTATCGTAAGATTGGCTCTCTGCCTAACTCCAGGCTGCTACAGCTCAAGCGGGTAAGCGTTGCTATCAAATGCCCAAGCCCAAGACATTGTGAAAGTATTCGTTTTTAGAAAAAATTAAAGAATTCACCACGAAGACACGAAGGACACGAAGAAAAACAATCGTTTTAATTCAATACATTGAAAACTTCGTGTTCTTCGTGCCTTCGTGGTAAAA
>Ga0208271_100204_pt1 | contig 20318 bp, 29 predicted proteins | sample LakWasM111_LOW13_2_FD_183927 | JGI IMG/M metagenome (GOLD analysis project Ga0208271, IMG submission 183927) | Freshwater sediment methanotrophic microbial communities from Lake Washington under simulated oxygen tension - Sediment Metagenome... | ecosystem: Environmental > Aquatic > Freshwater >...
GTCGTTTAAAGTGGATAACACGATTTTTAGGCCCTTTCCCCTGTATTCTCCATAGCTTTGAATGAAAACGCGACGAAAACGTGACGTTTTTTGAGGTGATCACTATGCGGTTTTTGACGATAAAAAAACACCAACGGCCTCGCAAAGATGGCAAGCCACATGCCCAAGCCTTCGTGGTCACCAAGACCCGGAAATACGGTCAGGTCGTCGAACAGAAAGGCATTTCGATCAAAAAGCCGGTACTGATCACCGGCGCTCATGCCAGTGGCAAGAGTTATTGGCTGGATCGGCTCAGGAAGGACGCCGCGCGACTCTGGGCCAGCAAAGCGGAAGTCGAACCTTTATACCTTGCCGCCGTCCGCCCCCTGTCCGCCTGGACCGATACCAAAGACCTGGCGATATGGTGGGCTGCCCGTGACAATCCGGACGAAGATCGGCATTGGACTAAACTGAAAGCCTGGGAACGGCAAGATGCGCTATCCTTGTATCTGGCCGAAACCGGGGCGGTGCTGTTTGTCGATGATGCCCATCAGTTGAGCGGGCGTAAACTAAAGATTACCCAGGATTGTGTACGGGCCGCCAAGGTTTGGGTGATGGCCGCCACCGATGAAGGCCGGCTTTCGCCGGGTCTTCGCAAAGACGTATTGGCCGCTGAGCCGCAAACCTACCGCCTGGATTCTGAGGTGGCTTATGACGCCACCTTCGCCATTATGTGGGTGCTGATCGCCGCCTGTACCACGATGGGTTATTGGGAGTTGGCCATCGTGCTGGGCGGTTTAAAAATGTTCGCCGGGGGGAGCCGTGCCGCTAAACAAAATTAAAATGCTGCTGACCTGGTTCTGTTGCTGTTACTCGGTAGGCGTAGTTCAAGCCCTAGATATTCGGCCACCATTGATCATTGATGAACCGGCGCCGGTACCGGAACAGGCCAAGCCGCCGCCCGACATCAAGCCCTATGAAATACCGACGATGCGCGGCAATAAGCGCGATTTTCATCATACCCCGCCCATCAAGCTTGCCCCGGTCATCGATGCCGATGCCGTGTTTAAAATGATCGTGAACTGCTTTCCGGAAAGACCGGATTGGGGGCTGGAAGTGAAAGCCGTTTCCGGTGCGCGTTATGCCGATAATGGCGGCATCAGCACCTTCGATACCGCCGGACTGTCCAAATACTACGCCGGCATTGTCGCGGAAATGCCCTTATACAGCGCCGAAGAACTGCATAAACAACGCACCCAGGAATACCAGCGCCGTGGCGAAATCGCCCAGAACGTGGCTAAATTGCTGAAAGGCTTGGCCGACCGGCAACGGGCGCTACGCATGGTCGGCATCAATGAAAGCGTCGAAGCGCGGAGCCAATACCGGGTTAATGAAGGATTGGCACCGGCTGAAGAACAAATCGCCAATTTAAAGGCCGTGGCCGACAAGGTCGGCGATTTGGACGAAGCCAATGCGGCGCTGGTTGCCGCCCGGCTGGCCCTGGTCGGCCAGTGCCGCGATGACATAGCGGAAAACGTCAACGACTACCTGAAGGAAATAACGCAATGATGCCCCTGTGTGAAAATATTCTCGATGATCCAGCCGCGTCTTTCTGGCTCAAGAATGCGTTGCGATCCGCGCTTAATCGTGACCCGGTTGATGCTTTGAATGATGCGGAAGTGCTGGTTGTTGCACTCAAAGAACGGCTTGATTTTGTTGTTAATGGAGAGGCCGAAGAATGAAAAAACCGACTGGAGAAAAACAGATGTGGGATGGAAAAATTGATGATTACGGCTTGGGCTGGATGTTCTTTAAGTCCGATGGTGTGCAAGGCGGCAACTCTGCGCCATGTGAAGACGATGACCTGACCGAATGGATGAAGGGCTTTTGTGCGGCGCAAGCCGATGATGATCTTGAGCCATACCGTCATTATCCAAGTATTCAGGCCGCTTTACTCGATCTTGGGATAGACGCAGATTTACTTGAAGCTTGCCTTCGAGCCGCCGAGATTGTCCACTCCAGTGATGAATGGTGCCTATGGCCATCCGTGCCGGTTCGTGGGTTTGGCAGCAATGTGCTTAGAACCGGTCCGATTGTCTACGTTCTGCCTGATGCCGCTAACGATGAAGTGGGTTAACCATATCGCCATTGCCGGGAGCATTGCCGCTGTCTGGCGGCCTGAACTGGTACCGCTGGCCGTGCTCGGTTCTACAGCGCCGGATTGGTTGGAATGGCTTTACAAGGCGACTGGACGCCATGTTAGACATCGAACCGTCACCCATTACCTTTCCGTTTGGTTGTTTGGCCTGCTGTTCGGGCTGTGGGTGTGGGATTGGCACCATGTCATCGCCGCCTTTTGCGCCGGCGGCCTGTCGCATGTGCTTGCCGATGCGCTGACCATCCAGGGCGTGCCGTTGGGTTGGTGGAGCGACCGGCGCTTTCATCTGTTCGGTGGCCGACTGCGCACCGGACAGATGGGCGAGTATTGGGTAGCCGGGGCGTTGGTGCTGGCCTGCGTAGGGTTTTCGGTCGTCACGCGCAACTTTGGCGCATCCGAATACAGCCCATTTTTCTGGGATTATGCCGATTATTATCACCAGGGGCTGATCGATGGCCACGAGTGGAAAGAGAACCGGTTTAGGTGGCTTTAAAATAATTTTACATAGTGGTATCAATATTGATACCATCATGCCATGTCTAATGCCAGCAAAAAAATCCTTACCAAGATGCAGCAAGAGCCGACGAATGTAAAATTCACGGACTTGCTAAAAATTTGTGAGGAAAACTTTGGCCCACCTAGACAATCAGGCACCAGTCATGCCGTTTTTAAAACACCCTGGTTTGGCGATCCCCGCGTTAATATCCAAAACGACAAAGGCAAGGCTAAGGCCTATCAAGTCAGGCAGGTGCTTTTAGCTATCCAGAAGTTGAAGGAGTCTAAACATGAACCCTAACCACTATACCTACCGAGTGACTTGGTCGCCGGAAGATAACGAGCACATTGGCTTGTGTACGGAATTCCCCTCATTATCCTGGCTTGCCCCCACTCCGGAAGAAGCCTTAACCGGCATTCAGCAGCTAGTCCGCGAGGTCGTTATTGATATGCAAGACAATGGCGAAGCCATACCCACGCCCTTGGCCGAGAAAAATTACAGCGGTGAATTCAGGGTGCGCGTCCCATCAATTGTGCATCGCGCTTTAGCCATGCAAGCCGCGGAACAAGGTGTTAGCCTAAACAGGCTGGCCAGTGCAAAATTGGCTAGCTGAACAGGGCAATAAGAGGTAAAAATGGCTATGATGAACCCGCCGCACCCCGGAGAAACGATTCGGGAATTGTGCCTTGAGCCGTTAGGTTTAAGTGTGACCGCTGCCGCCGAGGGCTTGGGCGTGACGCGCAAAACGCTTTCGGAACTGCTGAACGGGCATTCCGGCATTTCCACGGAAATGGCGGTGCGTTTGTCCTTGGGCTTTGGTGGCAGTGCCGAAAGCTGGCTGTTACAACAAAACCTTTACGATCTAGCCCAGACCAAAACGGGGTGAACTGATGAAAGAAGACATCCGGCAATTCCTTGACCGGGAAGAGGCGGCGGAACAAATACGCCTCGACACCCAACGCTTGGCACAATATGCAGCGGACGGGAAAACCATCAGCCATGACGTAGTGGATGCTTGGCTGGCGTCATGGGGAACCGAGAACGAGGGTCAGTGTCCCGTTGACTTGACCGGACTCGACCCGTTGCCTGATCTGCGGCTTGAGGAATTAAGACGAGACATTCAAAAAGGCATGGACAGCGGCTCGGCAACCCCACTGGATACTGAAGAGATCAAGGCACGAGGCCGTAAAAGGCTTGCCTCGCAACAAACGGAAGGATGAAGTAAAAATGCCCGGCAACGTGTTTTTGGGTTACCGGGCTGGTGGCCGATATTGAAGGTGAACTATGAAACACATTTACCTGGAGCGGCACGACCCGGACAAAAACCTGCACCGGTTTTATCAGATGTTCGTGACGCCGGGCATATTCGGCGATTGGTCGCTGGTTCGAGAATGGGGAAGGAAAGGATCGCCTGGAACCGTGCGCAAGAATTGGTTTGATACCGAGGAAGAAGCGTGGGTAGCCGGTGAAAAGTTAAAAGCCATTAAGGAGAAGAAAGGGTATCAATCCATTCTGGCAAAATTCTAAGGCGTATAATAGATTATCAGCCGAAAAGGTACGCACAGCGTACCCTACCGGGCTTGTGACATTAATAAGACAAAGAAAAAATGAAAATAATAAAAAATATATTAATAATATCATTATCCATTTCTACTGGATGCAGTACTGCCAAAAAAGCATCAATATTACCTGCGCAAGTTGCTTTAATTCCAGTTGGAATAGTTGATGCTGTTATAGGGACGAAAATGGCTAAATCAGCTAACAGCTCTTTACAAGATTTTGCGAACACAAAAGACACTCAGAAACCAAACGTCGAACAGAAAGCGCAAACCCACACAGCGCAAGTAAATTTAGAGCAGACACAACAAACGAAAGGAAGACAAGGGGCTGCCTTGCCATCAATTAATCGTAACGTTAATGAAGATTCGCCAGTTGGAATTAAAAAAACAGATGAACCTGAATTAGCATTTGAAGTAGACAATAGTTTTGACAAAGAACGAATAGCAAAAGATAAAGGCTTAATGTCTCGTTCTAAAGCAACAGTTAAGAAAATGAAACTAAAGATTCGAGGTTTTATTAAAACAAGGCCGTTAAATAATAACTATAAAGTTAAGGTAAAAACGCAGCTAATCGCAGATTTTGACTGTACTGTAAAAAGAAAGACGTCTTATCCAGCCAGCTGTGGCCCTAAACCACAAGATAACAGAGAAATCGGGACAAATGATATAATTCTGACAAAAGAAAACAATTGGTTCAGTGCATTTGATATTGATAGTGAAGTTATGGTATTCGCTGTCAAAGAAGATTGGGTGGGGATTTATGATGTCGAGCTTTCAAATCTGAAAATAGAACCGAAGGTAGAAAGCATTGAAATAATAAAATGAATAATACAATTGCACAGGGTCTCGACCATGCCATTCCAAAATCGGTCAGTTTCTCCGAATCAGGGGCTTGCACGGTCGATTTTCTGAGCACCGATACGCGAGGAAGTGACTGGTATCACACCCAGACAAACACTTGCGTCGCCATGCACAGATCGGTGAATGGTATGGAACAATTACCGTGGGGCCGTCTTTGGTACCCCTTGTCGCTTAGAGCGGCTCAAGAATCCACCCGGCTTTTCCGGGGGTATTTACTGGAGACTTTATATGGGTAGATACGTCTTTATGTTATTAACATTAATACCAATAACACTATATGCTGCAGATATAGATCTAAGAGGTATTAATATGAACAAAGCAAAGAAAAATTTAGAATCAGTGAATGCAGGAGGAAGCATCTTAGATGATGTAATTGAAAAAGGAGTCGTAAATTTGGCTAATGATATGGCTGAGGCTAGAGCTAAAGAAAGAGAGCTTGCAGGTAGTGATTATGATAAATGCGGGGTACTTATTAAGATGCCTACTGCATATAGAGCTTGCATTAAAGATACCTCTGCACTGGGGGCGCAGGGAAAAGCAGGTTTAAAAGCGGTCTATGCCATACAGGGACGATGCGATTATCTTGCAGGTATTGACGATTTAGGTTTGTCATATCTTTGTAAAAATCCAAATAAATGGGGCTGTACAGCATTGAAGACCTCGCAACAAGTGCGAAATAACTGTGCTTCATGTAACGGTAATAATTTATGGTTACGAGTTTATGCTGCATCAGGCTATGCAATACATTGTTATTGATGACTTTTGAAACTCAGCTCAGTGCCTATAGCTACAACATTCTGCGCTGGACCGGCCTGGATTAAGCTAATGCATGGCATCTAAAAGATGCGGGTAGTCGCTTGAAGCTATAAATCACTTTAGTTTGGTATGAGGCGATTAGGTATAAGCCACATCGTTTGTATCTAAAGTATTCCTCAGGAAATAATAAATGCTTGCTTGGAAACAAGATTATTCGTTCTGGTGCAATCTGCTAATGCAGTGGCAAGAACAAGATGCACTACCCTTACCCGCAAACGCCCAGCACATTCAACTCAGCATATTTTGCGCGGAAAGCCTGAAGGACGATGCGGATCCCAAGCAATGGTACGCGCAGTTGTGTTTGTTCAAAAGCGAAGAAAAAACTTGGCAGAGCTTGCATGCCGGGCCGGATTTCGATGTTTCGGTCGTCGATAAAGCACCGGACATTCGCTGGACGATTCGCCGTTTGACTTTGCTTGAAGTCTCTCAGGATGCAACGCTTACAAACCACTTAAAACAACGCTTACAGCATATCGCCGATTACACGTATGAAGATTTGCCAACAAACACTGAATGGTATTGGTATCAGGAAGGCGGCAATTTGATCAACCTCGCCTGGGTCGATGGCTGTTATCTTCCGCCTCAACCCAGCAATGCCATTGCCGCCCGAGACTTGCCGTTTCGTTTTCATAGTTTCGCACTGGTTTACAACGCGCAAGGTTTGGCCGGCATCATGTCAGAATCCGGCTGCGTGTTGCCATGCCAATATACTTATCTGCGTGCCGAGTCTTACGGCCGCAAACAATTTATTGCCGAAGCCAGTACACAGGAACTAACGGATATTGGCTATTTCCGGGTTTGCAATTTGCTCGATCAGGATGGTTGGCAGGTGAATCCACCTGAGCTACAGGTGCTGTGCCTCTCGGGATCGTATGTCAACGGTATTTATGTCGTTCAAATACAAGGCGCTGGGTCTCAGGATTTGTATGGCTATCTTAGAAAAGACGGCAGCCTGTTGGGAGACATCGCCTGGAAAGCCGTCAGAAAATTCAGACGGCATTACGGTCGGGTGCAATGCCCCAACAGCGAATATTGGGGATACCTGGATGAAAACGGGCAACTGGCGATTCAGCCGCAATTTACCCATGTCGGCGATTTTAACGACGGGAAAGCTTTTGCACGCGATGTTAATGGCTTGGCCGGCATCATCAATCGACAAGGCCAATATGTCATCGCCCCGCAATGGCACGATATCGACCCGTTCGAAGACCGGTTTTGGCTGGTTGAAAACCAGCAGGGTGAAATCGGGGTATTGGACGAATCCGCTCAGGTCGTTGTCGAATTCAGGCCAAAGGTCACCCAATTACAGCCGGGTCATCAATTCTGGCTAAGCTGTCGGATAGACGAGAACCAATTGGCCGCGTTAAAAGCGGCAATTAGCAACACACTTACAGCCCAGTGGGATTTGCTGCTGCAAGGACAGACCCAACTCGGCATTATGCAAGGTAAACTGCAAAACGGCGAGGGCGCCAAGGCGTTGGCACGAGCAGGCCTGTGGGGACAAACCGTTCGCTTGCTCGCGGATATCCCGAAAAGAGGGTTGTCCAAAGGCGCTACTGGTCGTATCGGTTGGGATTATCCCAATACGGCGGCAAACTATGATTTATCGGTGGAATGCCCGGTCAGAGATCTTGTGGCAGATAGGCAATACGATGTGGGGATTGCTTGGAAATATTTGGAGCTATTAGTACCTTTGAAGTGAATTGATCACAAGACAACTTGATTATTGGATTTATTGTCAGATAAACTCAACGTTAGACATTCAGCCGCCGAGTCCGACAGGACCGGCGGCTGAATGTCTAACGTTGAGAAGAGATTATAAAATAGGTGGTTTTACGAAGCGATTTTCTTAGTGTCCACGCTCGGGAAGTCGTCTAAGCTTTTTAAAGTTGAGAAATTAGGAAATAATATGAATAATAAGTATTTACTATCTTTGTTTGCAGCAAGTTTTTTAGTGACTTCGTTAGCTAATGCAGGCTCCATCGGCAGTGGCGGTGTTTCGAAAGCGGATGACGGTGGTTCCAAATCATCTGCCGGCTACACCATCTATTACATAAAATGTAATAGCGGCAGTGGTGGTGCCGCATTCCAGAAACCAGATGGTTATTGGTATGACGATGGGGGAAGCAACTATGGTGATAGTTATCGCAACCTGTCATTGTCTGAATTCGCAAATAAAGCTTGTAGTTAATTCATCATAGACCATATGATTTCATCTAGGGTTTAATTAGGCCATAGCTAATTGAGTCCTAGAACTCAAGAGCAGGGTATCCCAAATTATTAACATAGTTGTTGATTAAATCTATACTCGTTTTTCTGAAATTTACACTAATGACCTGCCATAATTTTCTCCAGTTACTGCCATTAAGTCGCGTAAACTTTAAATTAATAAAAAATATTGGCAAGTCCAATAAAATCCAGTGATTGCGTGAGCCTTAAATAGTGAAAAATAAATTATTGCCAGCACTAGTGTTTTCTATTTCAATATATTCTTGCACTGCAAATGCAGAAGAAGGAGTTGATATTAGTACGCCATGTGATCAGGAAGTAACTAGGCAGTTGAGATATGGTCACACATATACTTTGGATGATACCATTTCTTCAAAATGGAAATATATTGGAATAGAATCCATCGAAACATTCAACTCAGAAGAATACGATTACAATAACTCCACCACTTTTCCTAGCTTTGTTTATACAAAAAAACTCAAATCGCTTAATTATATTGTAGGACCAGGAACAAGCGTTAAATCAATAGTAGCAGATCAAAGCTATCCAATTCATTACCATCCTGAAAAGAGATCGCCTAATAATCTTGTGGTCAAATATAGGTATAAATACTATAGCAGCCAAAATCCACACAAAAACAAAAAGGATTGGGATGGCCCTTCGTATTTAACATCTTGTGTCAATTATGAAATAACTCGTTGTGGAGATGGGGTGATTGATAAAGACGATGGAGAGGAATGCGAAATCAATAATTCAGGAAATAATGACGAGATAAAAAAATGCTCTGAAGAATGCAAAATTATGCCTAATAAATGATTCTACACCGAATTCCTGAGCAATCTTATTGATGGTTTTAGTCCCTTTAACCGCTTCCAAAGCAACCTTGGCTTTTTGTGTGCCGGTAAATATCTTTCGCTTTTTCACTCACAACCTGCTCCTTTTTTATCGCAGGCTACCATCTTAAATTATTGTCCGGATATCAGGTCCACTATAGTAACTCAGATAAATCTTCGTAGAGATTGATTATCCATATCTTTCATGGAGCACGAAATTATAAGGTGTTATTATTTCCAGAATAGGGTGGAGGATTCCTAGCTTGCTCACTACACGATACAAAAATAACACCAATTAAATACCAAAAGGGTATTTAATTGGTGCTAAAATGGTACTAAATTTATCCCTCTTCCTGTATTTCCTTAGCCAGCTTCAGCATCGCATAACGGATAAAATTAAGCTTAGTCCGACCGCTTAATTGGCTGGCGATTTCCAATTGTTGATGTTCATATTCGTTAAACGGCACCCGGATCGCTTTGTAGTCCCGAATGGCATTTTGATTCAATGCGGGTGGTTGGGCGTCCGTTTTGTGTTGAGGAACAAGCGGCCCATCTTCAGCGCCGGCCACAAAGGCTTCGATTTGTTCGGCGGTCGGTTTGGGGGTTGAAGCTTTAGGTTCTCTGCGTTTGACCATTACAGTATCTCCGCTACCAGTTTTTTGATTTCATCTTTTGCTTTTGGGTTGTCCATTTCGACCACGCCTAAGCCGTCGCTCATTGCGTCACGGTAGCATTTTCGGTCATGAAGGATGGTCGTCAATAGCTTTATGATTGGGTAATCGTTTAGGCAAGTACGGGCGTCGGTTTCTTCATTGATCGCCGGATTAGTGGGGGCCATGGTGAATAGGCCGAACACGGCTAAATCCGGATTGACATCTTTAGCCTGGACGATGATTTCCTGCATTTTCGGCAAGGTGTCCAGGTCCGGTTGTGATGGTCTGAACGGCACTACCAGGACATTGGCTGCGGTCATTCCGGTGCGCAGTTCGCGGCTGTCGCGACCGGCGGCATCGACGATGACGAAGCCGTAACGCTTGTCTAAGTCGAGCAAGGTATCCCGGATATTTTCATATTTTTGCACGCAATGCACTTTGGCCAGAGCGGTATTGGCGGCCCGGTCCATCGCCCAATTTGCGGAGGTGCATTGTCGGTCGGCATCGACCAGGACAACGTCGTGTCCCTGGTTGGCCAGATCGGCGCAGATATTAACGGCGGTTGTCGATTTTCCGCAGCCGCCTTTTTGGCTGCCTATTAGGATTATCATAGTGGTATCTTTTAAGTATTAAAGTGGTACTAAAATTATACCTTAGTAGTTCCTTTTTGATATTCTTTTTGTACTATTCATGGAATAAGATTTATAGAAGTCGAAGTTGATAAAGCAACATTTGAATTGCCCTCACCCTAGCCCTTTCGGCAATAGCTCCTGCATTGCTCTACTAACCTACATCCATGTAGGCATCCCTTCGGGAGAGGGGACTTTTAGGACTCACACCCAATTGTCCAGGATGAGCGGCGCTTCGATGCGTTCGTAATGGCGGCTGTTGTTGGTAACCAGTACGGCGCCGGCAGATAGTGAGTGTGCCGCAATCATCATGTCTAATTCGCCGATGGGTTGGCCGGTGCTGACGAGTTGGTGGCGGATTTGGGCGTACCAATCTGCCGCTTCGGTGTCCCACGGAAGAATACGTACGATTTTTAGGAACTGACGCACGGCTAAATGCAGGCGGTGATCGCTGGGCAAGCGTTTTAAACCGTATTGCAATTCGGCTCGGGTCATGACCGAGATGCAGACCATTGACGGCACCAGTTCCGCCAGCTTGGCTTCGATTGCCGGCGATTTTCCTTTGATCAGATAGCTGGCTGTATCGGTGTCTAGCATGTGCAGCATCACAAGCGACCTGCTTTGTCGTGCGGCCTCAATTCGTCATCAAAGAGGCCGCGTTCTTGCGGCAATACGTTCATAGGGCGTTCGGCCATAAAATCGGCGGGGACGTCAATTGCATGCAACAACTCGAAGAATTCGTTCCAGGTTTTAGCTCCTGGTCGATTCGACAGCACCACATCGCCGGTTGCATCGTCCCGCGAAACATAGACTTCGTCACCGTCGAAACGAAACTCGACAGGAAGGCGAACGGCTTGACTGGCCCCATTTTTGAACAGTTTTGCAAGTCGGGTTTCTATCATTGTAGCGCTCCTGGTTTGGGCAAAAAGTATATACACAAGTATATATTATTTTAACAAAAACAAAATTTATTCGGGGGTTGTTTAGCTACGGATGAAACGAATTTGACGCATGCTAGGCGGTGTAATTTTTGCGCTATTTAGGTATTAAAACGGTACTAAATCAATACCAATAAGATGCTAATTCGATACTATTTATATGCTAAATCTTAGGCTGAGTTGGAAGCGCAATAAAACTTCATCATTTCGTGGTTATGGCTACTTTTGTTAGGGCTTCCGGATACGAGCTAAAAGGTTTTCGCGCTGCCGTTGCCTGTTGGTTTTGGCAATATCGTGAGGTATCCATACCGTGGCCGGGTCGTCGGCTTCTTTCAACACCAATTCGACTTGCTCCCGGAACCACTTGTTAAACGTGTTGTGGTCGTAACTCATCGTAAGAGTTTAGATTAAAGACCGTCCTCATATCGACAGCCTGTTAACCGCTTTTAACGAGTAGCGTAGCAAAGCTAGCGGTCCAGTTCGCAGAAGTTGCAGATGAAGAGTTTTTATCAAAATAGCGGCGCAGCCTCCTTATTGGGCGATAGCCCTTTTAAAAAAAGGCGGCGTAGCCTCCTTTTCTGTTCTGAAAAATAAACTGTTTTTAGTTCCGCCACTTAACTGACGTATTACCGACACTTAACTTTCAATCCGGGAAGGCCTCTGACGTATTACCGACACTTATTTTTTTCCAGCTCCGGAAATTCATGTTTTCCTGGTTAATGCTTAAATCACGGAGGGACTTTTACCGGAAATTGTCGGCTCAAGGCCAATTTATTGCGGGTAATGTGGCGTTTTTCTGAGTGTTATCGGGTGATCGGCAATAGGCTACCCTACCGGTGCTTTGCCGGTGTGCTGAAATGCCCTTCGACAGGCTGGGGGTGAACGGTGTGGGGGATTACTAGAGTGTCTAACTGGTGTCAGGTTTTAGAATCTTTCTCGCACCGGTGAAAAATGCCGATACCGGCGACATTTCCCCTTTACGTTGCGCTGTGTCCGCTGCCGGGGCGGCTGATGCTGGGTTGCCGTTGTTGATGGCATTCAGGCCCATTTGTATGTGGGCCGCTTTTTTTCTATCTTGTTTTTTGTTCTTCTTTTGCCGTCTCTCGATGGCTCTTTGCTGTTCATGTCTCAGCCAATCATAAAGGCCCAGAGCGGTGAAAAGATGTTTGCTGACGGTACGGATTGCGGCCATACCTTCATAAACGGCGTCGCTGATTTTCTTGCATATTGGATGCACAGTTATGATGCCGGCGGCTTTTAGGTCATGTATTGCCCGTTCCGCCCGCCTTTCGCCTAGTCCGGATTTATCGGCGAGAAACGGCATGGTAAGCCCGGCCATGCTGCCGTCTGCCTGGGGAATGCCGACGCGTAGCGTCACGAGATCGGTGTAATGCAGGATGCAGCCAAGAATAGCCATGCAGCCTTCGCGGCGTTCGCTGCGTTGTTGCCGATCGGATTCATTCGCCGCGTTCAATAACGGCAAGGTGCCGGGATCTTGGTAAAATTTCTGGATAGCGATGATAATCTTCCGCAAAATTTGCGGCCGGTTAGCATGGTTTACGGGAGGAACAAAATGACGCGGTGTTTCTGGACAGTGTCCACAATTATTTCCGCTATTCTTATTTTTGTTTTCTGAATTTGTGGTATTATTATTCATTGTCTCCCTGCGCTAACAGGGTTGATAAAAGGAACACGTCCCGGTGTCTCCCTGAGTGGTATCAGGATTGATAACGGGAACGAAGCCCGACTCTTGCCGGAGTTGGGCTTTTTTTTGTTCGGCTTTTTATAAAAAAACGCGATTGTAACTTAATTTTAGGTGTTAGAACGTATTTTTTGTCACAATCCGGTAACCTTATCACATAAGGCGGCGTAAGTAGGCCGTTTGTTAATCATAACACCCGTCATTTGCCAGCCGGTAATTTCCGCTTTTTGTCTCCTTCAGGCAATAAATCAACCACAGAACACCCTAATGCGGCGGCAATGCCGCGCAGTGTATCTATTTTGGCATTATCTTCGCCTTTTTCGATCCGGCTGATCATGGCCTGGGTCACAATGCCCGATTTTTCGGCCAGTTCTGCTTGAGTCCAGCGTTTAGCCTCGCGGCGCTGCTTGATGTTTGCAGCAATGCTCATTTTTGCTCTTGTTCTCTTTTTCGTAGCATGGCTTCAATTTTAGTGCGTTTAGTTTTGGCCAGCCCTTCATCCTTTAGCGCGGCCCGCAAGGTCGCGGCGTTGGCGGTTTCCAGATGGTGCTTGAAGTTAACATCCTCGCGGCTGGTATGGCTGAGCCATTCCAGCGCCTCTTGGTCTACCGCTTCCGGCTCGGCTAAAGCCGGTGCCAAGCTTATTTTATCGACTAATGTTTTTAACATCTCGCGCATTTCCTGGCGGTCTGCCCGGATGGCGGTGATTTCGTTTGCCGTTGCCTGGGCGTGAGCGGCGGCGCTGGCTTCTATGTCTGCGATGCGGCGTTCACCGGCTTCCAATTCCGCCGTTTGTTTCGAGACAACCGCCCGTAATGCGTTCGCGTCTGTTTCCGCCTGATGCCGGGCTGCTTGTTCGCCGGTCAGCAGGCTGGTGAGCTGCTCAACCCTGGCTTGCAGTTCCGCCCGTGCGGCTTCCGCGGTTTCGGCCCGGTGCGTGGCATTGGCGGTCGCCAGGGTTTGAGCATTTAGCTCGGCTTGAAGCCGGGCGATTTCGTTTGCGCCAGCTGCCAGTTGTTGGGCTTTGTCGTCGGCATCGGCCAACGCACTATCTCGCTCTGCCTTGGTCTGCTCCAGTTCTTCAGCGGTGGTTTGCAGTTCGGCCAGGGTGTCATCCCGTTCGCTCTGGGCATCGGCCACGCGGGCGTTGGTGGCTTGCGCTAACTGGTCGAGTTCCGATTTGGTCTCGGCAAGCGCCGCATCCCACAACTGAGCCGCCGCCCCGTGCAGCACGTCAATGATGGCCGCCGGTAACGGCGCCCGCTCAACCGGTTGGGCCACTTGCAAAACCTGGCTCTCTTTCCAGCGGCGCAGCGCCTGGCTGATGGTCGTCATCGATCCGCCGCCGATAGCCGACCAAATCGCCCGGTTGGTGACTTTTTCACCGCTTGCCGCCAGTTGGTCGGCAACCTCAAAAACCATATCATCTGTAACAACTCTTTCAATGCCCATAAACCCGCCTTTTTTGTTATGATAACGTTATTAATGTTATGATAACGTTATCATAACAAATTTACAAGTTAAATACGCGGGCTTTTTTGCCAAGGCGTCAGTTATCCACAGCGTTTTCTTTTTAAACTTGTTTTTCTCTTGTTTATATACTTGTTTATATACTTGTTTATAAGAGCGTACAGGCCACGAACAGCAGAGCTTGCGACGGTGCTATTCTGCTTTTTTTCCGGTTTACTCTGCCTTTTTCCAGGCTATTCTGTCTTCTTTCCGGTTATTCTGCCATAAATAGTAATTGACAGATTAGCCGTTTTCTGTCACACTTGATATATGACAGAATAACCGGGAGCATGGCGGAAATGAATACAGACAATTCGAAACCCTCATTAACATTCCCCGTAACCGATCTTGATCAGGATAAACCGGCGGGTGAGCGCTGGATTACGATGAGTAATGCTTTGACGCGCGCGGGGCATGGTTTGACGTTATCGGAAAAGCGGGTTGTCGCCATCGCTATATCCAAGTTGGATAGCCGTCGCGCACTGACTCGTCTTGAAACGCCCGTAACAAAAATTAAAGCGCTTGAGTATGCCGAGACTTTTGCGGTCGATATGGATACCGCATACGACCAATTAAAGTCTGCCGGAGAGCAGCTGTTTGAGCGGAAAATCACTTTTTATGCGGCTGCGCATAAACGCAGCGGCGAACCGTTACCGCCGACTAAAGTGCAAATGCGCTGGGTGGGCCGGGTGGAATACTATGCTCATGAAGGCTGGGTAGAGATAGCGTGGTGGCATGACCTATTGCCGCATCTGATCGGCTTAAAGAAGCAATTTACCACTTACCAGTTACAGCAAGCCAGTGCATTGCGTTCCGCTCACTCCTGGCGGTTGCTGGAACTGTTGATGCGTTTTGAATCTACCGGGTGGGCCGAGTACACCATTGAAGATTTTGCCGCTTCAATGGATGCCACAGAGAAGCAGAAGGCCGATTTTGCCGCGATCCGTCGAAGGATCATTGAACCGGCGGTAAAAGAGCTTCAGGAAAAAGACGGCTGGCTGATTCGGTGGCGTCCTATTACGGCCGGGCGTCGGGTCAAGGCGTTACGGTTTGAGTTTAAGAGAGACCCGCAAATGAGGTTGTTTTAATCTGTTGTTCTGCCAATAATTGCTCAAGGCAGAATAACCGGAAAAAAGGCAGAATAGATTATAGAACGAACAAGGGTTCTTTGATCTCCTCACCCTTTAATGGTGAGGAGCCAAGACGGATTCGCTAGGCTCATGGAGAATAACGGCATTGGGTACAACAGCGGGACTTGAACCCGCATCTCGTTGCCTGTATTATTGGTCTTGTGCAGTGAATAATACATAGTAAGCAAAGCACTCTATCCTTTGAGCTATGTTGTATTTATTGGGAGCGGCGGTGGGATTCGAACCCACCACAGCTTAGTTCACATCATTAACCTAGCGCCAACTAACTTTAATGATATGTAGCAAACTAAGCGCTCTATCCTCTGAGCTACACCGCGTTGTTTTTTATTTCTTTCAACCTTTTCACAAGCCCCGTTAAATCGTATCTAGTCGGTTTCCCTGACTCCTCAACTTTTCTGACAAAGGCTTTTTCCTCTAGCGTGGAAATAGTCCGATAAATGGTTCGGGTACTCGTACCCATTTCAACTGCCATTTTATCAAGACTTGGAAATGGTAAATTTCCCGGCTCCCACCAGAATCTGACCAAGTTAATAATCACGACCAGTTCTACCGCTTTTAAGCCAAGTTCCCCTTGCTTTTTTAGCATCAAATTAGGAATCGCGGTCCAACCACCGTTGACCCCGATGATTATGTCATCCCATTTCGCACGTAAGTCGTAGTCTAGTTTTATTAGATTAGCATCCATTTTATGGCTCGTCAATTTTTTTGTCTTAAGATACTAAATTTTTTGTCTCTTAATACTAAATTTAGTATTTATGTATTATTAAACTTAGTTTATTTTATTGACAATATTATAACTATTATAAAGTTTTTGTCAATGTGTTTACAATATTTGTCAGAAATTTATGCCCGACATCAATATACACAAGATGTTGGGCAACAAAAACCAACCTTGAACTTGAGCCTCAGGGGGTTTGGGGGGCAGCGCCCACCATTTAAAAACCGCGAAGCACCTTAACCTTTTCCGCCGAGTTGAGGGCATAGCCATAAGCCCGTTAAGAAAAACCAACCCGTCACCATCGCCTACCTATTCGGTTAGTCAGTCGATAAGTCCTGTCAAGACGCAGATTGCTTAGTGTTTGTTGCGCATGAAATGCGCTTACAAACACTTGGCGATTCTGTCTTTACAGGGCTTATCGACTGGCTTAGGGTGCGGGGTAGGCTGTGGTGACGGGCTGGTTTTTTAGGGTTTATGGCTATGTCCGGTTGAGTCGTTTGCTGTTTCGTGTACGCCAACGACATCCGACCGCCTTAAGCCCTGTTACGGTAAAAGAGGACAGCGAGCGTGATGATGTGCTTTTGAATAGCACCTACTTACCCAGCGGCGATTTAAGGGCTTAAGGTGGGCGGGGGAGGTGGTGGACACAAAAGGATCGTGCGTACCGCACACCGCTTGAGGGCAGGAGCCCGAACCTTTAAACAGGGACGGTAACGACAAGGCTGAAGAGATAACGCCGGGGTTTGGGGCGGGAGCCCCATTTAAAAACTGCGTGAGGCCACGCACCTTCAACAATACTTTAGTGTTGTTTTCAGGGGTTTGGGGTGCGCCCCATTTAAAAAAACGCGCAGCGCCTTGTTTGAGTTGTAGGCACAGCCGGAAACGAGTTCCGATAAATTCGGGGCCATGCAAAATAAGTGACATTTTGCATAATGTGAATTATGCGTAGTGGGGGCTGCATGCTTTTCGCGGCCCCCACTACGCATAATCCCCTACGTTATGTATATTGGCACGTTTTTGCTTGGCCCCGCTCCTTTGCTTGAGCTGTAGGCGCAGCCGGAAGCGAGTTATCACTTCAGCGCGTAGCACAACCGCCAAGCGGAAAAACATCAGTGACGCTGTTCCGCTGTTGTTTTTTCGCTTGGCGCCGAAAAACTGCGTAGCCGCCTTAGCGTAACAAAATCAGGTTGCGCCGCTTTATCAGCATCCTGATTTTGTTACGCTCAAAACCATGCTTTTAAAGGCCTTGGGGCGGAAGGTAAGCCCTGATATTCACAGCGCTAAAGTTGCGTGGTTGGATTTGTTTGGATAATGAAAAGGCTATTTCATGCGGGGACATTGGGGTTGGTAAGGATTAATGTCCATTTTTTTGATTGATGGCATAGGCAGGAGATCGAGCAGGAACAGCAGTCATAGAATTGATGCGCATGGTCGGCAATGCCGAACACAACAACGGAACGCCGGCATTCAAAACAACCGGATGAATTCCCGGACAGTGCTGAAGCCGGTCAAGTCCCGAGCTTCAGAGTAGAACAAGTCTGATCTGTGCAAAGGAAGTCGAGGCGGCACTCACACGGACGTGTGTGCCGCGCAGCCAGGGATGGCTTGTTTGTCCTCTGGCCGCCAGCGGATTGAGCAAGTCGGTAGGGAGTGTTTAAAAGCAGACAGGGACGTTTGCTTTTAAGCCGACCGGACGATGTGCGGGTTAGCACCAGTGGTCGTTTGAGTTTAATGATGATGCGCGATGTATACCCTACCCAGCTGTTGATTTTTTCGGCAAAGAAGACGGGGGATTTTTAAAATAAAGAAGGTAAAAAAACCGTAATGATGAGGAAATTCAATGTACGTGATTTCTTACGTTAGAATAATTTTTTGATTTTTGGAAGATAATGGTACTGTGCCAAATGGCTAGAAAAGGTGCGCAATGCGCACCCTACATGGCTTTTGTTTTGATTAATATGGGAAGTTTTATATGATAAAATTATTGTTAATTGCTTTTGGGTTTGTCGGAATGATTGGTTCGGCGAGCGCCGAAATGAGCTACGAGTGTTGGACTTATCTTAATGGTCATCCGGATAAAATGACTCATGTTAGTGCAAATAATAAGCAAGAAGCTGAGCGTATAGCCCCTGATAAGTTCAGAGATCTTGGCGCTAAATTTGAATATATTAAATGTAAGTAGTATAGAAAGAGGCGGCTATTATTATCAGCCGCCTCGTCCCTAAGTGTTAAATATGAGTTAGAGGTTTAAGTTTCTTTCTTTGTTGCGTGCCCTATTTTCTTTTTCTGTTGTCAGTTTTTTTTCTCTTTGCTCTGCATTCTTTGTATTTCTTTCCATTTCTATGGTGTCATACAATTGGAGTGACATGTAGTAAGTTTTACCATCTTGTGCATTGTCATGCGTGTCATACTTTTCATCATACTTATCGAATGAAACGAAGTTAATAAGTAAATATTTGGTGCCCGAACTACCATAAACAGTAGATCCTTTCCCATATCCTGTATCCTCTTTAACTTCTTTATTACACCCTCCCCAACACATAGTGACTATATAACCAGAGTCATCACTTAGAGGGCCTGATTCAGTTTTGCCTGTATAATGAGGTTTGCCGTATTTTGCATAGATCTGCTCTCTTATCTCCTCAAAATTTGGGCGTACACTGAAGTTTATTGTTCTAAAAATTTCGTATATTTTCTTTTCGGAATTCGCGTTGATAACGAATTCAAGATCACCACAGCGATTTAAATAATTTGTCAATATTTCCCCGCTTGGAGTGTTGTATTCTTTTTTCAATTGATTGCATGGCATCTTGTCTATGGATGATTCGACGTTATCGCCAAGTTTTATTCCTGATATATCCATGTTTTCAATGTCTATGTATTTTGTATTATCCGCTCTTGCAAAGTCAGCCATTGCGGAATCAAATACAACACTCAGAAGACAAAAAGCGAGAATTATTTTTATTTTTTTCATAAGTAGATCATGTGGTTAGGGTTATAGTAAAGGGTGTTATATAATATTTATGACCGTAATAACTGAATTACGGAACTACAATCTTTGTTCCTCTTTAATGCGAATCGCGGCCTGTTCCAACAAGACAAAAAACCACATAAAATAAAACGCGTTCAAAACTAAACTGTAGATAACTTTTTAAAACTAAATTTTGACCTTGACCAAAAACCAACCAATCTAACCCAAAGCCACGAATACCGGATGAGCTGGCGTTAAATTCAGCCTTTTTTAACAGCCTTATCCACAGTTTTTGTGGATTTCTTCGCCTTCAGCGGTTTATCACTTTTGATGAACCGCTGAAGGCCGTTATTTTCCATCCAGGCATATAAAGTCGTCGGCGAACAGCCGACAATCCGGGCTATGCTGGTCTTATGCACGTCTTTCTTCAGTAAGTCGCAGATCTCGTCTTTCCTTTTATCCAACTTTTTTTCAGCGCTCACTCCGCCTTTTGGCCGACCCAGCGGCAGCCCGGCGGCTTTGCGCTTGGCCAGGGCTTCGGTGGTTCTGGCGCTGATAAACTCGCGCTCTATTTCGGCGGCCAGCCCCAGCACCACAGCGGTTATTTTCGAATTCAGGGAACCATCCATGACCATGTTGGACTTGGCGACATGGACGACGATCTCTTTACGGGCTGCCTCCTGGAGAATTTCGAGCACCTGTAAAGTCGATCTGGCCAGTCTGGATATTTCAGCGACCAATAACACATCACCGGCTTTGGCCTGCTCGAACAGTTTGCCCAAGTCGCGCTCCCGCCAATTTTTTTTGCCGGTCACGGTGTCGTCAATAAAGGTCAACGGTTCCAGGTTGTTTTTCTGGGCGTAGGCGATGACGCCGTGGCGCTGGTTGTCCAAATCTTGTTTGTCCGTACTGACGCGGATATAGGCATATGTTGACGCGGTCACGGTTTTTCTCCATATTTTGCACTAGGATTCTATCCACTTTAAACGGTCGTTTAAAGTGGATAACACGATTTTTAGGCCCTTTCCCCTGTATTCTCCATAGCTTTGAATGAAAACGCGACGAAAACGTGACGTTTTTTGAGGTGATCACTATGCGGTTTTTGACGATAAAAAA
>Ga0208271_100214_pt1 | contig 18866 bp, 19 predicted proteins | sample LakWasM111_LOW13_2_FD_183927 | JGI IMG/M metagenome (GOLD analysis project Ga0208271, IMG submission 183927) | Freshwater sediment methanotrophic microbial communities from Lake Washington under simulated oxygen tension - Sediment Metagenome... | ecosystem: Environmental > Aquatic > Freshwater >...
GATGCCACATCTGATCCCACTGTCCCCAGTGCCACCAGGCCCAGGGGCGCTCGCGGACATCGGCGTGCAGCGTCTGGATGACTTGGTCAATCGCCTGCTGCGGTTGTTCGGGAAGCCTCTCTACTGTCACGGCGAGACTCGCGGGACCATGTGAGTGGGTCACGGCATGCAGCAAGGCTGCGCCCGTGGAACGCGCCAGCCGCTCGATGCCGGTTGGCAGGCGCAACTCACCGCCCAGAAAGCGATGGCCCCTCAGGTGCGTGAACTCTGCACCCCAGACATCCGCGAGGATGATCCAGGCTTGCCCTGCCCGCAGGCTCTCATGCACGGGCCGCAGGGATTGCGCCGAAGTGCGCCATTGCCCCCCGGTGATGCGGTTGAACGCTCTGATCTTGTTCATGAGAAACCCGCGCTGCACTTCGCTCAGGCCAGGATTCTCCACAATAGGCATGGTCAAGGTATTGAGCGTCAATCCCTTCAAGGCCAAGGCGATGGGCGCCGTCAGCAAGCGGTCAAAGTGATTGAGTACCAAGATAAAGCCTTTGCCTGCACGGCTCAGGCGCTCAACGTGCTCCCAGCCCGCAAGCTCAATGTCTGGTCCTCCGCTGCACCCCATGCGGGACAGCGCAGACGCGTCCATGGTCTCCTGTGCCAGCATGGCCAGATGCAAATCTGCCCATTGTTGATGCACCTGGGTACTGGTATCCGGAAACACCTGGCCAAAGCGCTGCGCCAGGAAATCAAGCGTGGCCCTGCGCCGAGCCCAGGAATCCCTCCCGAGCCACGCGGCCAGGTGCCAGGGCGCAGTCGTCGGCATGCGCCCCAGAGCGGGGAACGCTATGTCAAGGCGCCAATCGCCCTTCATTCCAGGGACAGCCATTCGTGGTCCAGCCACACCAATCCGAACTCACGGTGCTTTGCGTTCAGCACGGTAAAGGGCTGAACCAGTTCCGCCATATCCAGCACCTGCAGCCCCGTGTCATCCAGTGTGTACACGTTCCACAGGTATTCCCCCGACAGCAGGGCGAGCCGTGGAAATCGCACGCGCAGGCGGTGGCTGCCCTGCCCGCGCAAAGGCGTCGCGTTCGGTTGAAACTGCGTGCTGGTGCCAAACACATTGTCTTTGTCCGGCCGGACAATCGAGAAACCCACGTGAAACTGGGCGTCCGTATACGACTCCAGTTCAATTTCCACCGTCAGATCCTGAAACGAATCGATCTGGGCCGGATTGAGGCCATCAGACGTCTCGGTGGTCAGCCGCATGATCTTCACCAGGGCGGTACCGGCAGCCCGCGCAGCCGTTCCAAAGACCTCCTGCGCATGGACGTTGGACGACTCTTGTTCTCGCAAATGTGCATAGCGCCGTCGCTCGTGTGCTTCGTAAGCCGTGACCACGTCTTCGGTATTGCCAATGGCGGCAATCTTCCCGCCATGGATCCAGGCAGCACGCTGGCACAGGCTGCGCACCTGGTACAAGTTGTGCGAACAGAACAGCACGGTCGCGCCCTGCTCGCGCAGCGCGAGGATACGGTTGAGACTTTTCTTCTGGAAATGCAGGTCGCCGACCGAAAGGGCTTCGTCCACGATCAGCACGTCGGGGTCGATGGCCGTAGCCGCCGCAAACGCCAGGCGCATGAACATGCCGGACGAATAGGTTTTTACCGGGCGCTCCAGCGTCTCGGCCGTCAGCTCCGAAAATGCCGTTGCGCGCTGATGGAAGGCTTCCATGGCCGCGCCCTCAAGCCCATGCAGCGCCGCCATGAAGCGAATGTTGTCGTAGCCCGACTCTTCCGGGTGAAACCCCGCTCCGAGTTCAAGCAACGCCGCCACCCGGCCTTCGCGCTCCACCTGGCCCCGCGTCGGTCGAATCGTACCGGCCGCAATCTTCAGCAAGGTGCTCTTGCCGGCCCCGTTCTCGCCGATCAGTCCAAAAGTCTCTCCCGCCTGCACGGCAAAATCGATTCCGGACAAGGCCACATGCACCCGGTGGCGCTGCCGCCCGGTGAGCCATTCCAACAAGCGATCTTGCGGCTTGGCATAGACCGGGTAGATTTTCTCCACGCCTTCGAAGCGAATGCTCATAGCCTACAACGCCTCGCCCAGTACAGGCTTCATGGACCGGAAGAACCACCAACCGCCGCCGCCGAGCACCACAACCCACACCGCCAGCGCCCAGGCAGTCCCCTGCGGCACGGGCATATGAAGAACCACCGACTGCACGGCCAGCACCAGGCACGCCACAGGGTTGAGCAGAAACCAGATGTGAAACCGCTCGGGGACCTGGGCCAACGGGTACACGATGGGCGTCAGATAAAAGCCGAGCTGCAGCGCAAAACCCACGACAGAGCCCACATCGCGCCAGAGAAAATGCGCCATGCTCAGCACCAGGGTCAGACCAAACGTCAGCACGACCTGGGCCAGCACCAGCAGTGGTAACCATGCCCAGGACCAGAAGGGCCCCACGCCCTGCCCGATCGACAACACCAACAGCAAGCCATAGCCGATGCCCAGCACCAGCAGACTGCCGCCCACCGACACGGCGGGCAGTATCTCTGCGGGCATGGGCTGCTTGCGCAGGAAATCCTCGTAAGCAGCAAGACTGCCAACCCCTCGGCCAATGGCATCGGTAAATGGAAGCCAGATCGCCAGACCGGCCAGCAAGTGCAACAGATAGCCATTGCTCGCCACAAGACCCGGCACGCGCACCGCGAGAATCAGACCAAACAGCACGTAGAAAATGGCCAAACTCGCCAGTGGCTGAACAAACGCCCAGGCAAGGCCGAGCACCGAGCCTGCATAGCGCGTCTTGAACTCGCGCAGCAGCCAATAGCGCCAAAGGACCCAAGCACGCTGAGCGCCCCCTGCCGCCGCCACCGCGGGCACCCCGGTCTCGCGCCGAATCTCGCTCTTCCCGTTCATTGAATTCGCGCCTGCACCGATACCATCATCCGGCGCCATTCAGACAGATGTCGCTGCATGCAGTGGCTCCTTGTATACCGCGTCGTTATTGGCGGGAGTCAGTGCTTGGCGTGCTGCCAGCAGTCCTTGGATGAATGCATCTCCAGAGGCCTCCCAGTGCTGTTGGCGCGCAAAAGCGGTCGCTCGCTGGCACTGCGCCAGACGCGCCTGATCGTCCTGCAGCAAATCGCACAAGGCATCTGTCAATGCCTCGAGCGTGGGATCGGTCAATAGCGCCACCTCGTCATTGAGCAGCCACTCAACGCAATCACCACGGTTGGACACCACGGCGCAGCCGCTGGCCATCAATTCCAGCGGCATCAGCGACAGATTGGTCAACGACAGTATCAGTGCGGCATCGCACTGGCTGAATACATCCGCCAGTTCCTCCGGCGACACGACGCCTGCCGACAAATGAGGGAAGGGAATTACGTAATCGCTCACGTCCCACCCTGCCAGGATGAACTGTGTATCCGGCAGCCTCCGAGACACAGCCTCGAGCACCAGCAACCCAAATTCGAAGGCACGCCGTGGGGTCGGTGGACGCGCATAGAAAAACACGCGCTTGACCTCTGGTTCACGTCTCGGTCGCTCGCGATAGCAACCATGATCGACACCGAAACTGATGGCATGCGTCAGCATGCCATATTCGTCCTTCAGTCTTCGCGCCAGCCATCCACCAGCGGTAATGCCAAAAAAACCAAAACGGTAGGTGTTTTCTGCAAGGACCGACTCTGTTCCCGTGGGATAAAAACTCGGCTCGAAATCCTGAACGAAATACAGCTTTTTTGCGTCCCCTGCCACAGCGCGTACCGGATAAGCGGTTTGCCAACCAGTAGCAATAACAAACTCACTGTTGGGCAATCCGTCAAATCCCATGAAAACCTTCGCCTTCAGCGGGAAAAAGTGATTGCAGATATCCTGGCGCGCCGACTCGGCCGTTGGGTGGTTTGTCGGACTCACGATAACGATGTTTGATTCCCACCCCATGCGTTCCAGATGCATGATCGTGCGAAAAATCGTCTGATGCCCTCCAGAGCCGATATTGAAATCCGGGATGAACCACAGCAAGGTTCCCGCGAGCGCCTTCCCCGATGCCAACTCCACCTTGGCAACGCGAACAAAATCGTAATGCATGAACACATTGCGACTCTTCAAGCTTCCCGGCCCGCTGCTTAGCCGTCGCCTCACCATGGACGCAGCGCGCCACAACCCGTGGCGTCGCGTCAAATCCCACACCTGCCGCATGCGCAGCCCAATCAACCCTGCCATAAACACTCCAAAAACACATCGCTCAGGTGTATTGCCCCACCCGCATACGGCGATGGCCAATGCGGCTCCTGAACATAGCCTTGACGCGGCTGACTTGCCGATTGCGCTGTCCAATGCACTTCATGCCCTGCTTGTAGCACCTATGCAGGACGCCCGCGCTGCAGCGCTTGGTCGCGAGAGATCACCCCCAGCAACCACGCCGGCAGACGCCGGTGATGCGTCCCCAAAAATTGCCCCGAAGTGCGCGCCAGCTCGATACCCGCCATATAGGCTGTCTTTTCTACCCAGCCCCAACCGCGCAAACCCGTCTCACGCAGCCAAAAAGCATCACGCCGCGCAAGCAGCCCGGCGCTCGCCAGTGCACGCAAAAAACTGCGCTGCACTTCATAGCCAAAGGAACGTTGAAACGAGCGCGCCTCGTCAAAATTGCGCTGCAAGGTTTCCCAGATGCCGAAGTCGTGCGAGTGGTACACCGCGGCCTGCGGCGCATAGGCCTTGCCATAGCCCGCCTCCACGGCAGCCAGCGCCCATGTCTGGTCTTCTGCAAAGGCAACTTCGGGAAACGGCAAACGCTCCCAGACCGAGCGGCGCAAGCAGGAGTTGTTGTTGGAGAAAAAATGGAGCCACTGGCGATATCCCGGATCACTGGCGAAGCGGGCACGGTCGTCCAGCCGTACGACGCTTTGCTCCACACCAAATCCAGCAAAGTGCTGCGCCAGTTCGCGCTGTGTGATGGGGCGCGCATCCGGGTGGGCAATGTGTGGGCCGAAAGCGCCCGCCACATCGGGCTCGGCGTCACAGGCCGCGACCAGATGGGCGAGCCACTCTGGGCTCGCGGGCCGGGCGTCCTGGGTAATGAATACCAAAAATTCGCCGGTGGAAAGGCCCCCCAGATGGTTGCGTGTGCGCCCATGCCCAAAGGCTTCCGGCGCAATGGTTTCGCAGCGCACGCCATGCGCGCGCACCAACTCGACCGAGCCGTCGGTAGAGCCGGAATCCACCACAATCAATTCAAACGGCCATGGCGTGCGCTGTGCCTGTACAGCAGCCAGGACATCGCCCAACAGAGCACCCCCGTTCTTCACAGGTATCAGCACGGAAGCGCGCATTGGGGTCATGTTCGTGGCCAGAGGGGCAGTTCTCTCGAGGGGAGTTGATTCCAGCCCCGAGCTCCCTTGGCAGCTCACGAAGATAGGCTATGGCGAATCGGGAAAAACTAACCCAGCATTCTACTGTGGGGCACTTGGTCAACTGCCTTGCCTACCCGGCGGCCCCACAGACTTGCTACTGTTTTGGCAAGTTTTCCATCAGCTTCTTCTGCGTTTCTGCCGATTTTTTCAACGACTCTTCAGAAAACAGCTCTTTGATCGCCGCCTGGTCTAACTGCACTCCGTATTTCTTGAACATCTGCTCGCGCACCTCGTCGCTCACCTCCTGTCGGCACAAATTCAGGGCACGGGTGGGCACGGACATAGCCGCTTCGTCCCAAGTGAGCGGGCGGCTCTCACGCTTTGCCTCGATGGCGAAGAGGTAAATAAAATCTCCTTCGCGCACCGGCCCCACCATATCACCCTGCTTCGCGGAAGCAAGGGCACGCAAGATCTGCACGTCGTCGGTCAGCGTCACCCATCCAATGTCGCCTTGCGCATCGAGCTTGTGTACGGTCTCTGCGCGCTTGGCCGCATCTTCCATTTTCTGCTTGCCAGAGGCAATGGCCTGTGCCTGCTGCATGAGCCAGTCAGCTGCTGGCGCGCCATCGACTTTTTCAGTTGTCGGCAGCATGACCCGGCTCAGCCGTGCCATGGGCGGCACGCGGAAGGCCCCGGGGTTCTCGTCGAAATACTTGCGCGCAGCCGCAGCGTCGGCAAGTGGCTCGCAGGTCTTGGCGAGCTTCTTGAACACCGCGTTGCTAAAGATGTCGTCAAACCGCATTGACTCGCGCTCGGCTAGCCGCGGCACGTCCATGGCGTCGCCTTCGAGGCCGAGGGCGCGGGTCATCGCCATCTCACGCAGAATAGTTTGCACGCCCCAGGCGTTGCGCCTTGCAGGCCGCAAATCGACGCGCCGGTCCAGGTAGTCCGACAGATCCTGCGCTGTAATCGTCTCGGCGTTGGCAAACCGCACCAGCACCACCTGGTTGTCGTCGGCAGCCACAGCGGCGGCTGCCAAGGTGAGTCCCGCCAGCGCAGTGGCAACACGGTGAATTGTATTTATCAGTTTCATGTTGAATTTTGGAATACCGCACAGCTCAGGGCCGTGGCAATGCCCGCTCCCAAAGCGGGCCATAGATCAGGTCCGAGCGTGTGCCGGATGAATTGAGCACTACTACGTCAAGCTGGCCGTCGCCATCGACATCCAACAGTTGCAGGCTGGTGGAAAATCCGCTGGTGCGCAGCCCCCGGGTTTCAAGCACCGCCCCTTGGGCGTCGAGGCGCTGAAGGGTCAGCAGGCTGTCGTCCCCCCAGACCACCAGATCGTCCGCCAGTGGCGCCACAGAAACCGTGCCTGTTGGAGGCGCTGCTATCCACTGAAGTTCCCCGCTCGTCATGTTGATTCGTGCGTTGCGGCCACCTGTTTCCAGCGCCACATACAGCCATTGGCCTGAAGGCGAAGGCCTGGTTTGCCGCGCCACGGCCGTGAACGTGGCGAGCACCTTGGGCGGTGCGAGCAGGTCGGCGTCTGACACCGTCACCACCTGCTTGCCATCAAGGCATGCCACGGCGATACCACCGCCAGCCATGTTCGGCAAATGGCTTACTCGCACCGGGTGCCAAGGTGCTTCGCACCATTGCGACTTGCCGAGCTTGACGGTGTCAGGGCTCACTTGCCAGTCGATCCATGCGACCTCTTTGCCACTGTAGGGCGTAGCCAGCAGGCGGTAGTGTCCAGGCTGCGCGTCGACCAGAACCACGTCGCGCGGGCCAAACCCCACGGGAAGCTGCACGATGCGCTTGAGCTTGTCGCCCACGAGGCGAAAGACGTCGATACTCGCCGTGGTTTCAACCGCAGCAGCCAGCAGATCGTCCGCCAGCCAGACGGCTGAGTCGGGGTGGTAGGCCACCTTCTGGCGGTCCAGGAGTTGCGCAGTTCGGTTGGCGAGGCGATGCAGCACCACCGTGCTTTCCTCGTGCTCCACGGCCCCCAGCAGACAGCCCGCTGCACCGCAACGCACCTGCCCGCCCCAGGCCTCGGGCAGCGAAATGGCTGTGCGCTGTGCCGCGTCTGCAGGCGCCTGCGGACTGGGGGCCTGCCCTGCTGGCATTTTCTGCGCCTGGCAGCCACCCAAAAAAACGGCAAGAGCCACCGGAAGCACACAAAACAGTCGCCTACGCCATTGCGTCATACCCATTCCTTGCAAAAAAAATAGCGCCCAAAGGCGCTATTTTTAGACATGTCCTTGAACAGGACCGTCCATGACTCCAGCGCAGCGAGGAGGCGCTTGCGCGCCATCTCGCCACTCGGGATTTGATTAGTTGTGTGCGCCCAGAATGGTTTGCACTGCGCCGAAGGCGGGCGAAGCAATCACGCTGTAGGTGAAAGCCGAGCCACCCAGCACAAACAGGGAGCCAGCGCCACCAGCAACAGGGTAGTCTGCAGGCAAGGCAGAGACAGGAGCCCACTCAATGAAGCCGTCAACAAACGAAGCCGGACGGCCAGCAATGGTTTCGGGATCGAAGTAGTCCAATTCAGCAAAGTTCAGCTTGAAGTTGACCGACTTGCGGTTTTGCTTGTCGTCAAACATGTTGACGGTGTGCGTGCCGCGCTGGTCACCCGTGGACCACACCACCACGCGGGTGTCGTTGCCGCCAGCCGCACCGTCGATGAAATAGCGCATGCTGAACGTAGGAACAGCAGCAGGGCCAGCGCCGAAGGTGCGCGCGCCAGCCGCAAACACCAAGCTGTTCGGACCCATGACACTCAGGTCACCAATGATACCCAGAGGGCCGTCGATCACTGGAATGAATGCCACGTCCTTGTTGGTAGCATCAACCTGGAACGCGTTGGCAGCAATCAAGCCGGCGCCGTTGATACCAGCCGAGTTGGCAGCAGAGCAAGCATTTGCCGTGGTGATGCCGGCAGGCGTTGCACCCACAGCAAACACCAGGTAGCCGCGCTTGCCTTCAAGACCCAGACCGGATGCCGAAGACCACACGAAGGGCTCGTAGTCCTTGGGGGTCATGGGGAAGCAGCCGTCGGTGACGTGGTTGGAGTTCTGGTCAAAGAAGGTCCAGAACACAGGAATCACGGTGGCGGTTTGGTTGATCAAGCCCACAGCAGTGGTGTCGGTGGGGCCATTGTGGATCACGTTAGGAACCACAACGCCATCGCTGAACGTACCGACAGTATAGGCCTGCGCCACGCCAGCGCTCAGTGCGGCGGCCGCGACGGCTGCCAGTGCAAATTTTTTCATCTTCTCAGTCCTTAAATAATTGAACGAAGCTTTCCCAGCGTTGCGGGATCTGCAACCCATCCGTCACTCCGTTTGGGTTGGCGCCATCTTATCCCGAGACTTTTACGTTTTCAATCGAAACTCGGGAGAATTTGGCGCCCCGTGGTTTTGTTGCACTCGAACAACATGACGTATTTCACGAAATGGCGTTTACTGTAAGGCCTTTCGAGCGTGAAACCACTGGCCATCGACCAAGCGCCATTCATCCTGGGCCACGGCTTCCTGCGCCTTCAAGCGTAGCAGAGGAACCGCGTAGCGCATCCACACCGCGACCTTGGCACGATCGTCCGCCATTTCGGTGACTTCGCGCACCTCCACAGCGTCGTACACCACGCCTCCGCGCTTGAGGTAGGCCTCGAGCGTCCAGGCCGGATCTTTGGAAAGCTCTTCGAACTTCCAGGCGGCGACACTGTCGTTCTTCTGGATCAGCGCCCAATACGCAGTTGCGCGTTCCACCAGTGCCGCCTTGTCGCTGCCAGCCCCCGGATGCGCAGCCCCGGCAGTTCCGCCGATACCTGTTGCGCAGCCGGTAGCCAGCGCCACGAGAATGGACGCGCCCAAGTTGCGCATCCAGCGCCGGCGATAGAGAGATGGGTCCATGAATGAGATCTCCTGAATAAATGAATGATGTTGAGCGAACCGCAGCCCGCGAGTTCACTGTTGGGCCGCGGGCGCGACGAGATCGCCCCGTGGCGGGAAGGCAGTGTTATCGAGCGACATGGTGCGCATGCGCTGGCGCAGCTCGGCGCTGGCGGCGCGCAAGTCGTCGTCGTTCTCCAGCACGCGCGGCGTCAGCAGCACCAGGAGCTCGGTGCGCGCACGGTTGTTGGTGTTGGTGGAGAACAAGGCCCCCAGCACCGGAATGTCGGCCAGGCCCGGTATGCCACTGTTACCGCGCGTTTCGTTGTCGCGAATCATGCCGCCCATCACAATCGGTTCGCCGGAACGAACGGCCACACGGCTTTGAATCTGCCGCGTTAGGAAGTTGCGCTGGCCTGTTGCGGCGTCAATGTCTCCGACATCGGTGACCTGCTGCGCAATGTCCATCGTGATCAGGCCCCCGGCATTGACCGAGGGCGTCACCGAGAGCATGACCCCGGTGTCCTTGTAGGTGATGGCCTCTGTGATCAGGTTGCCGGTGGTCACCGTGGTAGAGCTCTTGACAGGCTGCTGGTTGCCAATCTGGATGGTGGCGTTGTGGTTGTCAAGCACCAGCACCGAGGGGTTGGACAACACGCGAAGCTGAGATTTCTCGGCCAGAGCATTGAGCGTGGCTTTGACGATCCCCGCCTTGTTGAGAATGGTGTAGGAGAAGCCGGGCTGCTTCGCGCCAATGCCGCCGCTCTTGTTGAAGTTCAGCAAGGCCTGGCCGTCACGTCCGTTGCTCAGGCTGTTTTCCACGAACCATTCCACGCCGTAGGCCAGGTTGCCGGTCAGGCTGACCTCGACGATGCTGGCTTCGATGAGCACCTGGACGGGCGCTTTGTCTAGCTCCCGCAGGGCTTTTTCAATCCGGCGGTATTCGGCGCGGGGAGCACGAATCAGCAAGGCGTTGCGTTTGTCGTCGGCCACCACGCGCACATTGCCTTCCAGTTGGCTGGTGCTCGTGAGCGACGCGTTGGTGTTGTTGTTCATGGAGCGCAGCGGTGTCATGCTGCTGGCACCGGTCGAACCAGACCCGGTACTGGAGCCAACCCCCAAGCCTGCGCTTGCAGTGCCAGACCCCAAACTTGAAAGACCGGACGCACTGCCCAGTGTGCTTGCGCCCGTGGTGCCGCCAAACTGTGTTGGCGCTGAGCCTGTGGCAACACCGCTCTTGGCGCGCGCGCCCTCGTTGCCAAACAGGCCATTGAGCATTTCCGCCAAGTGCGCTGCCGAGCCGTTTTGCACCGGGTAGACGAAGAGGTTGGCTTCCAGCGCATCGGTGGGCTGGTCCAAGCGGCGAATCCAGGTTTCCACCTGGTTGAGCAACTGGCTGCGCGGGGTGACCACCACGAGCGCGTTCAGGCGCTCTACCGGGAACACCCGAATGAGGCCAAACAGCGGATTGGTGGCTGCGACCGTGGCCGCGCTCGCTGTGCCCGCATTGGCGGTGGTACCGGAAGTCGGTGCGCCAGCGGCTCCTGCGGAGCCCAGGGCGGCGCCAAAGGGCGAAGCGCCTCCCGCGCCCGAGCCACCATAGGGGTCGGCCGATTTGTCTGGCCCCAACATGGCTTGCAACGCATCGCGGACCACATTGACGTTGGCATTCTCCAGAACAAACACGCCCAGAGACATGCCGGAGAGGAAATCCACGTCAAACGCGTCCACCATTTCCAGCCAGCCACCCAACTGCGCCTTGCTGCCCTGAAGGACGAGCAGGTTGCGCAGGGTGTCCACATAAACGATGGCTTCGCGCGGCGCGATGGGCGCCAGAATCTTGGCCATTTCCCCGGCGGCAATGAAGTTGAGCGGCACGATGACGGTGCCCGCTCCGGTCAGATCCTTAAAGCGAGCCGCCCCGACAACGGGGCGCGCGCCGACGGTCACCGTGCGCTTGGTGACGTGGTAGACGCCAGCGTTGTCGCGCACGATGGCAAGGTCGTGCGGCAACAAAACCGCATCGAGCACGTCAAGCACCTGGCTGCGAGGCAAAGGCTGGCTGGTGCGCAGGCTGACTACGGTGTCGCCTCCAGCGTCCACGGTGTAATTGAGCTTGAGCAGATCGCCCAGCAAGGCGGTTGCCAGATTGCCGACGGTGGCATTTTCGAAATTAAGGGAAACCTTTTCGCCTTTGGCCAGCACCGGGTCGGGTTTGGGGCCAATGTCGCGCTTGAAGAGTTGATCGTTCCCCGGAAAAATGCGCGTTTTGGTTTCGGGTTTTGCCTGATCCTCGGGTTTCGCGACGAATGGCTCCGCCGCGCGGGCAGGCAGAGGCGCCTCCACAGGCACGGACTCGGTCACGATGTTGGAGGTCGTCACCGCGGCCTTGGCGCTTGCAAACTGGGCCGAGAGCGAGTCTGGCGGCGGCTGCTGCGTTGTGGCACAGCCTGCGGACAGCAAAGCCAGGAAAAGGATGGAAGGCCGAAATGTCATGGACAGGAACTCCGAATATGCGGGGTGCGCGGTTTACTGAGCCGCTGGCATCCTGGGCCGGCCTTGGGGCTGGGCAGGCTTGGGCTCAGGGCCAGGTGCGTGCTCCAGGAGCCGCTCCACGCGTTGTTGATCGGCAGACACAAAGACTGCCTTGCGTCCGTCAAAAGATTCGATTCGCCAGGGCTTGGAATCGGCGCCCAGCTTCAGGGTGCTTCCATCCTTGCGCTGAAGGACGGCAAGCTGGTCTTTGCCTGATGTAAACACTGCGGTCAGGCGAGACTCCATCAACTCCTGGGCCATTCCGCCTTTGGGATCGCCCGCGCCTGTGGGTCGCCGCGAGGTCCAGAGCAGCGGGCGTTCGAGCGCCTGCTGGGCATGAAATACCGGTGGCGATGGAAGTTCAGCCACCACGGGCAGCTCGGGCATGCGGGCGGCTGGCGCGCGCCAGGCATCTTTGCCGGTCTGCCACCACCATGCGCTTGCCGCGAGCGCCGCTACCGCCAACCAGGGCGCCAGTTGCCAGGGTTTGGTCATGGCTGCCCTTTCTGCGGCGCCATTGGGGTAAGGGGCGCTTCAAGTTGCAAGGCGAGGCGGGCGCTTTGCGGACCGGGGCCGTTGCTGGCGCCGTCGCGCGATACGATGGCGGACTGCACCCAGAACGGCGGCAGGCGCACCTGCAGCGCCTCCATGAACCCAACGAGTTTGGACCAATCGCCAGTGACGGTTGCGGTCAAACGAATGCGCGCCATGCGGCCGTCGGCGCCAGGCTCAAGCGCCACCTGGGAAGACACCAGCGTACTTCCCGAACCGACAATGAGTTCACGCAACTTTTGCTGCACATCGTTGGGTGCGTTTTCACCGCCCGGATGTACCCAGGGCGACACGTTGGACTGCGCCTCGGTCAGCAGCGCTTCGATTTGCGGCCCGGACTTGACAATGCCTTCGAGGCGCTCGCTGCGCGCCTCGAGCTGCCCGAGGGCTCCGTCATAGCGCGTCCAGAGCGAGCGGTACAACAGCGCCCCTGCGGCCAGCACGCACAGGGCCAGCAATGCCAACGCGATCCAGGTATGGCGCACCCAAACATTCGACTTCATGGCTGCGCTCCATCGGCGCGCCAGCGCATTTCAAAGGTGAAGCGTTCCTTGTTCAAGGTGTTGTCGCGCACGTTGGCGCCGGTGGCACGCGCATCGGCCAGGCCGGGCTGGCGGCCAAGCTGCGCCAGCAATTCGTTGGCGTTGCCCGTCAAGCCCGTGATCCGGATTTCACGCCCATTGACTTCAATGCGGTCAAGCCAGGCATCGTCGGGCAGTGCAGCCGACAAACGGTTGACCAAGCTGGCCAAGGGCAGATCGGCGTTGATGCTCTTCAAGACCTCGTCGCCCACCCGGGCCTGGCTTCGCAGCTCGTCAAGCTTCTGGCGCAGCGGCGCGGCCTGCGTTTCGAGCCCCTGGACATGCTCCAAGGCCAAGGCCACTGCATGGCGCTTGAGCACCAGCGGCATGAGCGCGGGGGCAAGCAACATGGCGAACATCAGCAGCAGGGCTGCGCCTGTCAGTCCATCCATCCGCCGCTGCCACTTTCTCTGCGCTTCCCAAGCCGTGCCACGGACAGCGTAGACCTGCCCGGCATGGCTGAGGTACACCGGAACGTCGGGGGCAAGGCCCTGCTGCGCCAGCATGTCCTGCTGCACGCTGCGCCGACACATGAGCCATTGCACCTGCCAACCTGCCTGCGCGTCAGGGGCGGCGGTCCAAGCAAAGGCGACTTGATCCGGCGGCACGGGCGAGAGGCGCCACAGGGCCTCTTGCACAGCCGCCCCCAGATCGGAGCGGCGCACTTCGGGCAACTGCATATCGCCGCTGAGGCAGTTTGCCTCGGGCACCACCAAGCCGACCGCTTTGCCTTTGCCGTTACCCGGCAGCACACGGGTTTCGCGAATGCTCGCGCGCTTGCCCTCTGCAGTGACCACGGCGACTTCAGGTGCCGGCCAAAACCCAAGCTCAGCCAGCGTCCGCCTGATCTCGCACAAACCCCATGCGAGCCGGTCCAACGCCATTTGCGCGCGCAGAATGAATTGCCTCCAACCTGTCATCGTTTGAGTTCCTGTTCTGGCCCATCTACTCGGCGCGTCGGCTCCAGCGACAGCGTCGTCCACGGAGTCAGGGTATCTGGCCGGGCACTGAGATCCAGCCAGGCCTGCCGCTGCCACCAGCGACCATCCTCTGCTTGCAGGACGGCCTGAACTCTCACGGTCTGCCCCACCGCGGGCGATGTCGCTATGAAAAACGGGGCTGCTGCTCCCGAGAGCAATTCGCCGGCCCGCATTTCCGGGGGAGAGGAGTGAATACGCACGCCAAGCCCTTGTTGGCCGGTGAGTGCGTCGATGAGTGCAGGGGGTGCAGAACCGATCTCTATACCCTGGTGCCCATTGGTGCCCAAATAGGGCGCGATTGTCTCATACAGCGCAGCCGTCATTCCCATGACCGATTTGAGCTCGGAGAGGTCTTCCAGCGCCGAATTTCGGGGCAGCGAAGGCCAGCCGGAAGCGCGGTACTGGGCGGCTTCGGCGCCACCAATGCCACTCGGAATATCGTCCGGATCGATGTAATCGTGGATGCGGGAAACGAGTACGGCCGCTTCGCCCGGAGCCAAACCACCCACTCTCTGCAGCAAGGTTTCCAGCAAAACGTCACTGGCGACGTTCACGTCTACGAGCCCCTCAGAAGGTGTGATCTCAATACGCACCGGGTTGGACCCGAGCAGCATCTGGTCGATGCGGTACTGCGCGCCGAGTTTTTTGTCTGCCGTCAGACGCTGTGCCGTGAGCTGAATGGCGGCGTCTAGCACCGATTCGGCACGCATGCGTCCAAGGCCAAAGCCGACGTTCTGCGTCTGCTGCCTGATCCCGCGGGCACTTGCCAGCACCACCAGAGAGAGAGCGGCCACCAGCCACAGTACCAGCACCAGCGCGGCGCCAGAATTTGCACGTCGGCCCGTCATCGCGCCCTCGCCAGAGCAAACACCAAGGGAGGCCAATCGCCACGTTCGTCGCCAATTTCAAGCTTGATGCGTGCGGGAAACTCCTTGCGTGCCGAATCCCAGTTGCGGCTCCACTCAGCAGTGCGGCCGTCCTGGTAGTACCACTGCAACGTCCGCACATCGCTGAGCAGGGTTTCGCGCAGGGCCACGCCCCAGTCGAGGGCCATGGAGCCGCCGTCGTACGGTAGGGCTTCCACCACCAGGTCCGTACCTCCGCCTTCGTGGCGCAAGGGACTGGCGCGGAAAACGTACAGACCCCCTCCATCGCCTCGCTCCGGCAGTGGCGCCACCCAGAGAGCGCCGGCGGCATTGCCGCTGAAAAAGATCATTGCGTTGGCACCATCGCTGCGCCCCAGGAGCCGCAAACCGTCAAATTTTCGCCCCAACCACTGACTGACCACCAGCATATGCTCGGAGCGATCCATCAGCTGCTGGTTGCGATCCTCCGATTTGCCGATGAGTGCAAAGCCCGCAAACATCAAGGTCACGACGGCAGCGGTGATGGCCAGCGCGATGAGCAATTCCAGCAAAGTGAAGCCGGACTGCAGCCGGCGCGCTGAATGCCTCATGGAGCGGACCGCCAAGGCTTCCAGGTGGTCCAGCTCGCCACCGGTGCGCCGCCGCCAGCGCGCGAGACTTCAATCGTCACACGGGCAGCCGATACCGGGGACGGGGCCGACCGGCCGCTCTCTTCAGTGATCTGCACCTGTTCTGGTGCCGTACGCACCATCCAGTGCCAGGCGCCTGACTGGCCAGACGCCGACTGGGCCAGATCTTCCGCATAGGTGGCGCCGGCAAGGACCGACCTGGCAAGCAAAGTAGCCTCGACCCGGGCCTCGACATCGCCGACATTCTTGGACCCCTGGCCAACGCTTCGGTAGAGCGCGGCCAATGCAACAGAGGCAATGGCCATGGCCACCAGCGCTTCGAGCAGGGCAAAGCCGAAGCCACGCCTGCGCGGCGCGCCACCTCGGCTCCCAGTTTTCGGCGTTTGGCGCGAGGACAAAGGCAGCATGCTCATGAACTGCCTGCCACGCCAACCTGCTCGACCGTGCCCAGCAGCCAGCTGACACGAAACATCACCCCCCGGCCGCTGCGTAAAACAGCCCACTGCCCGCCTTGGGCACCTCCGTCGGCATTGAACACGAATACCGGCTCACCGAGCGCCGGGGGGGCCTTGGGATCGCGGGGCAGAGGCGTCCATTTCACCTCAAGCGACTGCGGAATCACCAGAGGCGGCTGCCCCTGCACCAGCAGTTGCCGCGTCTGCGGCTCATAGGTCACGGTAACGCGCTTACCCTGCTGCACACAGAGCGCGCGAGCCTGGCTGAGGCGACTAGCCACGTCGCGAACCGTCTGGTGGTACCGCGCCCTGTCCATAAATGATTGTGCTCCGCCGCCCACCACGGCCGCGGAAATACCGGCCAGCACCAGAACCACCAGCAGCTCCAGCAAAGTAAAGCCTGCCAGCCGGGAACGGCGACGCATCGCATGCACCTCGCGGCCTGCCCTCAGACTCAATTGAAAACGTCTGCGTTGTCGCTGTCGCCGCCAGGCTTTCCATCGGCTCCCAGGGAAAATACGTCGGGCCCGCCGTTGCGCCCCGGGTTCTTGTACAAGTAGGCGGCGCCCCATGGATCAGCGGGCAGACCCTTCTTCAGATAGGGACCGGTCCAGCCGGGCGCAGTGCTAGGGCGTTCAACCAATGCCCGCAGGCCTTCCGCATCGGTGGGGTATCGACCGACGTCGAGCTTGAACAAGTCGATACTTTGCTCGATTTCCGCGATCTGAATGCGGGCCGTTTTGGCCTTGGCGCCACCCAATTGGTCCAGCACGCGCGGACCGACGAGGCCGGCGAGCAGCGTGAGGATCACCAGGACCACAAGCAGTTCGATCAGCGTGAAGCCTGAGGACCGGCGCATGCGCGCCGCTGCTGGATGAATGGAAAAGAGGGTATTCATGAATATTCCTTGTATTTTAATTTTCAAATGGTGTCGTTGATGGACAGCACGCCGCCCAAAATGGCCACAATGATGAACGCGACAAGAGCGCCCAATAAAATAATGACGAGAGGCTCCATGATAGCCAGCACACGGTCCATGGTGCGTCGCCCCTGATCTTCATAACGATCGGCCAAGCTCAAAAGCGTAGTATCCATTTGCCCTGTTTCCTCGGCAACGCGAATCAGTTGTGGTGTACCCGTTTTATCGAAATGCCGCGACACAAACCCCGCAGACAAGCGCTTTCCGGCCTTCACCATGCCAACCAGCGGCTCAAAATCCTTGCGCAAGGCGGTGTTGGTCAAGGTATCAAGGGCAATACGCAAGGCATCCACCATAGGGACGCCGCGTTGCAGCAGATTACCGAAGGTTCTGAAGTAGACCGCAAATTGCAGATTCTTGATCACCTTGCCCATCAGGGGCATTTCTATCAACATGCTGTGCAAACGGGTGCGCCCACTTTCGGTTGCGCTCCAGCGCGACAGCAAGAACATCAGTGTGGCGAGTCCAGCCAGAATCGCCATCCAGTGAAACCGCACAAAATCGCTCAAGCCAATAACCAGTTTGGTTGAATAGGGCAACGCCTCGCCCATGGAGTCAAAAATTTCGCGAAACTGTGGCACGACGAAGGCAAGCAAAAGGGTGACGGAGAGCACCGACACCACCAACAAAATGATGGGGTAGGTCATGGAGGATATGACATAGTTGCGCAACTTGTCGTCCGTCTCCAACTGCAGCGCAAGCTCTTTTAGCACCACGTTGAGAGAGCCTGAAGTTTCTCCGGCTCGAATCAAAACCAAGTACTGTTTTCCAAAATCTCTCTCAAATGGCAGCATGGATGCGTAGAGGGACTTGCCGCCACGAATACCTTCTTCCAGCGCAGAAATGAAATGCTTCAAACGCTCTGTGGCGGCTGTTTCCTTGAGCAGTGCCAGCGCCCGGTCCAGCGGCATATTCGCCTGCTTCAGATGCGCCATTTCCCGGGTGAACAACAGCACTTCGCTGCGCTTGAGCTTGGCACCGCCGCCGCCGCGTGCCACCTCGCCCGCAGGCGCATCACTTGCGGTGTCGATGCGGATCGGTGTGACGCCTTGCCCTATGAGCCGCAAGCGGGCGGCCTCCGGCGTCGGCGCGCGAACCGTTCCCTGACAGGACTTGCCGTCGGTCGCCAGCCCCGTGTATTGAAAATCAATCATTCTGACGAGCGACGCGCAACACTTCTTCTGCAGTCGTCATGCCTTGAAGCACCTTGGTGGCCCCATCCTGCAGCAAGTTCCCTGCCGCATACACGCCGTCGTCCTGCGCCAAGGCGGCGCCTTTGGTTAGCACTTTCTTCTTGATGTCCTCAGACATGAGCAGTAACTCGTGCAGTGCGAGGCGTCCACGGTAGCCTGTGCCCCGGCAGGCCGGGCAACCCACCGCGCGGTAGAGCGTCTGGCCCGCACCAAGCTCCACGCCGAGGGAGTCCGCCGCAGCTTGCGCCTGCTCTGGCGCAAGTGCTTGCCGGCAATCGCCGCAGAGCCGGCGCACCAGGCGCTGGGCCAGCACGCCGATGACCGATGCAGTGATCAGATACGGCTCCACCCCCATGTTGATGAGGCGCACCACGGCGCCCAGCGCGCTGTTGGTGTGCAGGGTGGAGAGCACCAGATGCCCGGTCAGTGCGGCCTGAACGGCGATTTCTGCCGTCTCTCCGTCGCGCATTTCCCCGATCATGATGACGTCGGGGTCCTGGCGCAGAAAGGAGCGCAGCACCTTGGCAAAACTCAGTCCGATCTGGGGCTGGACCTGCACCTGATTGAGCCATTGCAATCGGTATTCGACCGGGTCCTCCACGGTCAGTATCTTGAGATTGGCGCCTTCAAGCTCCTGCAGCGAAGCGTACAGTGTGGTGGATTTGCCGGAGCCGGTGGGGCCGGTGACGAGAAAAATGCCGTGCGGCACAGTAAGCACTTGCCGCAAGGCTTCCAGCGTGGGCGCCGTGAACTGCAGGCTCTCGAGCGAGAGCAGATCAAAATTCTTTTCCAGCAAACGCATCACCACCGATTCGCCAAACATGGTCGGCATGGTCG